>Ga0207797_1001439_pt1 | contig 17184 bp, 15 predicted proteins | sample PRCRCaboRojoPR_6_FD_187275 | JGI IMG/M metagenome (GOLD analysis project Ga0207797, IMG submission 187275) | Marine sediment microbial community from Cabo Rojo, Puerto Rico - PR CR 10% Liquid 1 (SPAdes) | ecosystem: Environmental > Aquatic > Marine > Coastal > Sediment | place: Cabo Rojo, Puerto...
GGGAATGCAGCGGCGGCCCGAAATCTGTTTCCTGCAGCTGCCCGGGATATCCGGCTTTGACCACGGGCTCCGATGACGAGGCGCGGGCGACCCCGGCCAGGACGGTACCCGGGGTGATGACCCCGTTGTCGCATCGCTGTTCCATCGCAAGGAGCAGCTCGACGCCCTCCGGGATGGTCATGTATCGTTGCCGTTCATCCTGGATGTCGAGCAGTACCAGGGTGTGTAACCCCCGCTCCCGGTTCTCCCGGATGACATGGTAGGGAGACAGGGGGAAATAGTTTTTTTCCGGGTAGGCGAGCGTCGTTGTCCGCCCGAACTTGTATATCTGCAGCCCGAGCAATCCAGCGGCTGCGGTGACGATGCTCACGCCGTGGATAACCCGTGTCGGGATGCCTCGCTCGACGGCTCGCAATCGGAGGTCGATGTGGGTGGTGGCAGTCAGCGGGTCGCCGCCAGTGAGCAGGCAGACCCGGCCCTGCCCGGCCGCCGCCAGGATGACGTCCTCCTGCTCGACATGCTCCCGGGAGAGCACCTCTATAGGCTTTCCGATGGTTTCTTCGAGCGTCTCCACTGACACCCCGGGCCGGCTGGTGTAAAACTCTGCAAAGATATGGTCACAGTTTCGGGCTGCCTCGAGCCCCGCCAGCGTGAGGTCACGGTCGCTCTGCAGTCCGACGCCGACGAAGACCAGTTCGCCCATGAGGAGACATGAGACAGGGATATTAAAATGTGCCCGCTGCCGTGCTCCACGGCTCCGGAGGCGTGTAGGGAGCCATGCGGGGCAACGGGTCGATGTTTATCCAGGGTGGGCTTTCGATGAGAGCGCCCCGTATTATTTTCGGCGGCAGACGGGGTCGTTCCCAGTAGTTCCGGAGCCAGACGTTGCAGGGAGGAAAGGCGACGCCGCGGGTGCACCTGAAGCGGGCGGTGTAGAACGTGGTGCGCTGAAAGGTGTTGTCCACCACCCGGGTGTGCGGGGCGTTGTTGAGGAACAGGCCATGTCTGTTGTCCGTGATGGTGTTCCCCTGTATGGTGGTATGGCTGTAGAGGGTGATGCCGATGGCGTACTGGCTGTCCGTGATGGTGTTGTAGGAGACCTCCAGATGGCCCGGCAGGACGTCTGCACCGCTGTTTCTGTACCGGATGGCGGTGTATGCGGTGTCGGTGATATGGTTGTGGGCTATGACATCGTCTCGGCTGAGATGGAGCTCGATGCTCGCCCAGTTATGGGTGGCGATGGTGGTGTTGAGGATGGTGGTGTTGCTGCCGCTGCCGCCTATTCCGATGTAGCCCAGTCTGATGCTGCTGTTGACGACGCTGGTGTGATGGCAGCTCAGCAGGTAGATGCCGTGGGAGAAGCCCCGGGGATTGGTGTTGTACAGGTTGCAGCCGGTGACCCGGGTACCGGTGGCGTGGCCGACGTAGATGGCATTGCTGTATCTGGTGTGCATGACCGATGTGTGACTGATATGTGTGTGGTCGGCGTCGTCGAGATAGATGCCGTGTACGGCGTTGTATGCCAGGGTGTTGTTCGCTAGATGGCAGCCGTCGCAGTGCTGCATGTGGATGGCGACCGTGGTATCGTTGATGCGCTGGCCGGCGATGGTTACGTCGTCGCAGTTGTACATGATTATCTGCCCGGCCCGCTCGCTGTTGTCGTCCCCGTATACCATATGGGACGCGCCGTTCAGGTAGACCAGTGGCTTGCCGTTGACTGTGTTGTCCCCCATGGCTACGTCGCAGTTCGGGCCGATGTAGCATCCGTCGCTGACGAAGGTGTTGCCGTCTATGGCTGCCCCGGCTGCGTTCTGAAGGGACAGGCCGCAGTTGGTGTGCCACGCATCGATTTCGTCGTTGTTTCCATCGAACCAGTTGCCGGTGACCGTGCAGGAATGCGAGGCGGAAAGCGTGACGCCGCCCCATCTGTTTCCGGTGACGGTGTTCTCGGAGAGGACGATGCCGGATGCCCCTTCGCTGTACACGCCGTCCCGGGTGCTGTTCTCGACGGTGTTCCCGGTGATGGTGCAGTTGGTCGCCTGGTACAAGGTGATGCCAAAAAAGTTGTCTGTGAACACGTTGCCGGTGACCGTCGTGTCACGTGAGCCGTTGACAGACAGCCCGTCCCGGGGGTTATCGGTCAGCGTGTTGCCCGTGATGACGGCGCGGTCACCGTGCACCGCGACGCCGGCATGGTCGCTATAGTACGGCCAGTAGCCGGGCAGGCTGCAGTTTGTGACTGTGAAGCCCTCCAGGTGGACGTCGTCCGCCAGGATGCAGACGACAACCTCCTGCTGCATGCCGTCTACCACCGTCGTGGTCCGGTTTTCGCCGAGCAGGCAGATGGACGTGTTCACCATAATGGTTTCCTGGTAGGGCGACGAGTCGTCGAAGACATATACGGTGTCCCCGTTGCTGGCGTCGTCCACCGCTGCCTGTATCGTGCTGTAGTTGCCCGGGCCGGAGCCGCCCACGTAGAATACCGCGCCGTCATCGTCTCCATGGCCCGCGGTTTCATCGTGCGGGATGGCGCCGGCGAGCAACACCGCAATGACAAATCCTCCGGCAACGCATACGCCGGCTATACAATGCCTCCATGTCATGCTCCTGTCGCTAACATGACAGCCTTTATAATTCAATCGGGATTGCCCCGCACAGCCGGGTGGATGTGCATTGACAAATTATATGTATCCAGTGCGGTTCATATCTCGGTGTTAACATGGATCTGATTATAGACGTCAAAACACGGGAAGAATACTACATGAACCATATCAAGGGCGCATTGAACATCCCGGTGTGGGACCTGGAATTCTACCTGGACTTTCTTGAAGGTAAATCCGTCAGGGTCTACTGCGGCCCCCGAGGAAAACGCTCCGAGATGGCCGTCAGATTTCTCAGGGAGCACGGCATCGACGCATCGGAGATACCGCCCGATGAGCTGGACGAGTACGAGATGGAGGGCGAGCCCATGGTGGTGGCCATCAACTATCTCTCCGTCAAGCCGGGGCACGAAGAGGCCTTCGAGGAACAGGTGGAGGACCTCTGCATGGACACCATGGACAAAAAGGGCTTCATCGGCACCAAGGTCGTCCGGGCCACGGATATCTCCTTCGGCGGCTCCATGCTCCACGGCGACTACCATGAAATCGAAATAAAGCCGGCCAAGTATATTATGCTGACCTACTGGACGAGCCGGGAGGCCCATGAAACCTTCCACGATCACGAGGACATCATGCAGGGTTTCAAGGAGATGATGCCCCACATCGCCGTGATGCCCTACGAGGAATTCGCGGAAATCCTCCACTAACAGCCAGCATCCTCGCTCCGACCAGTAACGCTATATATAAATCGGCCATAAAATGCCGATGAGGTCACCCTGCATCGCGGTTTCCCGGCGGGATGCGGAACGCGTCCGGCAGCAGCTGATCGAGCGGGGGGTGCTGCGCACCGATCTTGACATACAGAGCGACGACAGATACGTCTACCTGCCCGTCTCCGCCCCGGTGGACATTCCCGGGGGAACGATACAGCATAGAGATTTCGAGAAACGGGAGCAGCCGCCCGGCCTGCAGGACCTGCTCGCCGAGCTGCTGCCCCCTGACGTGTCGCTGTCATCCTTTGACGTCATCGGCGACATCGCCATCGTCCGCATCCCCGACGAGGCGCTGCCGCATCGCACGGCTATCGGCGACGCCATCCTGGCGACGCATTCCAGCATCAACGTGGTCTGCCGCGACCGGGGGGTCAAAGACGAATACCGTGTCCGGGATGTCGAGGTCATCGCCGGGGAACAGCGCACCGAGACCATCCACGTGGAATACGGCACTGAAATCGCCGTCGACGTCGCCAGGGTGTATTTTTCGCCGCGGCTGGCCACGGAGCGGAAACGCGTCGCCGACCAGGTTGAGCCGGGCGACGTGGTCGTCGACATGTTTGCCGGTGCCGCCCCGTTTTCCCTGCTCATCGCCCGGCTGGCGCAGCCCTCGAAGGTCTACGCCGTCGACATCAACGATACAGCGGTGTCATATGCACGGCGGAACGTGCAGCGGAACAACGTCGCCGACGTCGTCGAGGTGATACACGGCGACGCAGCCGAGGTGGTTCCCCGGCTGGGGCGGGCGGACCATGTCATCATGAACCTGCCGCACCGCGCCGACGATTTTTACCCGATGGCAACCCGGACAGGGTGTATCGTTCACTACTACGACATCGTGGACGGGGACCGCGTCGACGAACGCCTGGACTGGCTCGTCGAAACCGCAGCCGGCGAGGGAAAAACCGCCTCGATACGGCGATGGCGGCAGGTCGGCACCTATTCCCCGGTGCAGATAAAAATCGGCGTCGACGTAGCTATCTCGTAAAATAGTGGCCCGCTCGCCTGGCTGCCGCAGCTATCAGGTCGGCACCTCTTTCCAGGTCCTGCATGTCGATGACCTCCACGCCCGAGTGCATGTAGCGAGTGGGAACGCCGATGACGCCGCTGGGGATGCCCGCCCTGGTGAGATGGATGGCCGTCGCATCGGTCGTGCCCCCGGCAGACACGTCGAGCTGGTAGTCGATGTCAGCTTTTCCGGCGGTTTCCTCTATCCAGGACAGCACCGGCGACGGGGTGATCAGCCCGCGGCCGGATGCGTCGGTGACCGTCACCGCGGGGCCCCCGCCGAGCTGCAATGCCGACTCCTTTTTTTCCACGCCCGGGTAGTCGCCGGCCAGCGCCGTTTCGCTGACTAGGGCCACGTCCGGGTCCAGCCCGAAGGCGGAGGTCTTTGCTCCCTTGAGCCCGACCTCCTCCTGGACGGTGCCCACGGCGTAGAGCGTCGCATCGCCCGTGTACCGCCGCACCGCCTCAATCATCATGGCCACGCCCGCGCGGTCGTCGAGTGCTTTGCCGGTCAGCCGGCTGCCCTGCAGGGTGTTGAAGCGCGGCTGCAATGTGATGGGGGTGCCGGGGCGGATGCCGAGCTGCTCGGCTGCTTTTTTGTTGTCGGCGCCGACGTCGATGAACATGTCCTTTGCCTTGATGGTTTTTTCCTGTTCCTCTTTTTCCATGAGGTGCGGGGGCTTGGATCCGATGACCCCGTGGATCTCGCCCTGTCTGGTGTGCAGGGTGACGCTGTTGTTGAGCAGTGTCTGGTCGAACCAGCCGCCGAAGGTGACGAAGCGGATGAAGCCGCCGTCGTCGATGTACTTGGCCATCAGGCCGATTTCGTCCATGTGAGCGGCGAGCATTACCGAGGGGCTGCCGCCGTTTTTGACGGCGATGAGGTTGCCCATCCGGTCGTACCGTATCTCGTCGACGTCGTCTTCCAGCGCCGCCTGTACGACCTCGCGCACCCGGTCCTCGTATCCGGAGATACCGGGGGCGTTGGAGAGCGAGGCGAGCAGTTCTACCAGTTTGTCCATGGAAGGACAATGCCCCACAGCGTATTTAAATGTTTAACCATTGCCAGGTACGAGCCAGATGACAGCAGATGAAAAACATAACCTTTTTATATATCGTGTCTATACACTTCTCCGGACGGTTTTAGAGGTGTCCCTGTGAAGTATACACGACTAGAAAAAGCACGCATTATCGGCGCACGAGCCCTTCAGATATCGATGGGTGCGCCCCTTCTTATCAACCAGCCGGAGCAAGCAAAGATCACCCCCGTGGATCTGGCATTGCAGGAGCTGGAACAGGGCGTAATCCCCATGACGGTGAAGCGCAAGGGAAAAATTATAAAAGGTCCGGTCGTATAGGGGCGATTACATGGCTGAAACCATCGACGAAGCCGAAAACGAAGGCAACGGTATGCTCGTTTCCGAAGAAATGTACATCTCATCCGGCGCTGAGATCGGCACTCAGCAAAAAACAGCTTTTATGAAACCCTTCGTCGCTAAGGTCCGGAACGACGGCCTGTATCTCATCGACATCGCCGAGACAGACCGGCGCATCCGGCAGGCAGCCAGGCTGCTGGCCCAGTACGATCCAGACCATGTGCTCGCGGTTGCAGTCAGGCAGTACGCCCGTAAGCCGCTGTCCATGCTGGCGGAGGTCACCGGCATCCAGGCCATGCCCGGTCGCTTCCTGCCCGGCACGCTTACCAACCCGGACTCGGAAAACTACCGGGAGCCGGACGTCATCCTGCTGACCGACCCCATCGGCGACCATCAGACGCTCAAGGAGGCGGTGACCGCCGGGATTCCGGTTATCGCGCTCTGCGACACCAACAACATCACCAAATACGTCGACCTGGTCATCCCGGTGAACAACAAGGGCCGGAAGTCGCTGGCGTTGACCTACTGGCTGCTCGCCCGGGAGATGCTCAAGGCCCGCGGCGACATCGAAAGCAACGAGGAGTTCGAGCTGCAGCCAGAGGACATGGAAGCAGAGCTCTAGGCTCTTTTTTCTCTTTTTAAACCGACATGGGCTTGCCCACATATTTATATATGAAGTCTATATTCACCGTGCTATGGCCCGGATGCATTCACGCAAAAAAGGCACATCGTCGTCGACGCATCCCGTCGAGCGAACCCATCCCGAATGGTCGCTGAGCCCGGCGGATATCGAAAAACACATCGTGGAGCTCGCCCGCGAGGGGCAGCCGCAGGCCCGTATCGGCGTCACGCTTCGGGACAGCTACGGCGTTCCAGACGTCAAGGCGGCCACCGGCAAAAAGATGAGCCAGATACTGGCCGAGCACGACCTGCTCGGCGACATGCCCGAGGACCTCGACAACCTGTTGACCAAGCGGGCCAACCTCAAGGAACATCTTGCCGAAAACTCCCGGGACATCGAAAACCGCCGCAACCTTCAGCTGATAGAAGCAAAAATCAGGCGGCTGCTGAAATACTACAAGCGGGAAGGCATCGTCTCCCCGGACTACCGCCTGTAACCCTATTTTTTCCGCTGTTTCTCTATCGCCGCGTCCATCCCCAGTTTTCCCTGAAGCACCTGCTTCGCCAGCGCCTTTGAAATAGTCACGTCCGTGCTCACGATGCGGCTCCGCCGCTGCACGTCCCGTATCTCGCCGTCCTTCGGCTCAACGGACAGCTCACGCTCAACCGGCGTCCCCCTGTTCAGCGCGATGGCCGTGGCCGCCTGGATGTCATCATGGGTGTTGGGCGGCGTCGTCGACGTCTCATCCACGATCTCGATGGGTACATCCAGGTCGCGGAGCATGTTTATCATCCTGTTTCGAACCAGCCGGGCGCCATGGCCAATCCGGATGGTGATATTCCGCTGGCTCCATTTTTCGACAAATGACCGGATGAGCCTGACAGCCTCAACGGGGGAAGCAGCCGTACATCGCCGGAGGGCCCTGCCCTCATCGAAGATGGCGACACCCGGTGTCGCCCCCGGGTCAACGCCGATGACGATCTCCGCGTCGGCGCTTTTCCGGTGCAATGCCACGAGCGCCCGGTCGATGAGGGCGTCCAGGTCCTGCCCGGGCCGGTATGCTATCACCGTGCTGGCTGGCACGGCGTGCTGCTCCCGTTCCGTGGTGACGACCACCTCTACCGCGGGGGGAACCGGCTCGTCGTAGCTGAGAGAGGTAAACGGCACGTTTCTCCGGTGGAGCGCCTGCAGCAGGTCATGGTAGAAGGCAAAGTCAGCGGTGAGCACCCCTATCATCGGCTTTTTAACATCACCCGATATTTAAGGGTACGGCCGGAGAGAAACCGTCAGCGGCGGCAGAACCGGCAAAAAGCACAAAAAATATAAACGGGAAGGGCTATACGGCTGGAGGGCAAGGAGGAAAACGCCCTTTCTTAGTTATACTAGGTGCATGGGAAACTGGCCATACGCGGGTTTCGGCATGCCGGGTGCCATGCATCTGCGGTGCATCAGGCAATTTTTTATATCACCGCCCGTTATGATGCCAGATGATATCGAAACACCTTGTATCCCTGTTTGTTGTATGCTTACTGCTGGCAGGAGGCGCGGGCACCATCTCCGTGCAGGAGCCCGCTATGGAAACCCCGCTCGACCGGCAGCATGAAACCGTGACCACAACCGAGACCTACCGGTTTTCGTCACCCGCCATCACGGTGCAGGACGACCAGGCCGCGGTAACGCTTTCTGGGGCAACCTCAATGTCGGGGCAGCCCGGCGCACCCCGGTTGCCCGTGGTCACCAACACATATCTGTTGCCCTTCGGCACCCATATCGACAGCGTAACCGTCACCTACGACGACATGAACGAGATGCAGCTCTCCAGCCCCATCGCGGTGACCGGCACGCCGCAGATAACATCCATCAACGTCCTGGAGCAGCCATCCACCCCGACCGCCTACGACGCCAGCAAGGCGTATCCGACCCGGTCGTACACCGTGACCCGGGGCGCCGGGCTCATCGACGGCCAGCGGGCCACCATCCTGACGGTCAACATGTACCCGGTGCAATATCGACCGGGCAACCATATCGCCGCGGCTGCACAGGCCACTGTCACCTTCAGCTACACCGCCCCCGCAGAGCCCGCACACATGGCGGATGACTACGACCTGCTCGTGCTGGCGCCATCCAGCTACGAGGAGGCACTGCAGCCTCTCGTCGACTACAAAAACGACCACGGGACGGCAACGACGCTGGCCACGCTCGATGAGATACCCGCGGAGGGCGAGGACGAGCAGGAGTCCATCAAGCTCTACATCAAGGACGCCATCGAAACCATGGGTATCACCTCGGTGTTGCTCGTGGGCGGCGGCGTCGACGACGGTGTCCAGTTTCCCGTCCGCAACGCCTGGATATCCTCCGGCAGCTACGAGGAGTACTTTCCCAGCGACCTCTACTACGCGGACATCTACGACGCCAACGGCAGCCTGTCCACCTGGGACGCCAATGACAACGGCAGATACGCCGAATACGACGCCGACATGAGCGCCGTGGACGTCTACCCCGACGTATACCTGGGGCGGCTGCCCGCCACCAGCGTTGCGCAGGTCTCCGCCGTGGTCGACAAAATCCTCGACTACGAGGAGCACAACGCGATGCTCAACACCATCGTGCAGATCGGCGGCGACACCTTCCCCGGCGACCGGGAGAACATCAACGAGGGCGAATACGCCAACGATCAGGTACTTGAACGGCTGCCCGGTTACGACGCCACGCAACTCTGGGCGTCCACGGGCACCCTGAAAAAAGGCAAGATCATCACCAACTTTTACCGCGGCGCCGACTTCGTCGACTTCTCCGGCCACGGCAGCCCGGTGAGCTGGGCAACCCATCCTCCTGGCGACGACAGCACATGGCTGCCAAAGCAGACGCTGTACTCCCCCTACTCGGGCTTCCTGTACGTGGACGCCAACTGGGTGTTCAACGTCAAAAAACTGCCCGTCGTGGTGCTCAACGCCTGCTCCTGCAGCAAGTTCACCGAGACGCCGAACACCCTGGCATGGTCCGTCGTCAAAAAACAGTACGGCGGCGCCATCGCCAGCTACGGTGCCTCGGGGATCGGCTACGGAAGCCACGGCAGCAGCGAAACCGACCGGCTGTTCGGCTGGATGGAAGTCAACCTGCTCGAAGGCCTCCATGAGGATAAGGTGCTCGGCCTGGTCTGGGGGAACGCCCTGAGCGAGTACGCGAGCAGCTTCGACCTCGACGGCGGCGACTACAAGACCCTGCTGGAGATGACGCTGTTCGGCGACCCCACCCTAGCCATCGAGGACGGCCCCAACCCGGACGTGCTCTGGCCCTAACCCCACCCCTCCTTTCCCCTCTTTTTTTCTTCATCACAAACGTTTTAAACGACACCCCGGATAAGGCACACATCATGACCATGAAAGCCGAGCGGCTCAGGCAGCTCAAAGAGGAGTGCAACGCCGTCATCCTGGCGCACAACTACCAGCGCCCCGAGATACAGGACAACGCCGACTACCTGGGCGACTCCCTTGGCCTCGCGCAGCAGGCATCCGAAACCGATGCCGACGTCATCGTGTTCTGCGGCGTCGACTTCATGGCCGAGAGCGCCAAGATTCTCAATCCCGACAAGACCGTGCTGCTGCCGGACATCGGAGCACGGTGCCCCATGGCAGCCATGGTCGACCCCGACCGATTGCAGCGGATAAAACAGGAAAAAGACATGGACGTCGTCTCCTACGTGAACACCACCGCCGAGACCAAGGCGGTCAGCGACATCTGCTGCACCTCGGCCAACGCGGTCAAGGTCGTCGGCAGCATGCCCGACGGCGTCATCTTCGTCCCCGACACCAACCTCGGCCGATGGGTCCAGCAGCACTTCGAGGACAAGGACATCATGCTCTGGCCCGGCTTCTGCCCCACCCATCAGGGCATCGAGAAAACCGACGTCATGGAGCTCAAGCAACAGCATCCCGACGCCGTGGTACTGGCACATCCCGAATGCACGCTCGACGTGCTGGACATCGCCGACGCCGTCGAGTCAACATCGGGCATGCTCCGCTACGCCCACGAGTCAGATGCGAAGGAGTTCATCATCGCCACCGAGCAGGAGCTCGCCTACCGGATGAAACAGGAAATGCCCGGCAAAACGTTTTACACGCTCGACGTCGCCATCTGCCAGACCATGAAAAAAATCACGCTGGACAAGGCCATCGCCTCCCTTGAAAACATGCAGCCAGAGATAACGCTCGACCCCGACATCATGAAGGCCGCCCGCCTCCCATTGCAGCGCATGATGGACATCGGGCGGTAACGATGAGCGGCACACCAGATGGTAAACGGGAAGCTCCCGGGATACTGCTCTGAAAGACATGCATCTTCACAGTATTTCTCAGCTACGTCAATATTTTTAACCATCTCTTTGTTTCCCCGTCATGCTTGGCACGCTGGTGAACGCCGGAGCCGTGGTGGCCGGGAGCGCCGTTGGACTGATCATCCACCGGAGGCTGCCGAAGCGCGTGACCGGCATCGTGTTCCAGGCCATCGGGCTGTTCACACTTGTAATGGGCGTCCGGATGGCGCTGAAGACCGACAACCTGCTCATCATGATTTTCAGCCTCGTCCTGGGTGCCATCGTCGGCGAGCTGCTCGGCCTCGATGTCGGGGTGCGCGGCTTTGGTGACTGGCTCCGTCGCCGGCTGGGCTCCCGGCGTGACACGTTTGCTGAGGGATTTGTCACCGCGTTTTTGCTGTACTGCATGGGCTCGATGACCATTTTAGGCGCGATAGAGGAGGGGCTGGATGGCTCCCCGGACCTGCTGCTGGCCAAGTCCGTCCTGGACGGGTTTTCCTCGATAGCACTGGCGGCTGGCCTGGGTATCGGGGTCATGTTGTCCGCGCTGCCGTTGCTCCTCTATCAGGGCGGGCTGACCCTGGCGGCCGGCGAGCTGCAGCATGTGCTGTCCGACCCGGTCATTGCCGAGGTTACCGCTGTGGGCGGCGTCATCCTCCTCGGCCTGGGTGTCAGCATCCTGGATATCCGGGAGGTCCGGGTGCTCAACCTGCTGCCCTCGCTTGCCGTAGCGGGGGTGCTGGCCGCGGTGCTGCTCTGAAGGCCAACCTTTATATGGGCGGTGGATATTGTAGGGCCCGATATTGAGGGATTCCCATGAAATGGCAAGGGAAATCACGGAAAAAGGAGACCGGTGGAAAACGCAAGGTCGCCCGGAAGAAGCGACGCTACGAGCTCGGCAGAGAGAAGACCACCCCGGTTATCGGCGAGGAGCGGCATAAAAAGGTCCGCATCCGGGGGGACAACCAGCGCATCCGGGTGATGGCGTCCAACGTGGCCAATGTCACCGACCCGGAGACCAATGAGACGGAGCGCGCCGAGATAGAGGATGTGCTGGAGAATCCGGCCAATCCGCATTATGTTCGCCGAAACATTTTGACCAAGGGGGCCATCGTCAAGACGGACAAGGGAAAAGCCCGGATTACCTCGCGGCCCGGCCAGGATGGCTGTATCAACGCTGTTTTGCTGAAGTAACATGCGCGATCGGTATGTGCTGTGGCCCATCTATTTTGACTGCCGTCTGAGCCGGCGGCAGGGCCGCCGCGTGCCCCGTGAGAACGCGGTGAAAAACCCGTCGGTCGAGGATGTTGCGAAGGCGGCTAAAAAACTTGAACTGGACCCGGAGGTGGAGGCAGATGCGGCGCATCCGTCGCGGTGGTGGCAGCGGGAGGGACGGGTGCTGGTAAAGCAGGCGGACAGCAAAACCGTGATTGTGCGCGATGTGGCCGCAGAACTGAATAAAAAACAATAAACGTTTACTTTATTTAACTATTTTAGATAATAATTATACTAAATATTGTTTTTAATGGAATTTATAACATACAGTGTTTCGTGATAACACATAGCACTATATTCCCGGCCACTATCATTTTTATATAAAACAATAATAAATTTAATAAATATTGATAATAATTAAATTAAATAATCATTTTTCATAAAATATTCTTCGTGAGGGTGTCAGTGACCACAAAATTAGTGCCCTTCCGCCGCGCCCGGCAATGCTTTTCCTGCTGCACCTCGTTAAACAGCTCCCGGGGCACCACCACCCGATGCTCACCCGGCACAACGATATCCTCCCACTCCAGCAGCCCACAGTACACCGGATTGGAAAGAATGCGCGAAACCGTCTTTTTATCCCACGAACCCCCTTTTTCGTCGTGATATCCCGTTTTTCCAGCCATTCAACCAGGCCGCCCAGCGGATCACCGTCGAGATACCGCCGATACAGGTCGGTGCCCTTGTCTAGACGCGCCATATTGTCCCGGATGCGCTGCTGATCCTTGTAGATGGACTGGCGTGAGCCCTCCAGGCGCTCGATGGCTGCCTGTTTGCCCTCGACTCGGTCCCTCAACTCGGCCAGTCGGGTAAAGGCACGGCGCAGCTCGGGGTCGAGGGCCTGGGCCTCGGCATAGGCCCGGATCTGATCCGGCTGTAGGTTGCTCAGCTGCATGGTCTCGCGGAGCGGGCGTTCCAGCACGACGGTCACCTTGCGGGACTCGTCCGGCGCCAGCTCGACGGCCAGCCGATAGGTATCGGCGGTCTTCTCGACGAGGGCCTCGCGCGGCCGAGTCAGCGACCAGCCGCTGCGGCGCGGATGCTCCAGCCACAGGAGCCGCTCCTCGAGGGCCTTGAGTTCGTAGTTCGTGCGCTGGCGCTGCTTGCGGATCAGGTGCAGCACCCCATCCACGATGCGGCCGCTGGCGATGTCCTTGTCGGACCCCTGCTTGCCCGCAACGCGAACGCTCTGGTCGACCGCATAGCTCAGCAGCCGGCTGTCCCCGGGCGGCATCACATCGAGCCGCCCATCCCCTGCGAAGGCACCCTCGGTGTAGACCGTGACCGCCCCGGGCGGCAGGGCGGTGTCGGTATCATTGGTTAGCCGTACGCTGGCCAGTGGGTGCCGCTCGTGGGTCTCGCGCTGGTACAGGGACAGCTGTCTCGCGTCGATGGTCTGATCGATCAGCGGCGCCATCAGGGAATGACCGTTGGCCAGTTCCACCGGGTCGGGCAGGGCGAACCGGAACTGGGCAGCGATCCCCTTCTCGGCCTTCGCTGCCTGCATACGTGCTGCCTCCGGCGCGGCGCCGACACGGCCTGCCGCGGCCTCGCTGCGATAGGCCTGTAGGGCCGCAGTGGGCATCGTCTCGGCAGCAGCGCCGCGGCCCTTGTCCGCCTGGCGCTCTACGGCCCCGGTATCCACCTTCGGCAGGACGCGTCCCAGGACGTCTACTGGTACGCTCGGCCGCTCCACGTAGTAGGCGCGGTACAGGTCCTGCTCAAAGGTAACGGGATTGCCCGAGACGAGGGTCAGATCGACGTCCCGCCACGCGCTGCCGGACATGTTCTCCAGGTGCGCCCAGCCCTGAAGATGCCCCTCCTCGGTCTCTGCCCCGGCGAGCATGAGCCGATAGCTCGCCTTCCACAGGGGAGCCGGCGTGACGTAGCCGAGGCGCACGCTGCGCTGGCCGTTGCCGGCGAGGGAGACCTCCAGTCGGCGCGTGTCCTGCTGGCGATACGCGGCGATGGCCTCCAGGGCCTGGTCGACCTGCGCTTGCAGCGCCTGATCGGTGAAGCTCAGGGCCTCTACGTCCTCCAGGTGCGCCTGCTGGAGGCCCTCGGCCGTCATCAGGCTGACCCGGTGACGGGTGACCGTTCCCTGCTCTTCCGGGAGCTGGACGCGCTCCTCTTCGATGGCGAGCAGGCGGCCGGTGAGGGTCCGCGGCCCCTGCACCCGGACGGTCTTGCCGCGGAGGCCGTTGAGCAGGGCCACCGGTGAGTCCAGCGTCTCCAGATCGAACGGCAGGTCCTGGAAGCGCTGCCGCAGTGGCTGGCGCCCTGGCAGGCGGACGCTTGTTACACGGCCGCTGTCGTCGAAGACAACCAGGCTCTTGAGGACATCGTCCACCTGGCGCAGGGGCAACGTGAGGCTTATCCGGGCATCGCCGGAGATCTCCGCCTGGTGCTCGAAGTACCCCACGCCTCCGCTGGATAGGACCACCCGATCGAGCTCGAGGTCGGCTGCATGGGCGGTGCCTGCGAGGCAAGCCAGCGCCAGCGTGATCCAGCGTCGGGTGACGGGCATGAGGGCGGTCTCCGGGCCGATGAGGGCAGTGATTTGTGGGACGCGCGTTGCAGGACTCTAGCAGCTGTGCGTGCACGAGCGGGCCTGCCCGGTCGGTCGAGTCACGACCGCGGCCCGTGGCCACGCGGCTGTCTGTCTTCGGGACGGGCGCGCAATGGGGCAGGGGCCGATATGGCCTGGCTGCTCGGCGGCAGCTGGTCACGTGCATGCCCTGGCTCAATGGCGTACACTGCGCTGCGGTCCTGCTGGGGCGCAGGCACCGGGAGCGCTGCGGTCGTGGCTATGCTCATGACCTGTTGCGGACCGGAGCGCAGGACCAGAGGATAACAACAGTGGCGTCCAGCACCTCTTCCTGAATCGTCAGGGACGGTAGCCGCAGCCTGGGCCCCCGGGCTTGTGCTGGGGTCCTTCTGCATCGATCTCGGGAGGGCGCGGTGGGCTAGCAGGGCAGCCGCCGGGACTGGAGGCTGGCGAACAAGGCTCGGGGATCCCTTGAATACTGTGGCATGCACCACGGCCCGGCGGAGAGGGCCTGTCATTCCTGCTGCCGCTGTGCTGACCGGCGCAGCGATGCTGGCAGGCGGACTGTGGCTCGCACCGGCGCTCGCTGGGCGAGTGGATCACGCGGATGCACCGTACCCTGCGGTCAGCGATCCCTCGAGCCTGGAGGACGGCGAACGGATCTACCGGAGCGCCTGTGCTGCGTGTCATGGTGCCGATGGCACAGGTGCGCCGCAGTCCCGGCTAGGGTTCGACGTTCAGCCACCGGACTTTACCGACTGTGGCTTCGCGACCCGCGAGGCCACCGCGGACTGGGTCGCGGTGGCGCATCAGGGCGGTCCCGTCCGCGCATTCTCGAGGTTCATGCCCGCCTTCGGCGAGGCGCTTACCGCCGCGCAGCTGGAGGCCGCTATCGGGCACATCCGCTCCTTTTGCAAGAACGACGCCTGGCCGCGCGGGGAGTTCAATCTGCCGCGTCCGCTGTTCACCACCAAGGCCTTCCCCGAGGACGAGGTGGTTGTGAACGCGGTTGCCGACAAGGAGGACCCGGGATCGTTTGAGCTGGAGGCAGTATTCGAGAAGCGGATCGGCGCGCGCAATCAGCTGGAGGCCGCCGTTCCCTTCGGTTGGAGGGAGACGGCAGACGCTGAAGGCGAGGGCAGCGGAGACTGGCGCTCGGTGCTCGGTGACCTCGTGCTGGGCTACAAACGCGTGGTCTATGACGATCTGGACACGGGTGCCATCGTCAGCGCCAATGCCGAGCTCGTCATGCCGACGGGCGACGAGGAGAGCGGCTTCTCTAGCGGTACCGTGCTCTTCGAGCCGTCACTGCTCTACGGGCAGCTCCTGGGGGGTGGCTACTTCCTGCAGGGGCAGGTGGGCACCGGTCTGCCTCTGGAGGGCGATGAGGCCAACGACGAGGCCTTCTGGCGCCTCGTGGGCGGGCGCGCGATCAACCAGGGCCGCTGGGGCCGGCGCTGGACACCGATGGTGGAGCTGCTCGGCGCCCGGGAGTTCGCAGAAGGCGTGAAGAGCCACTGGGATGTAGCCCCGCAGCTGCAGGTAACGCTGAGCCGGCGTCAGCACGTACGCCTGGGCATGGGCGCACGGATACCGCTGGACGAGCGGGATGAACGCGAGACGCGCCTGGCCGTGTATCTACTCTGGGACTGGTTCGACGGTGGTTTGTTCGAGGGATGGTAGGGCCGATGACCGCTAGCCGCATGGGGGCCGTTTTTGCCGTGCTTGCCGGTCTCTGGGTAACCGCGAGCGCTGCGCCGCCGGGCCCCGCCTCGGAAGCGCCGCGGCCGTTGTTCGTTACCAGCGACCATTGCATGGCCTGCCACAACGGGTTGATCACCCCTTCGGGCCACGATGTCTCCATTGCTGCCAACTGGAGCGCGTCCATGATGGCCAACTCGGCGCGCGACCCGTACTGGCAGGCCGCCGTGCGCCGTGAGGTCATGGACCACCCGGAGGCCAAGGAGACGATCCAGGATGAGTGCTCTGCCTGCCACATGCCGATGGCCCGGTATGCGGCGAAGGCCGCAGGTGAGAAGGGCGAGGTCTTCGCCCATATCCCCTACACGCCCAACCCCGATCACCGCAGCGCGATTGCCGAGGACGGCGTCTCCTGCGCCATGTGTCATCAGATCACCTCGAAGGCGCTGGGGATGCCGGAGAGCTTCACCGCCGGCTTCCATGTGGCGGATCCAGAGCGCTCGGGTGTGCGCCCGGTCTTCGGACCCTTCCATGTCGATGCCGGGCGTCAGCGGATCATGGGCTCGGCGGCCGGCTACGAACCTCAGCAGGCCGGGCACATCCAGGAGTCCGGTCTGTGCGGCAGCTGTCATACCCTCTATACCCATGCCAGGGGCCCCGGGGGCGAGGTCACTGGTGAGCTTCCCGAACAGATGCCGTATCTCGAGTGGCGGCACAGCGCCTTCTATGGTGAGCGGAGCTGCCAGGACTGCCACATGCCGACCGTTGAGGAGGCCATGCCCGTAACGGCCGTTCTCGGCAAGTCGCGCGAGGGGCTTTCCAGGCACGTCTTCCGTGGCGGCAACTTCTTCATGATGCGCGTCCTCAACCGCTATCGCGATGAGCTCGGGGTCGAGGCCAGCCCTCAGGCGTTCGACACTGCTGTGCGCCATACCATTGACCACCTGCAGAGCGATGCGGCTCGCGTCC
>Ga0207797_1001440_pt1 | contig 17170 bp, 15 predicted proteins | sample PRCRCaboRojoPR_6_FD_187275 | JGI IMG/M metagenome (GOLD analysis project Ga0207797, IMG submission 187275) | Marine sediment microbial community from Cabo Rojo, Puerto Rico - PR CR 10% Liquid 1 (SPAdes) | ecosystem: Environmental > Aquatic > Marine > Coastal > Sediment | place: Cabo Rojo, Puerto...
CCCTCCTCTCCCCAAGCCAAATTGGCCGCTACTTCCGGGACCTCTATCCTGCCCAAGCCTTTTCCGTCCGGGGCAAAGACCCAGATCCCGCCGGGTCCAGTCACGTACACGTTCCCTTCTTCGTCTACTTTCATGCCATCGACGTTTCCTTCTCTTTTCCCTTTCAACTGGACAAAAAGATCCCCCTTCCCCAAAGTGCCATCCTCATTGACCGGAAACTTCCGAACGTGTCCGCGGTCCGTATCGTCAACGTAAAGCAGAGATTCATCAGGGGAGAAGGCCAGTCCGTTTGGTTTCTCGAAATCCTTAGCCAGAAGGGTTAATTCCCCCTCTTCCGATTCAAGGCGGTAAAGACCCTGAAAGGGTAGTTCTTTGTCCCGGTATCCCCCGTCTTGCCCTTCAAGTCCGTAAGGGGGGTCCGTAAAGTAAATGGTTCCGTCCGAGGCGACGACGAGGTCGTTGGGGCTGTTGAGTCTTTTGCCCTCGTAGGTCTCGACCAGACTGGTGACGCTTCCGTCTTCCTCGGTGCGGGAGACTCTGCGATTGGCATGTTCGCAGGCGAGCAACCTGCCCTCCTCGTCCAATGTGAGTCCGTTGGATTTTCCGCTGGGTTCCCGATATATTTCCTTCCCTTCATCTTCAGTCCAACGCCATATTTTATTTTCGGGGATGTCGCTGAAAAAGAGACACCCCTCTTCTTTGCTCCAAACCGGCCCTTCGGTGAAAGTAAAGCCAGTAGAGATCTTTTCCAATTTGGCTCCTGGGCTCAAAATTCGTTCAAGTTCACTCACGATTATCACCTGTATTGATACGGTATTGGTAACTTTTTCAATCCAGCGCCTACCTTGCGTTTTATAGAAATTTCCGAGAAAACCCCGGAGCCCCTCCGGCGGAGATAGGGAACGGGAGGCGATTGACCTTATTTGTGGCACAAAACAAGATAAGAATTAATCCGCCTGCGAGTCAAACTTCCGATACACTTCGGAGCGGAAGGCGATTAACTTTATAAAGATCAGCGGAATAAATCCAGGAGCCGTCCCCATAACGACCGCTCCTCGTCTTTGACCCGAATCGTCGCTTCAAATTCCTCTTTTGAGCGGATTTCATCGTTTTTTTTCGCTATTTCTAAAGTACGTTCCCATTTTTCCCTTTGCTGAATCTTCTGCTTCCAGGCTTCTCCAAAGTCCTCCAAGATGGCTATCGCTTCTTGGACGTTGAAGTTTCCCCTTGAACCGGGAGTTTCTTTCGTCCCCGCACTTAGATCTTCCAGCGCTTGACTGAGCACCTTTATCTCCACCGTTCCATCTTCGCCTTCAACGAGAACGAAATCAGTCGCCTCGGCAATCAGTCCAAACGTGGAAGAATCTATCGATCTTCGGGGCAATCCTTCCACGAACTCTTCGTCTACTTCTAGATACTCTCTACTGACGTATTCTTTCCATTTTTCTGATTTGGTCATCTCTTCTCCCTCTCCTTTTTCTTTGCTTTTGTTTGACGATTACCTATCTTCATTATATAATGACTTTAACTTGAGCCTAGTCAGGGGTTGAAAACGTTGATAAGCGTCGATCATATTCCCGCCTTTGTAGTTAGTTCTCTTATTTCCGAGGGGGATTCATTCTCCTGCTGGGCTTGGTCCAACTTGTAATTTCCGACCCCTTTAGTTGTTTTTTTCCTTTTTTCATTCGAAGAAAATTGTATAGGGGTTGGAGGCTAAAAGACTGTAGGTTCTTACCTACGGTCTTTTTCTATTTTCAGTTTTTCCCTCGATGGATCGCTAGATGATCCTTCGATTCCCGATAAAGTCCCGCAGCGGTTGTGATAACTACGGGACCTGTGAGTTTATCAAATTTACAAGGAGGTAGCAATGGCTTCAAAACGAGAAAAATACCTTGGTGATCGCGTTTGGCTCGGTGGCTCAAGCGGAAGATCGAGGCGGTAGACGAGGATCGGGCAAGCTTAACTCTCAACTTTTTCCCGGGCTTGAAAACCTTGGAGATCCTATCCTTAAAGAGTTTGACCCCCCCTCCTTTACTTCCACGCCCTTTTCCCTTTATCGGTATTTGCGACCACATTTTGAACGAAGCTTTATCCTGGAAAGCGGTGCCGGGCCGAAGGAGATGGCCGCCCGCACTTTCCTTGGATTTGCACCCCAAAGTTCACTCAGTTACGAGAACGGCTTATTGAAAAAGTACGGTCGACCTCTCTTTGATTGCAAGCGACCGCTTTCTTTGCTCGAAGATTCTTTGAAGGATCTGGTCACCCGGTCGTCTTCTATCCCCCATCCATCCTCACAAGAGGAGGGGAGTTATCTGGGCGGGTTTGTCGGTTACTGGAGCTACGACTTGGTTCGCCGAATGCAGCCCCTGGACTCGGTCGGTCGAGAGAGTCCCTTCCCCTTGATGGAAATGGACCTTTTTCTGGACGGTATAGTTCATCTGGCGGAGGAAGAGCGGTTCTTTTACTTCACTTACGGCGAAGATCGTCTGGACGATCTGTTGGAACTGGCTTCTGAAGAGAAAAAAGAAGAGGTCTTCGCCCTTAGAAGCCTTCGACTGAACCCGGATCGAGATACCTTCGTCCGCTCCGTCGAGCGGGCCAAGGAGTACATAGAGGAGGGCGATATATTTCAGGTCGTCCTCTCTAAAAGGATGGAAGGGCGCTTCGACGGCGATCCTTTCTCCATCTACGCCCGATTGAGGGATATAAATCCCTCTCCCTACATGTATCATCTGCAGTTTGGAAAGAGAAGGATAATCGGCTCCAGTCCGGAAATGTTGGTAAAGGTGGAGGACGAAGAGATTTCTACCTTCCCCATCGCCGGCACCCGCCCCTTGGGGGAAAACGAAGAGGAGCGCCGTCGGTTCGCGGCTGAGTTGCTGGCGGACGAAAAGGAAAGGGCCGAGCATAATATGCTCGTCGATCTGGCCCGCAATGACGTCGGTCGGGTCAGTTCTTTCGGCACTGTCGACGTGCCCCAATACATGAAAGTAAAGCGTTTTAGCCACGTCCAGCATATAGTCTCGCAGGTGACGGGGGAGTTGGCTGAGGGAATGAGTCCGACGGACGCCTTTCGCTCGGTCTTTCCCGCGGGGACGGTCTCTGGGGCCCCCAAATTGCGGGCAATGGAGATAATAGACGAACTGGAAAAAGTGCCGCGCGGCCCTTACGCCGGCGGCGTGGGCTATCTCTCCTTGGACGGATCGCTCGATTCCTGCATCACGATCAGGACGCTTTTCACCTCCGACAGGGATATTTACTTGCAGGCGGGGGCGGGAATAGTGGCCGATTCGGTAGGAGAAAGGGAGTGGGAGGAGACCGATCAGAAGCTGGGTGCTTTGAAGGGAGCCCTGCTTTGCGAGGAGGTGGGCGACGATGAGTAGGGTGCTTGTGATAGATAATTACGACTCCTTTACCTATAACCTCTTCCAGTTTTTGGGGGAACTGGGCTGTGACCCGATCGCCTTCAAAAACGACGAAATCGGTCTAGCCGAGATCGAAGAGATGGCGCCGGAAGGTATAGTCATTTCTCCCGGTCCGGGCAGGCCGGAAAGGGAGAGATATTTTGGAATATGCCTCCCTCTTTTGCGCCAAATTTCCCCCCGGATTCCCACCTTGGGCGTCTGTCTCGGACATCAGGGGATCGGGGTGGCATACGGGGGAAAGATTGAGAAGACGAGCCGGCCCTACCACGGCAAGGTGGCGGAGATAACTCACGAGGGAGAGGGCCTGCTGCGAGGATTGCCCCGCCCCTTCTCCGGAGCTCGTTATCATTCCCTCACCCTGGAGGAGGCCTCCCTGCCGGATGATCTGCGGGTGACGGCGCGAGCGGAGACGGGCGAAGTGATGGCGATAGAGCATAGCCATTTTCCCATCTACGGTCTGCAATTTCATCCGGAATCTATTCTGACCGAAGGGGGAAAGAAGATCTTGGCCAATTTTTTGGATCTACTATTTCAGGAGGGAGAACAATGAACGCAGTGATCTCCAAACCCGACTTTATGGACCGCGCCATCGAAAGACTATCCAATGCGGAAGACCTGGACGTCAAACTGGCCCGAGGAGCGATGAATCAACTGATGGAAGGAAATTGTTCGGACGCCCAAATTGGGGCTTTTCTGATCGGATTGAGCTCCAAGGGGGAGACGCCGGAGGAGATAGCTGCTCTGGCCGAAGTGATGCGGGAAAAAAGCGTCAAGGTAGCCCCTAAGTCTCAGTTCAACTTCCTGGACGTCTGCGGTACGGGAGGTGCCCCTTCCAAGACTTTTAACGTTTCCACCACCAGCGCCTTCGCCATCGCCGGGGCCGGCGTGCCGGTGGCCAAACATGGCAACCGTAGCAATACTAGCCGCAGCGGCAGTGCCGATTTGCTGGAAGCTCTGGGGGTCAATTTGGGGGCCGACCCTGGGCTCGTTTCTCAAATTCTGGAGGAGATAGGCATTGCCTTTCTTTATGCCCCCAATCTTCATCCGGCGATGAAGTACGCGGCGGGCCCCAGGAAGCAGTTGGGAGTAAAGAGCGTCTTCAATATTTTGGGGCCGTTGACAAATCCCGCTCGGGCAAGCTATCACCTTCTGGGCGTCTTTAGCGAGGAACTGGTGGAAGTATTTCCCCGCGTATTGAATTCGCTGGGCGTGAAGCGGGCCCTGGTAGTCCATGGGCGGAAGGGGGAAGACGAAGTATCGTTGTGCGCGCCGACCCTAGTGGGGCAGCTGCGAGAAGGAGAGATAACTAGATACGAGATCACTCCGGAAGAATTCGGTTTCGAACGGGTCTCCCCGGAGCAGGTAAGCGATCTCCCGCCGGAAGAAAGTGCGCGGTTGGCCAAAGACATTTTGCGGGGGGAGGATGAAGGGCCTCGGGCTCAGATGGTCTTGTTGAATGGGGGAGCCGGGGTCTTTGCCGCGGGAGCGGCCGAATCGATAGAGGAAGGGATAGGGCTGATTCGGCGCAGTATAGAGGACGGTCTCGCCTACGGTAAGTTGGAGCAGTTGGTCGAATTGAGTGGAGGGAGCTTAAATGTGTGAGAGGGGAAGAGGAGCGGGAGATTGGTTGGATAAACTCTGCCGGGCGGCACAGGTGCGGGTTGAAGATGGTTATTACGAAGTTAAGGAGGGAGGATCGTTTCCGGGCGGACGGAAGAAGTTTTCGGAGCGTCTGAGCCGGCTCGATTCGGATTCCTTCCCCGCCGTAGTGGCGGAGGTAAAGCCTCGTTCTCCTTCGCGGGGAGATCTATTGTCAGAGAGGGCCCGGAGGGAGGGGCTGGAATGGCTCGCCGGACGCTACGAGGAGGGTGGCGCCCAGGGGTTGTCCGTTTTGACCGACCCCGACTATTTCGGGGGCTCGCTTGAAAATCTGGGCTTGGTCGCCGGAGGAGATCTACCCGTCTTGATGAAGGATTTCGTTTTGGCCCCCGTTCAGCTCCAGGCCTGCGCCGCTTGGGGCGGGGACGCAGTCCTGTTGATCAAGCGATCCTTCGATCGAGATTATTCATATTTTTCCCTGCGGGAGGCGATAGAGGCAGCGCATCGACTGGGGTTGGAAACCCTGCTCGAGGTTTATTCGGAGCGGGAATATCGTGCTGCCTTGCGGACGGAGGCCGATATGATCGGAATCAACAACCGCGATCTGCGCAGCTTGCGGATCGATCTGACCCGTACGGCCCATATTTTGGAAGACAACGAGCGCGATCGGCCGGTCTGGACGCTGAGCGGGGTTAGGGGTAGAAAGGAGCTAAAATTTTTGGCCCGTACGTCCGTAGAAGCCGTCCTGATCGGCAGTTGTCTGGCCAGTGCGAGCGATCCGGCGGACAAGTTGATCTCGCTGAGAGGAGATTTGGAGGATGAACTGTCGAAGAGGAGAGCTTAGATGAAGAACACAAGAGTAAAGATATGTGGCAACGGAAATGAAGATGATATCGAGGCGATCGAGGGGGCGGACGCGGCGGGATTCGTGGTCGAAACGCCAAAGTCAAAGAGAAACGTGGGGCTGGGGCGGGCCAGGGAGTTGATTCATCAATTGCCCCCCTTCGTCGTCTCCGTCGCCGTGACCAAGGTGACCGACCCCGAAGAGTTGGAAAGAATCTGTGCTTTGACGGAGGCGGATGTCTTGCAGGTCCACAGCGAGCTAAAAAACTACAAGTTGGAGAGGATCGTCAGCCGAATTCCCGACGGAGTTAAACTGCTGGGGTTGATCGGGATAAGTGCGGCTCCTTCCAGGGAGGAAAAAGAGGATTTATTGAAGCGAGCACGGAGACTGCGCGAGGCTCCCGTGCGAGGGGTAGTCCTGGATACGCGCACGGGGGCAGGGGAATCGGGTGGGAGCGGCCTTAGCCATGACTGGGAATTTAGCCGAAAGCTTCGCGACTCCCTTTCGCCCGTTCCCGCGATTTTGGCCGGCGGGCTGGGCCCGAGAAACGTTTCCCGGGCAATAGAGAAAGTCGATCCTTACGCGGTGGACATAGCTACCGGCGTGGAAGACGATCAAGGGGAGAAGGTAAGGGAAAAAGTTGAGGCCGTCTTCCGTCAGCTGCGATCAAATGGAGGGGAGGAAAGATGAAGATGAAGCTATCCGATTTGGATCTAAGTAGCTTACCTAAAAAGGGCAAGTTTGGCCGGTTTGGAGGTAGGTTTGTGCCCGAAATTCTCCTTCCGGCCCTTGTAGAGCTGGAGGAGATCTATCAGTCCTTGAGGGAAAACGAGGACTTCAATCGGATCCTCCAGCGGTATCTGAAGGATTACGGGGGACGGCCCTCGCCGATCTATTACGCCGAACGGCTTACCGAGTTGGCCGGTGGGGGAAAGATCTATCTGAAGAGGGAGGATCTGATCCACGGCGGGGCCCATAAATTTAACAACGTCATGGGGCAGGCACTGCTGGCCGAAAAATGGGGAAAAGAGAGGATCATCTGCGAGACGGGAGCGGGACAACACGGCGTGGCAACGGCCTTGGCCGGTGCGGTGCTGGGCCTTGAGACGGAAGTATATATGGGCGCGATCGACGTCGAGCGTCAGGAGCCTAACGTCTTTCGGATGGAGCTTCTCGGGGCGGAGGTGCACGTAGTCGAGCGAGGGGGCAAAGTCTTGAAAGACGCCATTAACGAGGCCCTGGCCGATTGGGCCGAAAATGTCCAGAACACTCATTATCTGATCGGGTCCGCCGTCGGCCCTCATCCCTACCCGATGATGGTCAGAGATTTCCAGCGGGTGATCGGCGACGAGATGAAGCGACAGATCCTTGAGAAGGAAGGGGGCTGTCCCGACGTCATCGTCGCCTGCGTCGGTGGAGGGAGTAACGCTTTAGGCGCCTTTTACCCTTTCGCGGAGGAGGAAGGGGTGCGCTTTGTCGGTGCTGAGGCCGGAGGCAAAGGGGAGGGGAAAAATGCCGCCTCTTTGACCGACGGTTGCGAAGGAGTATTGCACGGGGCAAAGTCCTTCCTCCTTCAGGACGAAGGGGGACAGGTTCAGAATACTCATTCCGTGGCCGCCGGTTTGGATTATCCCGGAGTAGGACCGGAACATGCCCTCTACAAGCAAGTGGGGCGGGCGGACTACGTGCAGGTGAAGGACGAGGAGGCGCTGGAAGCTTTTCGGACCCTCTCTCAGGTCGAGGGTATCATCCCCGCATTGGAGTCGGCCCACGCCGTCCACGCCGGGATGGAGATCGCCGGCGATATGGACGAGGATGAAGTATTGGTCATCAACCTTTCGGGGCGGGGCGACAAGGATCTGGCCAACGTCCGGAAACTGTTGAAGGGAGATCCTATCGAGGGGAGTGAGGGTGAAGATGGGAAGAATTGAGAGAAAATTTGAAGAATTGAAAGGCAAAGGCGAAGGGGCGCTCATCACTTACGCGATGGCGGGGGATCCCGATGAAGGAAGGTGCTTGGAATACGTTCGGGCTTTGGAAGAAGGGGGAGCCGATCTGCTTGAACTGGGCGTCCCTTTCTCCGATCCTACCGCGGACGGCCCTGTCATTCAGAAAGCGGAGACCCGTGCTCTCCGGGCGGGGATCGACGTGGCCAAAACGGTGGAGATGGTCGGCGAAGTGAGGAAGTTTTCCCAGATCCCCGTCGTCTTGATGGGCTACTACAACCCCTTCTTCCGCTTTGGAGAAAGCGAGTTGGTTCAAAGGTGTGTGGAGGCCGGGGTGGACGGATTGTTGATCCCCGATCTACCTCTGGAAGAGGCGGCTCATTTGCTTGAACTGTGTCGATCGGAGCCGCTTGAGCTTATTTTTCTGGCCACGCCGGAGACCGATCGAGTCCGCTTTTCCAGACTGGCCGAAGCGACGGGTGGCTTCATCTATTTGGTAGGGCGTTACGGCACTACGGGCGCCAGGGACGAACTTAGCTCTTACACGGAAGGGGTCGTCCGCCGTTTTGGACCTTTAGTTGCGGAAGAGCTCCCTCTGGTGGTGGGGTTTGGTCTTTCCAAGGAGGAGCACATAAATAGGGTCATCGAAGCCGGCGCCCGCGGAGCGGTGGTCGGGTCCGCCTTGGTCGATTTGATCGGCCAGGGTGCCGCCCCCGAAGCGCTGCGGGAAAAGACGGAGAAATTGAAGCGAGGCACCCGCCTTTAGTTTGAGAAGAAGTGGGGGTGGCTCTATAATGATGGAGCAATCTTTCGAACGGGGCAGTGGAAAATCCGGCGACAAAAATAGCAAAAAGATCGGAGGTTTCAGGGCGGTAATGCTAAGAGAAAAAATTAACTTTTCCCGCAAGCAGGCTATACTAAAGATTCATGAAAGGCCTTGTCGAGACGAGGTGGAGCTACTCCGCAGCAGAGCGGCTTTGCAAATACTTACCTGTTATTTGGAGGATCTGCAGAACCATAACTCTCACTTGCTCTCGATCGTTCCCCGGAGCATAGCTCAGGATGATCCTCAGAAGCTGGCCCGAAAGATACGTTCCGTGCTCATTCAACTGCTTCACCGTCCGTTGGCTCGGGTCGTGGAGGACTCGGAGTTTGCCCTGGAAGAAAACTTATTGAACAGTATGGCTGATCATAGGGACGATTTCCACCAATTCGTGGAAAAACTGTACGACTTCTGGCGCGACTATAACAGGTTTCTGATCAAGACGACGGTGGGGCAAGACGAAGAAAACTCTCCCAGCAGACCCTACCTGGAATTCAATCGGGAACTGGATCAGGTTACGGAGCTGGTTCGTTCTGCTTATCGTAATATAGCGGAAAATATTACCGGATCCCATCCCATTATCTATCGTCAGGTCTCCGCCGGCTTCGAGGTAGGGTTGGTCGTCTCCAAGTCGGAAACAAGTTATCCCCTCTCCGTGCATAGCGACCTCAACGAAGTGCCGATGATCAAGCAAGTTACTATCGTGCCTCCGCTGGTCATAGATCCGCCCAACAACAAGCGAGCGGGTCAATTTAGAGAAGTAGAGGAAAATCCCGTGGAGGGTATGGAGATCGAAGTGGAGGATTGGCTCTGTTTTCCGGCCCGGGTCGGTGATTTGCGTGTAGACGTCTTTTTCCACAAACAATTTATGGATCTGGGGTCTTCGCTGGCCAATCTATTTGAGCTGGCAACTGGCGGAGGGATCAGGGAGAAACCGGATGCCATTTACTTTTACGGAGTAAGGCCCGAACTGCTAGCCGACTGCGAGGATCCCCCTACGGTATTTTACCAAGACGAAGAAGAGGATCTGTTGTACGGGGCCGTGCCTAGAGAGGATAAATTCGGTTACTTCGGTTATCTGAAGAAGATGATTCTCACTCTGCACAATATCCAGGTGATGAAACGGGGTCGGATGCCCGTACATGGAGCGATGACCCATATCTCTCTGAAAGGGGGCAAGGAAGCGAACGTGACTATATTGGGCGATTCCGGCGCGGGGAAATCGGAGACTTTGGAGGCTTTCCGGGTGATTGGAGAGGAGTTAATCCAGGACATCGACATAATTTGTGACGATATGGGCTCCATCGATGTCTCCGAATCGGGTCAAGTACTTGGTTACGGTACGGAGACGGGGGCCTTCGTCCGCCTAGATGACCTGCAGAAGGGCTACGCTTTCAGTCAATTGGACCGCTCCGTCTTTATGAGTCCCCAGAAGACGAACGCTCGAGCTCTGATGCCGGTCACCCCCATCGATAAGATTCTTGAAGGAATGCCCATCAACTACTTTCTCTATGCCAACAATTACGAGGAGATTGACGAAGATCACCCGGTGATAGAGGAGTTTGAATCGCCCGAGGAGGCTCTTTCCGTCTTCCGCGAGGGAGCCCGAATGGCCAAAGGGACGACGGCGGAGAAGGGGTTGGTCCATGCCTATTTCGCCAACAAGTTCGGCCCGGCTCAATTTAGAGAGATGCATGAGGAGTTGGCCAAAAAGTTCTTCGAGCGGATGTTTGCCGAGGGAGTATTTGTGGGGCAGATGCGTACCCGGTTGGGGATAAGCGGCTACGAAACCAAGGGGCCGGAAGAATCCGCCCGGCGTCTGCTGGAACTGATTCGGGCTTCCGAACCGCAAGTATCCAGCTCCGAAGAAGGGGCGGAGGTGAGGCAAGAACAAGAGGTAGGAGAAGATGATGAGGGGGACTGAAAAAGAGACTCCGCTCCCTTTGGTCCAGATCGGTCTGGGCTCGGTCGGTCAAGCCCTTTTGGGGTTGATAGAGGGGAGGGAGGGAGACGAGTTCCTCCACGTCGGCTTTGCCGACAGTGACGGGTTGCTTCTCGATGAAGAGGGTTTTGCTCCCGCCGAGTTGAGGGAGTTAAGGCAACTAAAAGAAGAGGACGGCTCTTTGAGGGACTTTCCGCGGGGACAGTTCACTCAACTGGAGGGACTGGAGGACTTTTTTATCGCTTTTGCCGGCCGGAGTGGAGCTTTGTTGGATCTATCGGACGGAGAGGGCTTGTTTCCCTATTACATGAGCTCCGCCCGAGCCGATTGGTCCGTAGTGTTAGCCAACAAAAAGCCGCTAGCCGAGGCCAGCTACGAGCAGTTTTGTTCGCTGAAAAATCTTGGCCTCAAATATGAAGCGACGGTGGGGGCCGGACTGCCGGTGATAAAGACGCTTGAGAGACTGCGTCAAGGAGGGGAAGCGATAAGAGAAATCAGGGGGATTATGAGCGGGTCGCTGGCCTTTATATTCAATAGACTAGAAGATGGCCTATCCTTGAAGGAGGCCGTCGAGGAGGCTAGGGAGAGAGGCTATACCGAGCCGGACCCGCGAGAGGACCTCTCTGGGGGAGACGTGGCGCGCAAGGCGCTGATTCTCGCTCGCAGTTTGGGAGGAGATTGGGAGCTGTCTGACATACGTTTGGAGCCGCTCCTCCCTTCCGACGAAACGATCGATTTGGAGGAGCAGCTGCTCCGACTCGGTCCAAGCTTGAGAGGGCGGGTGGAGCAAGCCCGGGAAGACGGAAAACGTCTCCGCTATCTGGCCCGGGTGGGGGACGGCCCGCCCCGGGTCGGATTGGGAGAGGTGGACCGGGACTCGCAACTCGCTCGTTCGAGCGGGACGGCCAACGTCTTCTCCTTTAGCACGGACAATTACCGTCAGCCTCAATTGACGATTCAGGGTCCGGGTGCTGGTCCCGTAGTTACCGCCGGCGGGGTATTGGCCGACCTGGCGGAATTAGTTTAGATTTTTCGTTTTCTTTGTTTGAACATGTACTTTCTAGCCGTTTCGTAAGCGGTTTCAATCGTTCAAGTAACCCCGTCTCCAGGCCAGTTCCGCGTTTAGCAACGATCCTCCGGCCGCTCCCCGGATCGTATTGTGGCTGAGTAAAACCAGTTTGTAATCGAGGACGGGACATTCCCTTACTCTGCCGATCGAAGTGGACATTCCCGCGCCTCTTTCCACGTCCAGCCGCGGTTGCGGTCTATCGTCCCCTTCTAATAGAACCAGCGCCTTCTTCGGTGAAGAAGGCAGGTCTAGCTTTTCGGTCTCCGGTCGGAAGGAGGAGAAGCTCCTTTTTACGTCTTCCAGTCCGACCTCTTTTTTCAATGCAAAAGAGATCGTCTCCAGGTGACCGTCGGCCACGTTTACCCGACTGCATTGCGGGCTGATGGCTATCTCCGCCCTCTCTATGCCGCCCTCCCGCAAGGAACCGAGCATCTTCAACGGTTCAGTGGCCAGCTTTTCCTCCTCGCCGCTGATAGAGGGCAAGACGTTGCCCACCATGTCCAGACTTGCTTCCCCCGGATAACCCGCCCCGGAGAGGGCCTGCTGGGTGACTACCATCACTTTCTCCAAGCCGAAACGGATCTGCAACGGTTTGAGGACCATGGTCAGGCCGACGGCGGAACAGTTGGGGTTGTTGACGATGAACCCGCTCCAACCACGTTCTTCTTTTTGCCCTTCGATCAACCCCAAATGGTCCGGATTGACTTCCGGTATCACCAGGGGGATCAGTCTATCCATGCGGTGAGAACTGGCGTTGCTGAAGAGGGGGTATCCGGCGCGGGCAAATTCCTCTTCCACTTCCCCCGCCACGCTCCCGGGCAAACTGGAGAAGACCAATTCACAGTCGAGCGGCGGCGCCGACTCTCCCACGGTCAACTCTCTTGCTTTTTGGGGTATCTCCGGCGACACTTTCCAATCGACCGCCTCTTTGTAACTTTTTCCCGCGGAACTGGAGGAAGCCGCCACTGCCGTAAGCTCAAACCAGGGGTGGTCGGAGAGCAGTTGGACGAAACGCTGCCCTACCATTCCGGTGGCGCCTACCACTCCCACCTTTATGCGATCCCCTCGTTTTCTTTCTCTAGTTGGAGACTCTTCTGTCTTCGTCTGCATTTTCGTCATTTCCTCCCTCTTTTCATTATTTACTGGTCGCAAAAATCGGATCCGTCGAGCGGCCGGAAGATTTTGAAACGGCTTTGATACATTCATGGACGGCCTCGACCGCTTGCTTTTCTTTGCCACCTTCGACGACGAAAGAAAGATTGTGCTCGGAAGAACCCTGAGCTATGGAGATGACGTTCACTTCTCTTTTGGCCAAAGAACTGAAGATGAGAGCGTCCACGCCGGGTTCGTGGCGCAGGTCCGCCCCCACTGCGGCCACTATTGAGACCGGCTCTTCTCGCTTGATCCCTTCTACGTAATCGAAATCGATTCGCCTACGCAGTTTTTCCCCCAACGCCTCCAACGCCTCTTCCGCTTCCTCCCTGGGGACCAGGAAGGTAATATTCTGTTCGGAGGAGGACTGGGATATCATTAACACGTTGGCCCCCGCTTGGGCCACGGCCGAGAAAACGTCCGCCGCAATGCCCGGTACTCCGATCATGCCGTGGCCCTTGACGGTGATCAATGCCAGTTCGGAGATGAAGGTGACCGACTTCAGTCCGGAAGTGGAACTTCCTTCCCGCTCTATGATGGTGTCCGGGCCGGCTGGGTTGGAGGTATTTTTGATGCGAACGGGTATATCTTCCCTGGCCGCCGGGGCGATCGAGCGGGGATGAATCACGCGGGCCCCGAAATAGGAAAGCTCGGCCGCTTCTTCGTAGGTCAGTTTGGGCAAAGTTTCCGATTCCTCGACCACTGCGGGATCGGCTTGCTTGACGCCGTCCACGTCGGTCCAAATCCAGATGGACCGTGCACCTAGCAGATTACCCAAAAGCGTGGCCGTATAATCGCTTCCGCCGCGGCCGAGCGTGGTCGGGATTCCTTCTTCAGTGGCGCCGATAAAACCTGTCACCACCGGTATTTCGCCAGAATTTAGGGCCGGACGCAGTTCTCCCTCCAACTTTTTCCTTGTCGGGGAGGTCAGTGGGTTGGCCGAGCCAAAATTATCGTCGGTGACGATCAATTCCGTCGCGCAAAAAGGAGATGCCGAGACGCCGATCTCGGATAGTTTCTTGCTGAAGATCTTGCTCATGAACCTTTCTCCCAAGGAGACGACGCCGTCGGATGTTTTGGGTGTCAGTTCGCCCAAGACGGAAATGCTTTGACATATCTTTTTCAGTCTTTCCAATTCCTCTTCTACGAAAGATGTTATTTCCCTCTCGCCTTCTCCAAATAGTTCCCGGATCAAGAGCCGGTGATCGTGCAGTACTTCCTCGATTATCCCCTCGTAGCCTCCCCCCCTATCCCGGGCGGTGGATAGAGCTTCCTCTAGTCGATCGGTCGTATCGCCCAGAGCGGATACTACGACCAAAATACGGTTATCCGCCCCGCGGTCTGCCACTATTCGTGCCGCCCGATCGATCAGGTCGGCGTTTTTCAAGGACGTGCCTCCAAATTTCATCACTAACATCGGCTTACCTCCCTTCGGTTTTCGACCGTTCGAGTTTCCCGACCAACAAATCCAATATGCGGTAACCCTCTTTTAAATTAAGCTTGCTTTCTTGCCCCGCTCGCTCAGAGAAGCACTTCTGTTGTCCTTCCCCTGCGGCATCCATCTTTTTCCCGCTATCGAAGAGCAGAAAGGGCACTTCCCCTTGCTCGTGGGTCCTCGAAGACAGCCCCGTAATATGATCGGTGGCGAGGAGAAGACGGAACTTTTCCCCTTCCAAGTCGTCCATTAGGGGTCCCATTACTCTCCGATCTATCGATTCGATTGCCTCGATCTTGAAGTCGGTTCGTCCCATATGAGAGGCCTCATCGGGGGCCTCTATATGTAGAAATCCGATCGTTTCCTCCTCCATGTTTTCGAGAGCGGTTTCTACCTTGCCGGCGTAGTTGGTGTCGATCCAGCCCGTCGCTCCCCTTACTTCCAGGGGGTTTAGCCCTCTGAATTTCCCCAATCCTTTCACTAGATCTACGGCGCTGATCGTGAACCCATCCAGACCGTACTCCTCCCTTACGGTGGGTGTTTCCATGCCCGATCCGACTCCCCAGAACCAGACCGCGTTAAACTTTTCGCTTTTCCCGGCCAATATTTCCCGCCCCCGGTCCATCAATTCCAACAGAAAATCCCCGCCCTCACCGCGAGGTAGGTAAGGGGTTATCTCTTTCCCGCTGATGTCGTGAGGCGGAGTCAGTTCCATTTCTTCGCGATCAACCCTCTCCGCTCCCCCTCGCCAGAGTAGGAGGTGGCGATAGCTCACCCCTTGCCGGAAAGAGATTGTTTTTGAACCCAACTTCTCATCCAGCAAGGAGATAGCTTTGCCCGCCTCTTCCTCTCCCGGATGGCCTCCGCCGTAATCGGCCATCTTCCCCCCTTGGTCGCCGTTTTCCCTGATCTGGACTAAATTGCAGCGAAAGGCCAGATCGCTCTTTCCCACGCTTATTCCCCTCGCTTTTGCTTCCAGTGGAGCCCTGCCTTTGTAATAGCGGCGCGGATCCAAACCCATGAGGGACATGTTGCCCACGGCGCTACCCGGCGGTAATCCGGAGGGGATGGTATTCAAGGAGCCGATTCTGGAATGGGCGGAGCGGGCCAAGGAATCGATCGACGGCGTCCTTGCCTCCTCTAGGGGAGTCTTGCCCTTCAATTCATCAAGGGGTAGATCGGCCATCCCGTCCGCTTGCACTATCAGATATTTCATCGATTTCCTCCCTACTTTACGACTGTAGCTCGGTCAGTTCCAGTACTTCTTCCAGGCGCGGGGCGACCGTCGGAGGTTCCTCACAGACGTCGATGGCGATATCGGGATCCTTCAAGCCATGGCCCGTCAAAGTGCAGACTGCTTGCCCCCCCGCCGAGAAATATCCTTCGTCGTCCAGTTTAAACAGGCCGGCCACTGAGGCGGCGGAGGCCGGTTCACAGAATACGCCTTCCCTATCCGCCAACTTGGTATAGGCCGTTAGCAATTCCTCGTCGCTGGCCATGTCTATCAGTCCGCCCGATTCGTCCCGCGCTCGCTCGGCCTTCTTCCAGCTGGCGGGATTGCCGATGCGAATGGCCGAGGCAATCGTATGGGGGTCTTTTACTCTTTCTCCTCTTACTATCGGTGCGGCCCCGGCCGCCTGAAATCCAAGCATCTTTGGCCGACCTTCTACTTCCCCCTCTTCTGCGTATTCCCCGTAACCTTTCCAGTAGGCGGTAATATTTCCCGCATTGCCCACGGGTAGCAGGTGGTAGTCGGGGTTCCGCCCTAGAAAGTCACATATTTCAAACGAAGCGGTCTTTTGTCCTTCAATCCGATTGGGATTGAGAGAATTTACCAAGGTGACGGGATATTCGTTAGATATTTCCCTGACTAGCTCCAAAGCGCGATCGAAGTTGTCCTTTATCTGAATTACGCGAGCACCATGGGCCATCGCTTGCGATAACTTTCCGAAAGCTATTTCCCCTTCCGGTATTAATACGATGGCCGAAAGGCGGGAGCGGGCGGCATAAGCCGCTGCCGAGGCGGAAGTATTACCCGTGGACGCACAGATCACGGCCCGAGCCCCTTCTTCCAGGGCTTTTGAGACGGCCACGGTCATCCCTCGATCTTTGAAAGATCCGGTCGGGTTGGCTCCTTCAAACTTTAAATATACCTCTAAATTGTCGCTGTTTAGCTCTCCTTCCAGGTTTTTGGCCCTCAGCAGGGGCGTATTTCCCTCCTGCAGGCTAACTATGTTCTTTTCATTTTCGAGGGGCAAGTAATCGAAGTAGCGGTCTAAAACGCCTTTCCAGTTTTGAGGCACGGTAGAACCTCCCAAATGGTTTAGGATTGATCCCATAAAATCGGAAGCGGTAAAGAAAGAGACGGATAGTTAAAAAATGAAATTAAATTTTTTTAGTTGATTGGTGAGAATAGAGGAGGGATAGGGGCCCCTCCCATCGTCGAAGTGGACGTGCTCTCCAAGCTCGCTTTGATGCTGGAGAGAGACAAGGGGTTATTTCGGCGCAGCTGTGAGGATGAGATGGGGGCTAGAAAGGCGGAAGCCTCCCTTTTGAGTTCATGTTCAAAATGAGGACTGCGCCATTCTCTCGCACCCATAAAAGACTCTACCTCTTGAGAAATTAAATTGGGGAAACCTTCATCATAAGCAGATGATATAACAGTTTCGGCAGAATGTCAAGCGGACCGAGAGGGAGGGGTAAAAATTATTTGTCTCCGAGCGTGATGTTCGCTATCTTGTTTATGAGACATGTTTGTCCTTTATAAAATAAAAATTTTGATTCGTCTCCATCTTGAACTGTGAAGGTGGGGTCATTAGGAGGCGGTTTAATTTGTTATATCAAACCTTGGAAATATTTTCGGTTTTGGATTAAGTAACTCCTAGAAGAGCGATCTTAAGATTGTAGACTTAATGGTAATTCTAGGTTATTAGCT
>Ga0207797_1001441_pt1 | contig 17157 bp, 13 predicted proteins | sample PRCRCaboRojoPR_6_FD_187275 | JGI IMG/M metagenome (GOLD analysis project Ga0207797, IMG submission 187275) | Marine sediment microbial community from Cabo Rojo, Puerto Rico - PR CR 10% Liquid 1 (SPAdes) | ecosystem: Environmental > Aquatic > Marine > Coastal > Sediment | place: Cabo Rojo, Puerto...
CTAACCCTGCAATCGGGGATCGGCGATATCCCTGATTCCGTCCCCTATCATGTTGAAGGAAAGCACGGTTATTAATATTGCGGCTCCGGGCAGGAGGGAAAGCCAGGGCGCCATAATCAGGTGGTTTACGCCGGCGCGGACCATGTTGCCCCAGCTCGGGGTCGGGGGCGAGACGCCGAGGCCGATGAAACTCAAATTCGCCTCTATTCTTATCGCCGTAGCTATCCACAGAGTCGCCATTACCAGAATTTCCCCCAGGATATTCGGTATTATATGCCGGAGCAGTATTCTCGTCGGCCTGGCTCCGACTGCTTTCGCCGCCTCTATGTAGCTCTCCTCCCGGATGGAGAGAGTCGGCCCGTGGGCGATTCTCGCGAACCGCGGCGCCATAGCCACTCCGATCGCAATGATAAGTTTATCCAGGCCGCTTCCCAGCACCGCCATAATTACGAGTCCCAACACCAGAGTTGGAAAGGACAGGCCAATATCGACAAACCTCATCAGCGTACCTTCGATCCAGCCTCCCGAATATCCCGCTATGACGCCGATTATCGATCCAAAAGTCATTCCCAGCAATACCGAAAAGAAGCCAACCATGAGCGACACTCGAGAAGCCCATATTATCCTCGACATCACGTCCCTTCCGTAATTATCGGTGCCGAAGAAGTGCACGCCGCCGGGAGGATCGTACTGGTTTAACACGTCCTGCTCTACGGGCGAGTAAGGAGAAATGACGGGGGCGAGAACGGCGATCAAGCCGATCAGGACCGTCAGCGCCATCCCGACCACGGCGATCTTGTTCTTCCTGAAGGTCCGCCAGATCCTCCTTCTGTCTTCCACCGTCGCCTCCTATTCGTACCTGACCCGGGGGTCTACCATTCCGTACGATAAATCAGTAAAAAGGTTAATAATCACTACCAGCCCGGCATATACCGTCAACAACGACTGGAGCATCAGGTAGTCACGCTGCTTCATGGCCATCACCATGAGCTTGCCCAGTCCGGGCCGACTGAAGACTATCTCGGTCATGACAGAACTGCCGATAAGGACGATCGAGTAGACGCCCAGAACCGACAGGATCGGTACCAGGGCGTTTTTCAGAACGTGCTTGTAAATAACAATCCGCTCGGCTAACCCCTTCGATCGGGCGGTCGAAACGTAATCCTGGTTGAGTATATTCAAGATCGAAGATCGGGTCATCCGAGTGACGTAAGCGGTCATAATTAAACCAAGCGTCAGGCCGGGCAGGACGAGATGATAGAGAAGGTCAACGATATCACCCTGTTCTCCCCCGCCGACCGTAGGCAACAGGCTGAGCTGGATAGAAAAAGCCATCATCAGGAGAATTCCCAGGTAAAAGGCGGGTATGGATAGACCGGCCAGAGAAAATATCCGGCCCAGGTAATCCAGCATCGCGTTACGGTGAACCGCCGTCAGGATTCCCAGAGGAATGCCCAGCAGTGAGCCGAGTAATACACCGGTGATGGTAAGCTGGAGCGTAAACGGCAGAGCGTGCAGGACCTGCGAGCCGACGGGTCGTCGGGATATCAATGATTTACCGAGATCACCGTGGACCAACCCCGTCAGGTAGTCGAAGTACTGCTTCCAGAGGGGTTTGTCCAGACCCATTTTGGTTCTCAGGTTTTCGATCGCTTCTCTGGACGCCTGCTGGCCCAGAACTGCCGTTGCCGGATCACCGGGAGCTACTCTTACCAGCAAGAAAACGAGAGTCAGCACGACCAGCAAGGTGGGGATAGCCACCAGCAACCTTCTGATAATGTACGAGGTCATTGTCAGTTACCTCGATCCTGTTTCTGAAAGGAAAGCGGGAGAAGGAACTAGCACCCCTCTCCCGCGTGTAACCGAATTTCTAATTTATTCGGCAAGCAACTTTGTATTCCACTTGATCTGTGGCGTGAGAGCCAGAGTCGAATTGAGGTCGTAACCCCATTCCAGACTGGGTTTCTTCGCGAACGAAAAGCCGAGCGTCGTAATAGGATAGGCCGCCACGTCGGAAAGTATTTCTTTCTGCGTTTCGCCCCAGAGGGCCTTCTGGAAGTCGGGATCGTCCGCCGTTCGCGCAATTTCGATCAATTTATCTACGTTGTCTATCGTTCCGTTCCCGTCGGCATCGACGTCACCGTAGTGCGAGAAGTTCGTTATTGCCGTGGGCTTCGTTACTACCGACGCGGAGTGATAGAACTGAGTTAATATCGAATTTGCCGTGGGGAATCGAGCACAGACGTAAATTACCAGCGGGTTGACGTCGTCCCTAATCTGCGAGTGGTAGGCGGAGTGGTCTATCTGTTTTATATTTATCTTTATTCCGACCTTCTTCAGCATTTCCTGAGCAACAACCAGCGTCTTCTTGTAGCTTTCCCGTTCGGTAATTACAACGTCGAGCTCGAACCCTTCCTCGTAGCCGGCTTCGTTCAGCAGTTCTTCCGCCTTTTCCAGGTCCTGTTCGTAGGCCAGACCCTCCGCCATTACCTCTTCTTTGGTTAAGCCCCCGAGGTAATTGGCCGGAATCGGGGAGTAAAGCGGGGTCGTAATTGCCTCGCCGTAAAAGTTGTTTATCGTCGCCCTGTCGAGAGCGTAAACGATCGCCTTCCTGACCTTGATATTTTTCAGCGGTTCCCGCGTCAGGTTGAAGTGCAGGGTAACCGTCTCGCCGGGACCAAATACAACTGGCTCGACTCCTTTGTAATTCTTAACCTGCTCGATCCAGGCCTGTTTTCTCAGTCCCTCTATCAGGTCAAGCTCTCCCGTTCTAAGGCCCGAAAGCCTGCTGCTGATGTCCGGCATGTAACGCCAGACTACTTCCTGGAGAACGGGCTCGCCCCGAAAGTAGTTCTCGTTTCTCGTAAAGACCGTCTTTTGACCTGGGACGTAGTTTTCGTAGGCAAACGGACCCGTCCCCACCGGGTGAGTCGTGAAGTCCTCTCCCATACTTTCGACGGCTTTCTTCGATACGACAAACCCGCCGGAATAATCGGATACGAGTCCGAGTAGCGAGGGCACGGGTTTATCCAGAGTCAGCTTCACGGTATAATCGTCGATCGCCTCGACACTCTCGACGTTGTCGTAACTTCCGGAATAGGCTGACGTTTCAGGGTTCGCGGCTCTCTTTATCGAATAAACGACGTCTTCGCTGGTCATCTCGTAGCCGTCTGGTTGACCGGGAAAGGGATGAAACATGACGCCTTCTCTCAGATGGAAAGTCCATTCGAGTCCGTCGGAAGAGACCTCCCAGCTTTTGGCAAGATCGGGTTCTATTTTCTCCGGATCCATGTCGCCCGGCTTGAATCGGACAAGGCCGTTGAAAACCATGTCAACGGCACCTCGATCCTGGGTACCTACTGCCAGGTGAGGGTCTAAAGTGTTGAGGTCGGACGCTGCTACCCCTACGTCCAGAACCTGGTTCTCTGCCAGTTCTTCCTGGGCGGAGAGCCCGGGCGCGACAAGCAGCAGAGCCGTTACCACGACGAATAAGACACCGTACAGGTTTCGGCTTACTCCTTTCATCATTTACCTCCTTTACAGTTTGGTTTTTAAAGATATGACGCGTCGCTTTGGTCTTTTTTTCATTATCACCCCCTATAGATTTCACGTTAACATCTTATCACAAATTTCTTCTACATCTCAACTTAACCCGTAATTAGACTATCAGGACCTCCCCGAACTGAATTGACCTTTAAAGTTATTTAATTCTAGCCCCGACGACCGTATAATCTCCCGGGCAAAGGTCGTAACGGGAAGGTTACAACAAAACCACGATTCATCAGAGGTCGGTATGATAAAGATGGGAGACAAGAGGGTAACTATAGACGGCGAGAAGCTCTATAACGCATTTGCGAAAGGAGCGGAAAAGGTCGTCGAGAAAAGAAAGATGCTCGACGACATAAACGTATTTCCCGTAGCAGACGGTGATACGGGCAAAAACATGGCTCAGACCCTCCGATCGATAGCGGAAAATACCAAGCCGAATAACTCGGTTAGCGCTGTCAGCAGGGACATGGCCCAGGCGGCTCTTCTGAGTTCGAGAGGTAACTCGGGCATTATATTTGCTCAGTTCATCAACGGAATAAGCAAAGCTACCGGCCAGCAGGAAGACCTCCAGTTAACCGAGTTCGCCCGTGCCATGAAAGTAGGGGCAAACCACGCTTACAAGGCCACGAGCCAGCCGGTTGAAGGGACAATTCTAACCGTGATGCGGGAGTGGGCTCACTCCCTTCACGAGTACGCCTCGAGGAAGAAAGACCTGCCCGAATCACTGGAACACTCTCTTGACGTCGCAAATAATTCCCTCGAGGAAACCAGATCAAAGCTGAGGGAGTTGAGGGAGGCAAACGTCGTAGATGCCGGCGCGAAGGGGTTTGTCCTCTTCCTGGAAGGCATATACGCCTTCTTTAGAGAAGGGAAGACCGCTACTTTCGAAAACTTAGAGGACCTGGAAGAAGAAACCGCCCATCACATAGATGAAAAGCAGGGCATGGCGGGACCAAGGTACTGCACGGAGGTAGTTTTAACCGGGGATAGTCTAAACACGGACGAGTTGAGAGACCTTGCGGAAGGTTACGGAGAATCACTGGTAATTGCTGGAGGTGGAGGACAGTACCACCTCCATATTCATACGGACAGCCCGGCCGAATTAGTCTACGAACTGCAGAAGACTGGAACAGTGGCCGACCAGAAGGTCGACGATATGCGCAAACAGCACGAAGCAGTTTACGAGAGAACGGAAGACGTAGCTCTGGTAACCGACTCCACCTGTGACCTTCCGAGTGAGATAATTGACGAATTTCCGATCTACCAGGTGCCACTGACCGTCAGCTTTGGCGTCGACCAGTTTCTGGACAAGAAGACCATATCGCCCGACCAGTTTTACCGCATGCTGGAGGAACTGGACGACGACGCAGAATACCCCACCAGCTCTCAACCCTCCGTCGGCCAGTTTAAAGAAACCTATTCCTTCCTCCTCGAGCATTACGACTCGATAGTATCCCTGCACATAGCGGGCGCGCTGAGCGGAACCGTCGACGCAGCAAGGGAAGCAGCAAAAGAAGTCGATGAATCGAGAATCACGGTAATCGATACGAGACAGCTATCTACCTCTCTCGGTCTATTGGTCCAGGAGGTGGCGAGCAAGCTCAAAAACGGTGCCGACCACAATGATCTGGTAGAGCTAACCAAAACTTTACGAGGCAAGGCGAAGATCCTGGTAAGCGTAAAAGACCTGAAGTACATGGTCCGCGGCGGCAGGGTAAATCGCCTGGAAGGTTTTCTCGCCCGGTTGCTCAACTTCAAGCCGATCATTTCTCTGGACGAGCAAGGGGAGTCCGAACTTCACGGCAGGCCTTTACGCAGGAAAACCAACTTTAATCAGATTCTCGATATGGTGAAGAACCCGCACAATGACTCCAGGGTTAAGAAGTATTCGATCGGTCACGTCCACGCTCCGGACGAAGCAAGGAAGCTGGCGGAAATGATCGAAGACGAAACCGGATTGACTCCGGAATACACGATGGATATTTCCCCCCTGATAGGTGCTCACGCCGGGATAGGTGCAGTTTCCGTATCCTACCTGACCGAATAACATGTTTCCCCAGGGTCCGGTCGCGATAGTTGTGGCGGTTTTTCTCTACATGACGGTAATTTATCTCGTCGCTCAGGCGAAATCCGACTATTCAACAGTGGATATAGCCTGGGGACCGGGTTTCGTGCTCGTCGGTTCGCTTTCACTCGCGCTGGCTCCTGAAATAACAATTCGAGGCATTATCTCGGCCACGCTCGTCGGAATTTGGGGTCTGAGGCTTGGCTACCACATATTTAAGAGAAACTGGGGCAAGCCCGAGGACTTTAGGTACAAAAAAATGCGGGAAAACTGGGAGGGGCGGGCTTACCTGATAAGCTATGTCAGAATATTCCTGGTTCAAGGACTTTTAATGCTGGTTATTTCCTACCCCTTAATAATGATAAACTTCCTTCCGAAAAAAGGCATAGGTCTTTTCGATTACCTCGGTATATTCGTCTGGCTCGTCGGATTCGGATTCGAGGTAATCGGCGACTACCAGTTGTCGGATTTCATTAAAAACCGGAAAAGCGACGACAACAGAATTATGACCGAGGGGCTCTGGAACTACACCAGACACCCCAACTACTTCGGAGAAGCCCTGCTCTGGTGGGGTATATACCTTCTAGCTATTTCCGTACCCTACGGCTGGGCGGGAGCAGTAAGTCCAATAGCGATAGGCTATCTGCTGCTTTTCGTCTCGGGCGTGCCGCCGCTGGAAGAAAGATACGCCGACGACGAGGACTACCAGGAATACGCGAGAAAAACCAACAAATTCTTCCCCTGGTTTTGATCCAGTATTGTCAATTCTGAACCCGCTCAAGTTCCACGGTAAAATGTCTCATCACCGGAGGTTCTCTGACTATCTTCAACCCGGAGTCGTACTCCTCCCGTCTATCGTAAACGTTTTTCAACCCCGCGGCCACGTACTCCATGTGGTTGTCGGTATAAACCCTCCGGGGTACGGCCAGGCGAAGTAACTCCAGGTCGGGATACCTGTTTTCTCCCGTCTCGGGGTCCCTGTCCGCCAGCAATGTCCCTATTTCAACGCCCCGGACTCCGGCCTCGATATAGAGCTCGACTCCCAGCAACTGGGCTACAAATTGATCCTGTGGAATATGTGGGAATACTCGTTTCGCGTCCACGTAAATAGCGTGGCCGCCGAACGGTTTAAGCACGGGCACGTCGTACTCCTCCAGTTTCTCTCCGAGATGATGAACCGTATTTATCCTCGATTCCAGATAATCCATATCGGTCGCTTCTTTTAACCCCTGGGCCAGGGCGGCCATGTCTCGGCCCGCCATGCCGCCATAGGTAACGAAACCCTCGTTCATTATCGTTTGCACCCGGGATTTTTCGAACAACTCGTCACTCCTGACCCCCAGCAAACCACCTATATTAACTATCCCGTCCTTTTTTGCGCTCATCGTAAAGCCGTCGGCCCGGGAAAACATCTCCCTGACTATTTTCCCGATGCTTACGTCACCGTAGCCGGGTTCCCTCTTTTTTATGAAATAGGCGTTTTCGGCAAACCGGGCAGCGTCGAGAAACAGCGGGGTCTCGTACTTCCGACAGATCCCGGAAACCTCCCTGATATTCTCCAGGGATACGGGCTGGCCCCCGACGGAGTTGCACGTAACGGTGAGTACGACCAGCGGTATCCTCTCGACGGGGTTTTCTTCGAATACCTTACGAAGTTTTTCCGGGTCAATATTTCCCTTAAACGGTTCGATAGTCGAGGGGTTCCTGGCTCCGTCGACGGTACAATCGACCGCCTTCGCTCCTCTGTATTCGATATGGCCTTTGGTCGTATCGAAGTGTTTGTTGCCGGGTACTAAATCTCCCTCGGTCAATGCGGTCGAGAACAGTACGTTTTCCGCCCCCCTACCCTGGTGAACGGGGAGAAATTTATCAAACCCCAGCAACTCACTTACGGTTTCTTTCAGCAGGTAGAAAGAGCTGGACCCGGCGTAACTTTCGTCACCTTTCATTATCTCCGCCCACTGCCGGTCGCTCATGGCACCGGTCCCCGAATCAGTCAGCAGGTCTATGTAAACCCGGTCGCTCCGCAGGTTAAACAGGTTATAGCTGGCAGATCTTATCCAGCTCTCTCTTTCTCCCCTATCGGACCTGTTGATCCTTTCAACCGTTTTTGTCCTGTACGGCTCTGCGTAAGGTAATTCCACCAATACCCCCTTTTCCTTGCCCCACAAGTCACCATCTAACAACTCACCGACCCCGGTTCAATTCATATACAGCATCGAAAGACCAATAAAATTACATCAAAACCGATTCAGAATAAACTCTACCGGCTCATTATTCAACCGAGCCCCACCCTGACTGAACTCCCCATAAACCTTTACACGAAAATTTCCCAAGGAATTGCAAGTCGACTATCTACACTCTATCTTTGAAGTGTTCGCAATTCCCAACCATCAAGTTGCGTTAATTAGGCAAGAAGGTAAACGAGCAATCGGACAACTGTGCCCGCTGGAACAGTCACTTGACCGTACGTAAAGGCCAAATTGTGGAAAACTCTGTGGATAACCTGTTAAAAACAGGCTAAATTACGACTTTTCTGTGGATAAGTCCTGTTGAAAAGAGGAACTCAGGTTTTTCCACATCTGTTTTCCAGAGAAAATTCGGGTTGTCAATAACCTATCCACAGGATAATCCCCAACCGATATCCCCCACTGACAAGGCTATATAAGTAGTTTTCCACAGAGAAAGATCCCCCAAGTACTACTACTGTTAAAATAATTAGCTTTCTTAAAGTTCCAGTAATTCTTTTCATCCTTAAGGAGTAACCTGCAAAATCAAGTACCTTAAATTCTCCAGATCCTTTAACTGACAACTTTGTAACGGGCTATAGAATTATCCAGAAGTTTTGACGTATTTAGACTCTAGAAGCTATTTGAAAAGAAATGTTGTTTTTGTTATGATAGCTTTCGAGTTTGTTTAGGCTTTTTACACTTTAGATTACTTTGAGGGGAACCATACATGATAAAGAAGTGCGATGTGATAATTGTTGGAGCCGGGGTAATTGGTACCGGACTGGCTCGAGAGCTATCCAGGTACAAACTGGACGTGGTTGTTATGGAAAAGGAACCCGACGTTGGCTGGGGTACTACGAAGGCAAATAGCGGAATAATTCACGCCGGTTACGATGCAAAACCTGGAACCGTAAAAGCCTCCTTCTCCGCTCCAGGAAATAAAAAATACGAGGAATGGACAAAACCTCTTTCCGTTCCTTTTAAACGTATTGGGTCCTTTGTTTCTACCAAAGAAGAGTCTCAGCTGGATAAATTGGAAAAGTTGATGGAGCAGGGACATGAAAACGGTGTGGACAAACTGGAGATAATTAAAGATAAAGCAAGGATCAAGGATCTAGAGCCCAATATATCCGAAAAGGTAGAAGCCGTGCTTCACGCCCCAACTGCAGGGGTTGTTGCCCCTTATAAGTTGACAATAGCCCTTTACGAAAATGCCCGGGAAAACGGCGTGGACTTCTTTTTTAACTCCCCGGTAGAAGAAATAGAAGTTACGAATAACTCCGAAAGTGATGGTAGGTTTGCGGTTACTTCCTCCGAGGGAGAAATTCACGGTGACTACGTAATAAACGCGGCCGGAATTTCATCCGGGAAAGTTGCTAAAATGGTCGGGGATGACTCTTTCTCAATATTCCCTGCTCGGGGAGAGTATCATTTACTCGATAGCGAGATACAGGGTTACGTGAACAAGATAAACTTTCCTCTGCCAACCGGTGACAGCAAGGGGATTCTCGTAACACCTGCAGCCGAAGGGAGTATTATATTCGGGCCAAACCATCAGCCTCTGGAGAAACCCTCAGTGGCTACCACGAGACAGGGTCTGGATCAGGTATTCAACGGCGCAACGGATCTCTTTCCCGATATTGATACGGGTAAAATAGTCACGAACTTTGCCGGTTTGCGGGCAAAAGCTGGTTCGGACGACTTCGAAATCGGGGAGTCCGAGGCGGTTAAGGGGTTTATTAACGTAGGTGGAATCCAGTCTCCCGGCCTGACAGCCGCGCCGGCAATTTCCGAGCACGTTATAGGCCTCCTCGAAGAAAAAGGTCTCACGCTTGAGGTCGACCAGAGTTTCAGCCCCAGCCGGGAACCTATACCGAATTTTGCCGATATGGATATGGAAGAAATCTCCGAGTACACGGATGACTTCCGGGCAGCAAAAGAAATCGTCTGCCGCTGTGAGGAAGTTACCAGGGCAGAGATCGAGGAAGCCATAGAAAGAGGTGCGGATACTCTGGACGGAATTAAATTCAGGACTAGATCGCGTATGGGGAGCTGCCAGGGCGGCTTTTGCACCCCGCGTTTGGTTGAGATATTGTCGGATGAACTTGGGATCTCGCCTAAAGACGTTACGAAGAAAGGCGACGGTTCCTATTTGCTGGATGGAGAAACTAAAGAGGGTTAAGGGATGAATAAACGAATTAAACAAACAAAGAAGGATATCGTCGTTATCGGTGGAGGTCCGGCTGGAATGGCCGCTGCCATCAGGGGTGCCGAGGAAGGCGCCGATGTGATGCTTGTTGAAAGGGATATCGAGCTTGGAGGTATTCTTAATCAGTGCATCCACAATGGCTTTGGCGTCGAGATTTACGGAGAAGAGCTTACGGGGCCTGAATACGCTGAAAGATTTACCAGAAGAATCGGGGAGAGCAGGGTCGATGTTAGGTTAAACAGTTTCGTTCTATCGCTCCGCCCGGACAAAACCATGAGTTTACTAACTCCGAACGGCGTCCTGGAGGTGGAGGCCAGCGCCGTAGTGCTTGCCACCGGGGCAAGGGAGAAATCACGAGGGGAAATTCAGATACCCGGAGATCGACCGTCAGGCGTGATGCCAGCCGGAACGGCGCAGAAATTCATCAATAAAAAAGGATTTATGCCCGGCAAAAAGGTCTTCGTTCTGGGTTCGGGAGATATCGGTTTGATAATATCGCGCAGGCTGACCTGGGAAGGGGCTGAAGTGGTTGGGGTAGCAGAAATCATGGATTATCCGACCGGTCTAAACAGGAACGTGGTCCAGTGTCTGCACGACTACGATATTCCTCTACATCTCAGCCATACGGTCACTGATATTTACGGCAAGGACAGGTTGGAAGGTATAGAGCTATCGAGAGTTGACGAAGACTTTCAGCCAATCGAGGGGTCGTCAAAAGACATCGACGTCGATCTCCTGTTGCTCTCCGTAGGCCTGGTACCCGAGAACGACTTCTTCAAAGAAGCGGGTGTAAGTCTGAGTGAGAAGACACAGGGTGCTCTGGTTGACGAGTGGTTTCAAACTGATGTTCCCGGTATTTTTGGCTGTGGTAACGCCGTACATATAGAGGACCTGGTGGACTGGGTCACCATGGACGGATTCAGAGCAGGCGACGGTGCTGTTGCTTACGCCGGAAACGATAGTCTCCCCAGTGCTGATAAAGATGTGGTTGCGGGAGATAACGTAAACTACGTGGTGCCGCACGAGGTCAGCGGAGAAGACGAATTCCGGTTTGCTCTTAGAGTAACTGAACCCATGGAGAACGTGGATATTTCTATAAAAGGTACTGATATTTCATACTTCAAACAAATCGTTACGCCGGGAGAGATGGAAGTGGAGGAAGTCTCCGAGGAGGATCTGCCCGAACTGGAAGGTATGAGCCAGCTGGAGATAGAGGTCACGAGGAGGTAACCATGCCGACAAAAGAGTATACATGTACGGCCTGCCCCAAAGGCTGTACAGTAGAAGTGGAGTTTGAAGGAGAGGAGATAAAAGACATTTCCGGCTATTCCTGTCTGAAAGGACAAGAGTACGTAAAGGACGAGTTTCATGATCCCCGGAGGATACTGACGACCACGGTCAAAATTAGAGGTGCAAGGTATCCGAGAATACCGGTTAGGACAGAAACCGGGGTGCCAAAAGACGAGCTGGATTGTTGTCTGGAGAAGCTAAAAGAAGTAGAGCTGGAGGCTCCCGTCGAAGTCGGAGCGGTAGTTATCGAGGATATTTGCTCCACGGATATTTCAGTAGTTACAAGTAGATCACTGGAAGGAGTTAGCGAAAAAGAAAAAGACGGAGCCCGGCTATAATTCGTAAAAGTTAACTGGTATTAAATTCAGAAGGCTTAAAGGTTCAATTTTTTAATAAAAATATTTTTTTGGAGGTGAGGATCGTTAGTACGAAGAAATACGTTGGGGCAATTGATCAGGGTACGACGGGCACCAGGTTTATCATTTTTGACAACAATGGCGAGCAGGTTAGTGCGGCCTACAGGGAACACGAACAGATTTACCCCGAACCGGGCTGGATCGAACACGACCCGGAAGAAATATGGGAAAATTTACAGTTGATTACGGCGGAGGCGCTGGAAAAAGCCGGACTTGATTCCGATGATCTGGCTTCCGTGGGTATTACGAATCAGCGGGAGACGGCTTTTGTCTGGGACGACCGAGGCAAACCACTTCATAACGGGATCGTCTGGCAGGACCGTCGTACGGCCGACCGCTGTGAAGAACTCGAAGGAACGGAGATAGAAGGAATCGTGAAGGCGAGGACGGGGCTCAGGCTGGATCCTTACTTTTCCGGGACGAAGATCGAGTGGTTGCTGGAGAACGTCGAGGGGTTAAAAGAGCGTGCGGGAAAGGGAGAGGCTTATTTTGGTACCGTTGAAAGCTGGCTAATCTGGATGCTGACGGGCGGTGAAGTGTACGTTACCGACCATACGAACGCATCCCGGACGATGCTATTCGATATTGAAAAAATGGACTGGCATGGCGAGCTGCTGGATTACTTCGGGGTCCCGAGAAAAAGCCTTCCCGACCCGGTGGAGAACGTGAAAGAATACGGAAAAATCACCGGTCTTGATTCTCTGGAGGGAGTACCGATTGGTGCCGCCCTCGGAGATCAACAGGCGGCCCTGTTCGGTCAGGGCTGTTACAGTCCGGGAGAGGGGAAGAATACCTATGGAACCGGGTCTTTTCTGCTGGTGAACGTGGGAAAGGAGCCGTCCTTTGGCGAAGACCTGCTTACGACTATCGGGTTTTCGTTTGGCGGGGATACTCGTTACGCGCTTGAAGGTTCGGTTTATTCGACCGGAGCGACAATTCAGTGGTTGCGTGATGGCTTGGGTATCATAGACGAAGCCGCGGAGAGCGAAGGCCTGGCGGAAAGCCTGGACGGGAACGACGGCGTGTATCTGGTACCCGCTTTTGCCGGACTCGGGGCTCCGCACTGGGATTCTTCCGCTCGGGGGACCATAGTGGGGCTAACCAGGGGAAGCGACAGGCGTCATATGGCCCGGGCGGGACTGGAGTCAATCGCCTATCAGGTAGAAGACGTCTTGCGTGCAATGAGAGAAGAGGCGAATCAGGACCTGGAGGAACTCAGAGTAGACGGGGGAGCGGCTGAGAACAATTTCCTCTGTCAGTTTCAGAGCGACGTATCGTCAATTCCCGTACTCAGAACCGGTATTTTCGAATCCTCTGCTCTCGGAGCAGCTTACGGAGCGGGTCTGGCGGTAGGAGTCTGGAGCGATCTGGATGAGTTAAAGGAGTTAATTCGATCCAAGAAAGACAGGAAGTTCGAACCCGGTATGGAGCTCGAAGAAAGGGAGGAACTTTACGGCTGCTGGCAGGAAGCCGTAAAACGAGCGAAAGACTGGAGGTTGTGATCGAATTATCACTATTATTTATGAAAACTTTCGATTTTCTTGACAAAGTTTTATTTTTATGTTACATTAAGTTTTAGCTTTGATTGTTATTCTCTCTAAATCAGCTATGGAGTTTCGTAGATTTGTTACTCAATGGTCCAATTAATACCGTTAAACTAAAATATCTTAAGAAATATCTTTGGAAAGTTCATCGCAAAGTTCATCGCCAATAATTTGAACTTTTCCTTTCGTGTGAATACTAAGATTAATGCTGTTATTATTTTATCGGTGTGTTACAAACAAGTCCGTTGACTCAGTGAGCGGTATCAGGGGGTGGTAGTAGAAGTCTAAACTATTGGGCTCCGACGTAAAGTATTGGCTTATTTAAGTCAATATAAGTAGTGTTTGTTGAAACAAGTGTTTTTTTAAACAGGAGGTCAATATGTTTAAAAATAAGAGCTTGGTAGTATTTGTATTGGTTTTCACTTTGGTATTTAGCGTCACGCTCTCCGGATTGGCCCAGGACGACGTTATAGAGTTAAAGTTCTGGCACGCAATGAGCGGAGCAAGGCTTGAACCAGTTAATACGTTGGTCGAAAGGTTTAACGAATCTCATCCGAATATCAACGTCGACGCTACTTTTACCGGTAGTTACGAAGAAACTTTGAACAAAGCCATTACTGCCTCCAAAGGCGGCAATCCACCAAATATTATTCAAACCTACGAAGTCGGGACCCAGATGATGTGGGATAGCCCCTACGTAGTACCCATTCAGGATATTGCCGAACCCGGTGAGGTAGACTGGGGGGACTTCTTAAACGTCGTACGGAGATACTACACAAACAGAGAGGGCAAGCTGGTTTCAATGCCCTTTAACTCCTCGACCGCAATTCTCTATTACAACAAGGACAAGTTCGAAGAAGCAGGTCTTGACCCAAACAGTCCTCCTTCTACCTACGAGGAAGTAGAGGAAGTAGGTATGCAACTGGTCGATTCGGGAGTAGTAAGGGACGCCATGACGTTTGGATGGCCTACCTGGATATTCGAGCAGAGCCACTACTGGACGGATAGCCTGTACGTAAATAACGGAAACGGTAGAGAAGCCAGAGCCACCGAGGTCCTGTTTAACCGTGAGCCCGGAATGAAGATAATGAAGTCTTGGGCTGACTGGGAGGACGAGGATATACTGGTATACGGTGGACGGGAGTACGAGCCCGATTCCGCCTTCCTGTCCCAGCAGGTAGCCATGCTGGCTCAATCTACCTCGCACGCAAAGGACATAGTAGAAACAGCCCCGTTCGAGGTTGGCACAACGTTCCTGCCTCGACCCGGCTGGGCGGACCGTGGTGGAACTACAATAGGTGGCGCTTCTCTGTACATCTTTGAGGATAGCCAGGAAAAGATGGATGCGGCCTGGGAGTTCGTTAAATTCATCAGCAGCACTGAGAGTGCAGTTTACTGGCACAAGCAGACGGGCTACTTCCCGATCAGGTACAGCGCTCTCAGGAAGTTGATGAACGAAGGCTGGTTCGCGGACAACCCGAACTTCCTTACGGCGTTTCTCCAGGTATTAACGGCAAAACGTAGCCCGGCCACTTCCGGTGCTATCGTTGGTCGGTTCCCACAGATCAGGGATATCGTCGACGAAGCCGTTACCAGCATATTTGCCGACAGGAAGACCGTCGAAGAGGCGCTAAACGAAGCGGCTAAAAAGGCGAATCGGGTAGTCGAACGGTATAACGAGTCTCAGTAACCAGAAGGGTAACGTAAGATAATACACCAATATAGGTGAACGATTGGGGGAGTTAGAGTTTAAACTGTCTTTAACTCCCCCCTTAATTTATACCTAACGGAGCAGTGAAGTATGAAAAGCTATTTTCCCGAAAAGGTATTGCCCTACCTTCTTGTCGCGCCGTCGATAATCATAATAATAATATTTCTGGTTTATCCTTTTGTTCAGGCAATCTGGGGGAGTCTGATAAGAGGGGGAGCCTGGGGAGTGAACACCAGGTTTGTCGGGCTACAGAACTATATAGAGTTATTTACCTCACCGGATTATCTCTGGACCCTTGGCAGGACTTTCGTCTTTGCCACCTGTGCCACTCTGGGGGGCATGGCTTTTTCTCTGGGGCTTGCGGTATTGCTGAACCAGAAGATAAAAGGCCGAATCTTTTTCCGTACCGCCGTTATATGGCCTTATGCCCTTTCGCCGGTAATTGCAGGCGTGCTCTGGGCGCTGTTGTTTGACCCTTCTTCCGGTCTATTCACCTACCTGGCGAGAGTGATGTTCGGGCTGGAGCTAAACTGGCGTACGGACGGGACGCTCGCGTTCATAATAATTACGATAGCCGCAGCCTGGAAAAATATTGGCTACAATGTGGTTTTCTTTCTCGCCGGATTGCAGAACATACCCGAGCAGGTCCTCGAATCGGCGGAAGTAGATGGAGCAAGCTCATTTCAGCGGTTCTGGAAGATTTCGATCCCTCTGATATCACCGACGATCTTCTTTTTGCTTATCATGAACTACCTCTACGCGTTCTTCCGGACCTTCGGTCTTGTCGACGTGGCAACTCAGGGGGGACCGGGAAAGTCGACCGAGATACTGACTTATAAGCTATATCAGGACGCCTTTGTCTTTTTCGACGGCGGGTCGGCAAACGCGCAGTCGGTACTGCTCTTCGTATTTATAGTCGGGTTTACCTATCTCCAGTTCCGCTACGCTCAGCGAGGTGTCTTCTATGGGAGTTAGCAGGGAAAAGTGGGAGTTATTCAAGCGGTTCGCGCTTTACGTCACGATAATCGTTGCGATAATTATCGTCTGCTTCCCGATTATCTACGCTGTGGTTATGAGTACCCGTGATCTCCAGGGAACTTTCCGCTATCCTCCCGATCTCATGCCGGGAAATAGCATGCTGAGTACCTATGCTCAAGCCTGGAACACCGTTAACCTGGGCCGGTTGATGTTAAATTCGGGAATCGTGGCAATCACAACAAGTATCGTGAAGATCGGGCTTGCCATGCTTGCGGCCTTTGCAATCGTGTTTTTCGACTTCAAGTGGAAATACCTGGCGTTCGGGGCGACTTTCCTGACCCAACTACTGCCGGTTCCGGTGAAAATTGTCCCGACGTTTGAACTGATGAAGAACTTCGGCTGGATAGATTCGTATTACGCTCTGACGTTCCCGTACTTTGCTACTGCCACCGGTACTTTCCTTTTTCGACAGTTCTTTTTGTCGGTTCCGGAAGACCTCGTCGATGCCGCCAGGGTTGATGGGTGTAAGCCGATGAAGTTCTTGAAAGACATTTTAATTCCTCTATCCTGGAACAATATCGGGGCGCTGTTTCTGGTAGAATTCGTCTACATGTGGAATAGATACCTCTGGCCTCTGGTCGTGACGGAATCGGAATCGATGAGGGTGTCGCAGATCGGAATCAAGATGTTGATGACCACGGGCTCGATAAACAAGTGGAATATCATTATGGCCGGAGCAATTATTGTTTTATTGCCTCCGCTCGTGGTTCTATTATTCCTGCAGAAGACGTTTATCGAGGGGTTTGTTATGAGGACCGGCAAGTGAGTTCCTGTAAATGGTTTTAAAGCTCCTGGATCTACTGAAAGTTTAAGTTAGTTATATCCTGACCTGAATAAAGAGGACGACACGTCAATTCTCTATGTTAGAAGACGTCGATGGAATTATCTCTGATCTTGACGGAACGATTTTCTTAAGCGACGAGCTACTCCCTGGAGCAAGCCGAGTCGTGGAGGCCGTCAGAGCCGAGGGAAAGGAAATAGTGTTTCTCTCGAACAAGGCTCTTCAGAGGAGAAAGGTCTACGCCGAAAAGCTTTCTCGGCTGGGTATACCGGTCGACGAGACCGAGATCATAAACTCCTCTCTGGTTACAGCCAGGTTTCTCG
>Ga0207797_1001442_pt1 | contig 17151 bp, 12 predicted proteins | sample PRCRCaboRojoPR_6_FD_187275 | JGI IMG/M metagenome (GOLD analysis project Ga0207797, IMG submission 187275) | Marine sediment microbial community from Cabo Rojo, Puerto Rico - PR CR 10% Liquid 1 (SPAdes) | ecosystem: Environmental > Aquatic > Marine > Coastal > Sediment | place: Cabo Rojo, Puerto...
CAGGGTGCCCTCCTTGACGGGGATCCAGAAGGGGTTGTTCTCCAGGCCGAGCACCGCGATGCGCAGCGGCTCCTCGGGCATCTGGTCGACGGGCTCGACGGTCCCCTCATCCTCGGGCGTGCACGACGAGTCAAAGGCGGGAGGCTCCGGCATCTCGGCTTCCTCTTCGGGTTCCTCCTCTGCGGGAGCTTCAGTCGCGGGCGGCTCTGTGGCCGGCGGCTCGGTCTCGGGTACCTCGGTGGGGGTACCGGCGCACCCGGCAATCAGCAGTGAGGTAATCGTCAGCAGCGTGAACAGTACAAGACGTACGTTGCTCTTCATCTCAGCTCCTCCTATTCCAACCTGAATCTTGCCAAACGGTCGCTAGAACAGATCACTTCCCGGATTCTCGACGTTCCTCTGTTTCTTGATCATCACCTCCTTCCCTGCCTGCAGGCTCGGGTGGATGCGTCTTGGGCCCTTGGCGAGCCTGTTGGCTTTCCGGTTACGCGGTTCTGGCTAAGGCGTCTGGAGTGCCCTCCGCCCTCTCTTTATGAACGGGATCCTGCCTTCTCCGTGGGGCGCCTGTCTAGCTGCGCTTCCGCAGTCTGTCGATGCCCACAGCCAGAACAATCACGACGCCGATGGTCACTGTCTGCATATGGATGGGGAGATGCAAGAGGACGAAAGCGTTGCGAATGACGGCCATAATCGCCGCGCCGATGATGGCACCGTAGATCGTCCCTTCACCCCCCACGAGGCTGGCGCCTCCGATGACGACCGCCGCGATGACGTCGAGCTCCTTGCCGACGCCGGCATTGGTGGCAGCGGTGGAGAGGAGGCCTCCTTCCATAATCCCGGCCAGGGCGCTGAGGCCACCGGTGACCGTGTAGACGAAGAGCCTGACGCGATCGACGTTGACACCGGATAGACGGGCGGCCTCCAGATTGCTCCCGGTGGCGTAGATCTGGCGCCCCAGCACCGTGAATCGAAGGAAGAGACTGAAGACGATCACAAGGAAGGCCATCTCGATCACGGGGAAGGGGACGGGGCCGATATACCCGGCGCCGAGGAAATTGACGGCTTCACTGTCCATAGGGATGTTGCTTGCCACCGTGCCTCTTACGCCAGTTGCCAGAAGATAGGTGAGGCCTCGACCAACGCTCAACATCCCGAGCGTGGTGATGAAGGCATTGATGCCGGCCTTGGTGATGAGGAACCCGTTGATCGCCCCCAGGGCGAGACCCAGCGCTATGCCGCCGGCGAAGGACAACCAGGGATTGACGCCGTGGTACATCAGGCGCGCCGTGGCCATGCCCGATGCGGCCAACACCGAGCCGACTGACAGGTCGATCCCTGCGGTGACGATGATCATCGTCTGTCCTATCGCCATAATGCCGATGGTCGACATGCCGCGGAGAACGTTGAAGAGATTCTGGGTCTTCAAGAAGTAGGGGCTCAGGAAGCTCATAAGAACCACGAGGGCTGCCAGGGCCAGGAACACGCCAGCTCCGCTGGTGGACAGAACTTGCTGGAGGGCTCCTTTGTCACCGTTTGCACGTTCTCGTGACCGGGCGGGGCTTTCCGTCACTGATGCATCTTTGGTCGTCATACGACTCTCCTTCCTAAAGCGTGGGCTGTCTGAGGATATCGTCCAGAACCAGGGCTACGGCGCCCATGACACAGGCATCGGCGCCGTGGGCCGACGAGGCGATTTCGACGACCTCGCCGGGCTGCGACAACATGTGCATCTCTACCATTCGCTCGATAGACGGCATGAGAAAGTCGCTGGCCAGGCTGAGGGCACCCCCGAGCACCACCAGCTCTGGATTGAAGGCATTCACCAGGTTCGCGATGCCGATGCCCAGCTGCTCTCCAACCTCTTCGAGGGCCGTCCTGGCGGCCTCATTGCCGTTCTGCGCGGCCTCCACGACGCCGTTCACGTCAACGAGGCTACTCGCTCCGCCCGCGAGACGTGACAGGATCTCATCATCATTCTCGACCCGCTCCCGTACGCGACGCACGATTGCCCGGGGGCCCACCAGGGTCTCCCAGCATCCGCGCTTCCCGCACCCGCAGAGCGGGCCGCGAGGGTCGACGGTCATATGCCCAATCTCGCCAGCGTATCCGCTGCTACCGCGGAACAGCTCTCCGTTGATGATGATCCCTCCACCGAGGCCGACGCCGGCACTCAGGTAGATCAGGTTCTGGACATCCTGTGCGATACCGAAGTAGTGCTCGCCAAGAGCGGCGGCGTTCGCCTCGTTCTCCACGAAGACGGGCAGGGTGAAGCGGTCCTCCCACATCGCCCGAAGGGGGAGATCGCGCCACTTGAGGTTGGGGGCGAAAACGAGCTTTCCCTGCTGGACGTCCACCAGCCCGGGCAGCCCCACGCCTATCCCCATATGCGGCATGGTGCGTTTCTCCCCGATGTCCAGGGCTTCTTGAACGAGTCCCTCGCTCCGCTGGAGGATGATCTCCCGTCCCTCGTCGGGGTCGGACTCAACGTGCTCACGCCACAGAATCTCGGCGGTGAAATCGGTGAGAATGACGGAGATGAAGTCGACGCCGATCTCGACGCCAACGGCGCAGCCGCCGTTCGGGTTGAGATCGAGGAGCATGCCGGGTCGTCCTCCCGTCGAGGACTCGAGACCGATCTCCCTGACCAGGGTGTCCTCGAGAAGGTCGTTGATGACGCTGGAGACAGTGCTACGATTGAGGCCGAGGACGCTCGATAGACTTGCGCGAGAAAGGGGGCCGCGCGTGCGCAGCGCCTCCAGAACGAGGGAGGTATTGAGCTCTCGAACGAGCGTCTGGTCGGCGGTCTTCCGGGTGGCAGACATAAAGGGTCCTCAGGGTGATGGGATTTGTTTATTGGTCCAACAAACAAAGTATACAACATGACCGGTCGCTTGTCAAGGGTCATTTTCCCGAAAGACGGGTATTGCGCTCGATTGCGAGGGTCTACCGGGCCCCTGGAGCGAGGAGGCCGGTTCGCGCTCGGGGAGGGGGGATGTGGCTGAGGTCGCGGGCGAGGCTCGGGGCAGAGCGGTCAGCTGGGAAGTGCACAGGTCCGGGAGGTGTGCTATAATCGGCCGCCATGGATGGTGTTTTGATCTACAACCCCACTGCCGGGCCCCGAAACGTGCGGGATGAGCTGGAGCGCCTTCGTTCTTTCTTCAGGGCGCGAGACTGGTCCGTTGCGCTGCGGGTGACCGAGAAGCCAGGTGATGCGACCCGGATGGCGCGGGAGGCGGCCAAACGGGGGCGGGACGTGGTGATCGTCGCCGGGGGCGACGGCACAGTAAACGAGGTCGTCAACGGTCTCACGGGCACTGAGACGGCTATGGGGGTGCTTCCCGTAGGCACCGGGAACCTGTGGGCGAAGGAACTGCGGGTTCCCACCTACACGCTGACCAATCCCAGGCGCCTGCAGGAAGCGGCCGGGGGCCTGGTGAAGGGGGCGGTGCGGGCGATCGACGTAGGCCGGGTGGGGGAGCGGGTCTTCCTGTGCTGGGCGAGCGCCGGGCTGGACGCCAAGGTGACCAGCGAGATGGAACCTCGCGAGCGGGCCACCAAACGTCTTGGCGCGCTTCCGTACCTGATCGCTGCCGTCCTGGTGGCGAGGGATTACCAGGGGGTCGAGGCGGAGGTGGTCCTCGACGGCGATGTGGTAAGCGGTCGGACGCTGATGGTGGTGGCGAACAACATCCAGCAGTACGGGGGCCTGGTCGAGGTGGCGCCGCGAGCGAAGCTGGACGACGGGCTTCTGGATATCTTCGTGTTCAAGGGGTTGGGGTTTCAGTACCTGGTTCGCCACCTGGTGCGCGTTCTGTCGCAGCGGTATCTGGACGACCCCGAGATCATCCATCGGCAGGCGCGACGCATTGAGATACGGAGCAACGAGACCCTCTCCGTGCAGGCCGACGGCGATCCTCTGGGAACCACCCCGGTGACAATGGAGGTTGTCGCCGGCGCCCTGCGTATCATTGCGCCCCCGACGATGCCATCTGATCTACTCACGGCGACGACGGAAGGGGACTGACAACGGACCGACGCTGCGGGCCTCTGGTCTTCCATCGGCTCGAGCCGATCGCCCCGGTCACCTTGCTGGTGTGCCGCGGGCGTGCTATAATGCGGTGCGGAAATGACGTTACTCTGCGAGGGGCGGCGACGGTGCGAACGTCGGAGACCGGCCTCGCCGAGTTATCAGACTGGGAGTGGGCAGTATGCAGATCTATCTTGACGTGGCACAGATTATTATCAGCGTGGCGCTGGTAGCCATTATCCTGCTGCAGGGCCGTCGGGGTGACCTGGGGGGCAGCGTTTTCGGTGGTTCGTCGAGCGCCATCTATCAGCAGCGCCGCGGCCTGGAACGGACGATTTTCAACGTCACCATCGTCCTGGCTATCCTTTTCTTCCTCCTCACGCTGGTGAACGTGATCGTTACGGGGTAGCGAGACGTTCAAGTTCTCTCCGCCATATTTCGGGTCATCGTGGGGACAGAGATCTGTCCTTGAACGGTGTTCCTACCGTCTCTAATTGCGCATCCGTTGATTGGAAGGGGAGTGGGCTGGATGTGTGGCAGCTGGCGGCTATGGCGTGCGCTGTCTCATCGGTGAGTTTGCCGAGCGAAGCGCCTCGGGATGTTAAGATTTCCCGGGGCGTTGTTGTGTCAGATGGTGAAGGGGTGATGATTGAGCGGCCGGGGTATTCGGTGGGTAAGAGAGGTTAGGGCGTGACTCGGTATATCCGCTGGCAGTTCCTGTTGATCCTACTCGGCGTCGTCCTGCTGGCCGTTCTGCTGACGTACCTGGCGATCAACTACACGACCGTCCTCCGCCCGGGTTATGGGGGCACGTACGTGGAGGGAATCGTCGGCCAGCCCGGCCAGCTGAACCCGCTCCTCAGCGGCTTCGAGCGGCCCGACCAGGCCATCTGCTCGCTGGTCTTCAGTGGCCTGACGCGTCTCAACGCCAGGGGCGAGGTGGAGCCCGACCTGGCCAGCGACTGGGAGATATCGGATGACGGTCTGAGCTACACCTTCCGCCTGCGCACGAATGCGCGCTGGCACGACGGCACGCCAGTAACGGCCGACGACGTGATCCTGACTGTTCGACTGCTACAGGATCCGGAGTTTCCCGGCCCGCCTGAGCTGGGTGCCGAAATGTGGCAAAAAGTGGATGTCGAAAAAGTGGACCGACGGACGGTGCGCTTCGTGCTGCCCGAGCCGTATGCACCGTTTCTCGACTATACGACGGTCGGCATCCTGCCCTCCCACAAGATCGCCGGTGTACGCGCGGCGGACCTTCTGGAGGCTTCCTTCAATCTCTCTCCGGTGGGGAGTGGGCCCTTCCAGGTCGAGGAGATCAAAGCGGAGGGCGAGACGGTTACGTCGATCGTGCTCAAGAATTTCCCGCGCTACTTCCGGGCCCGGTCCTATCTGGATCGGATTCAATTCCGATTTTACCGCAGCGCACGCGAGGCTCTGGAGGCCTACGAGGCGGGCGACGTGCAGGGCGTGGCCGAGGTGAGAGCCGACGCTCTCTCCCAGGCGTCTGAGCTACCCAGTCTCGACCTGTACTCGGCTCAGATTGCGGAGTACGCTATCGTTCTTCTGAACCACGACCGGGACGACGTCGCTTTCTTCCAGGAGCCCGAGATACGGCGGGCCTTGATGGTCGCTCTCGACCGCCAGCGTCTGATCGATGGGGTACTGGAGGGGCAGGGGGTGGTGGCGGAGAGCCCCATCCTGCCGAGAACGTGGGCCTACAGCGAGGAGACGCCGCGTTACGACCATGATCCAGAGCGAGCTGCCGAGCTGCTGGAGGAAGCGGGTTGGGGAAGGGCGACGAGCAGGGGTGCCTGGACCAGAGGGGGCAGTGAGCTTTCGTTCACCCTCCTCAGCTCGAATGATCCGCGGCGCGAGGCGGTGGCAGAGATGGTGGCCGAGCAGTGGGCCGAGATCGGGGTCGAGGTGACGGTCGAGACGGTGCCCGCTGCCGCGCTGCGCGAGGCGCTGAACAGCCGCGACTACCAGGCGGCCCTGGTTCACATGAAGCTGCCCGGCGATCCGGACCCGTATCCCTTCTGGCACGAGTCGCAGATCGACGATGGTCAGAACTACGCTCAGTTCACCCATCGTCGCATCAGCGAGGTGATCGAGCAAGCGCGGGTTACGCCGAACCGGAATACGCGCCTGGAACTGTACAAGGAGTTCCAGCGCCTCTTCGCTGAGGAGCTTCCTGCACTCCCCCTTTACGTTCCGGCCTATACCTACGGGGTCGACGAGAGCATCAACGCCGTGCAGATCGGCCCGCTGATGCACCCCTGCGACCGCTTCCGGACGATCACCAACTGGTGGATCGTGCACCGCCGTGTGCTGGTGACCGAGGCGGAGGCGCGCCCCCTCGTTCGATAGCCCGTCGGGCCATCTCGATCTTTCAAGCTCCACTGGCGCCCCTGTCGATCCGCGGCAACCACACGGGCCGCCGGACGTGCTTCCACGTCGGAGTCGGGTCCCTCAAACGCTTTCGGAACGAGTGTTACTCTTTGCAGTGTTCCCTGCCTGGAGGACCTCGATAAACGGTGCGACGGCCGCGAAGGAGCGCACGCTGGCGTGCTGCGGTGGAGCCCGGCGAGGGCTGAAGCCCCGGCGGTTTCGGATGACAGCCCACGGCGTTTGAGCTGTGGAGATCGGGGGCCTGGGCTCGATCTCCCGGCCTGACCACGGGTCCGTCACCGGGCTCCATGACTGGCTCCAGTATACACCAGGTCCCTATGGTTTGATGACGGATCTGGTTGGCGTTTCCGATGGAATTGGTTGGAAATGGTTGGAGTATGGTTGGAGTTTGGTTGGGGGGACGGCGGAGGGGTGGACAGGGCGACGGGGAGAGAGGAAGGCGTCAAGAGGAGGCATTATGATTCTTCTATAGGGATCAGGACAAGCTTGTGGGATTCAGGTCCTTAAGGCTGTGGTGCGCGAGGGGTCAACACGGGGGAGAGGCGTGAACCTGCAAGGGAGATCAGTGGACAGAGTCGCACGGCTTCTGAGCGTGGGAACGTCACCGATATGCACCATGATCGCTCGACAAGCAGGTTGTTGCGCTTCCAATGCCTGGCTGGGCGTTGTGCACGGTGAAGAGAAGTGATCGGGACCAGCCTCTCGTCCCGAGGCTGGTCCCGATCCGTCCGGTGCCTACCAGACCATTTGCTTCTCCTACTGGCTGCTACGGCAAGCGTCGAGCCTCCAGGTCGTCGTAGGTCGCCGCGGCCCGGAACACCATCACGCCCAGCTGCCCGCTGGTGTAGGTGGTGTCGGTCACGGTGAGGCGCTTCACTCCGTCAAGGTAGGCCTCGAGTGTGCTGCCCTTGGCCGTTAGTTTGATCGTGTAGACGTGATTCCGCTGTACGGTCATCGGATAGGAGGCCAGAACCTGATAGGGCTGGCGTTTGCTGATCTTGAGCGCACCGTCCACGGCGTCGAGGATCACGTCGTAGGACGACGTGCCGTCAGGGGAGGAACGGAAGACGAGGCCGACCGCGTTGCCGCTCAGCAGATTGACCGTCCCCGTGTAGGCAAGGTTGCTTCCCGCGGACGTACGGATGTTCCAAGCGTTGCCCAGGGTGTACTCACCACGCATACGGGAGCCGGGATTCGTCCAGGTTCCTCGATTCGGCGTCCAGCTGGTCAGCGTGCCGCCGTTGAAATTGTCGGAGAAGATGAGGGCTGACGTGGAAGGTGCGTAGTCCCGCACCACGACTGGCATGAAGATGGTGTACCGCTTCTCCATCCCACACCAGTAGCCGCTGCAGAGGGAGTGACCGCTGCTGGCCTGCATCGTCCCAACGAGAGGCTGCCCAGCAGTACCCCGCACCGTGTGTCCGCCCGGGCTTGCCATCCGTCCCCCGCTCCCGGCGATGACGTTCCAGGAGAGGTCGTAGTTGCTCGAAACCTGAGCCAGCGCGGGCAGCGCCAGGACCAGGCAGGCTAGCAAACTGACGACGGCGGTTCGTGTCTTCATCACCGCACCCCCTATTGGAGCATCACCAGCATGATGATGACGCCGGTGCCCGCGTCGAGCTCCTCCAGTGCCTTGCCAACGACGGTTCCCACTGGCGGGTTGGAGCCAGCCCTCATCGCGTGTCCGGACGTGGCGGAGGCCGCCAACAGATCGCCCGGCTCGATCGGTCCGTTCTCGGCGCTGGCCTTCACCGGGACAACGCCGACGATGGCCAGCGGGGCATAGCCCTCACTCCCTCGGTGCTGGCCGCCGCCCAGGTACCCGGGCTGGCTCGAGTAGACGCCGATGACGGCGGACTCGAAGGAGCGGCTGCTGCGGGCCAGGCGGCCATCATGGCCGATGACGAGGACATCGCCGGGCTCCAGGCCCTGCCGGGCAGGGAGCATCTCGGCGAAGTCGGCCTGGGAGTTCTGGACGATGCACGTGCCGGGTTCGGGGTTTGCACCGGTGCCCAGGCCACAGTTGTACGCGCCGTCGGCAAAGACCTCTCCGGTGTTGTCCACTCGGAAGTCTAGGTCAGCGTCGCTGCCGGCGACAATGTAGTCTCCAACGACGGTGTCGAGGATGCGGATGCCCTCCAGACCAGCGCTCTCCACCCGAATGCCGGGCCCGTTGTCGCTGGAGAAAATGGCTGCTGCACCGTCGACACTACGGCCCTCGACGCCGATGTCGTTGATGCTGAATCCGGTGACGCCAATGCTGTTGGTGCTGGTGAAGAAGCCGCCGTGGCCATCGAGGCTCTCGCCGTGCACACCCACGATGTTGTCGCTCGCGCCGAAGATGGCAGGGCCACTAAGGCTGATTCCAAGAAGCGCAGGCCCACTATCGCTGTGGCCCTCTACACCCGGTCCGGTTCCGTGATTCAACCCCAGAATGCTTGGATCTCGCGGATCGGCGGAGCTTGTGGTCTCGGCTGCGAGGCCGATGCCTCCGCTCGCGATGTTGAACGTCGGGGCGCTTCCCACAGTGCCGCTGATAGCAGCTCCTGGCCGCAGGGAGAGGGCGTACGGCACCGGCAACAGCGGCTGGCGCGGGGCCATCTCCTGGGCGTCGCCCTGGACCTGCACCCCCAGCCACAACGACCGTCCATCGAAGTGTGCGGGATCCACGTGTAGATGTGTGTTGAACAGACCATCCTCCACGGCGACACTCTCCGACTGGGACCAGAGCGGCATCCCGCCGGTTGGTTGCTCGTAGAGGCGAAAATCGATCGTGCGTGCGCCGTCGACGGGGTTGCCGCTGCTGTCTAGCAGCTGACCTTGGTATGAGATGGTGTCGGAGACGACGGCAGCCGGGGCCAACTTATGCCCGGTCGGCTCCAATACCGCCGTAGGAGCGCGGTCTCGCGATCCGGCCCAGACGACCGTGGTCATCAACAGAGCGGCCAGCAAGCCTACGATCCCGAGCGAGATTATCCTTCGATTGTTCATCTCTGCCCCCTTTGATCAGAATTATCTGCCTATTGCCCTTCGATATTCGTGGGGACTCCAAAAGCTGATGCGCCTATGTGTGATCGCTTTCTCTCCCCGCGCACGGTCAAGTCCGAACGTCAGATCGCTCAACGGCTTGCCCCTAGTTCGCGTAGCTCCTTCTCAACCCTCCTTTCGCCGGTGCCCGGTGCGGTGGACCATCAGAACCACGGTAGTGACATCGTCATCGCGTTCACCTCCACCGGCCTGGGGCGCGTGGCCCGTCTGCTCCCAGAGGAATCCGAGGAGGCGATCCAGGCTGGCGAAGTTGTATGTCTTTCCGGACAGAGCGCATTCAAGAGACCCTCGCCAGACTGTCTTCTCTCCGTCCGCTACCCGCCAGAGACGCACCAGGTAGGACAGATAGTCCCGTTCCTCACCTGACTCCGCGGGTCCGTTCTGTCTCAAGGTCTTCGGTCCAGACACGTGATTCAACTTCCGACTCTGGGAGGACGACCCTCCTGTCTCCAAAACGATCAAGCTGTGGAAATCCTCAGAGAAAGGGGTGTAACACAGCATCCATTCAATCTATATGATACCCATCGGGTGAAACGAAATCGTCCAGACAACGTGACGAGGGCGCAAAGGGTTGAGTTTGGCCTCCTTATGTTGTATAATGAAAATGACTTCAAAGCCGGGATGGGTCATCTTTTCCGAGACCTGCGACTTGCTCGGTCCAAACGCATCAGGGCGCGATGTTGTCCGCTCCAGACCCCGCTCGGACGATGCCCCCGCCCTCCCAGGTCAGCGCCCAGCTATCAGGGAGGAGAACAGTGGCTGAGCTGTCCATCCGCCTGTTTGGAGCCTTCGAGGTAAGTCTGGACGGGGAGCCGGTGACCGGCTTCGCCTCGGACAAAGTCAGGGCGTTGCTGGCCTATCTGGCTGTCGAATCGGATCGTCCCCATCGGCGCGAAGCCCTCGCGGGATTGCTATGGCCCGACTACCCGGAGAGCTCGGCCCGGGCGAGCCTGCGTCGCGCTCTCGCAAACCTCCGCACGGTGATCGGCGATCGACGCGCATCGCCCCCCTTCCTCTCCATCTCCCGTCAGACAGTCCAGTTCAACGCTTGCGGGGACGCGTGCTGCGACGTGACGGCTTTTGCGCGCTGCCTGGGAGGTGCCCGATCCTCTCTGGAGGAAGCAGCCGAGTTGTATCGAGGGAGCTTTCTGGAGGGATTTTCCCTGGGCGACAGCGTGGCTTTCGAGGAATGGCTGCTGCTGAAGCGGGAACGGCTGCGCCGCCAGGCGCTTGCAGCCCTGCGGCGGCTGGCGACGCATCACGAGGTGCATGGCGAGTACGATAGAGCGGTACCCTATGCCCGGCGGCAGGTGGAGTTGGAACCCTGGCATGAGGCCGGGCAGCGGCAGCTGATGCGCCTGCTGGTGTTGAACGGGCAGCGGGCCCTGGCGGTAGCTCAGTACGAGGCCTGCCGGCGCGCCCTGGTGGATCAACTGGGCGTCGAGCCGGACGCTCAGACGACGTGGCTGTATGAGCAGATTCGTGGCGGAGCAGCCATCGTGGGTTCGGCTGAGGGCCACGCGATCGTTCACGAAGCCGGTGACGCGGAAGCAGCCCCGAGGTCACGGACCCAACACCGCCGATCGGGTTGGTCACCAGTCGGTGTGAGATGGGTACTAGTCGGAGGTGGTCTGCTGATCCTTGCCGTGGCGGTTATGCAGGTGGTCATACTCCTTGGCGTAGCTGCTTCTGAGAGAGGCCCGCCACCGCTTGAGACCATGGTGGTGCCGCGAGTGGGCAAGCTCGTTCTTCCCTGTGAAGATGAGACGCCCCCTCAGATCTGTGTCCATGACTTCCGCACGGGCCAGCTCACCCGGGTGACCGATGATCTGGCCTTTGAGGAGATCGATGGGCTCGCCTGGTCGCCCGACGGGCGGCAGATCCTCTTTGATGCTAAACCGGCTCGCGACACCGGGCGGTTGGGCAATCATCATCTCTACGTCATCGACGCCGACGGCTCCGGCCTGCGGCAGCTTACCGACGCCAGCGCGCCGGACCACATTCCCAACTGGTCGCCTGATGGAGCGTGGATCGCCTTCAACCGGAGCCAGGAGCTGTGGCTTATGCGCCCGGATGGTTCAGAGCCACGCCATTTGTTCGGGGAATCCGGTGAGTTCTGCGTTGGAGAGTTGAGTTGGGCGCCGAACGGCTGGCAGATCGCCTTCCTGGCCCAGGAATGCCCGCTGCCGCCGTTCCTTCCCAACCGTGAGGTGTGGCTCATTGGCCGCGATGGGACCGATCCGCACGTGATCCATGTATTCGAAGGGCAGCCGGGACTCGCGGACGTGCACTGGGAGCCGGATGGTCTGGGAATTGTCTGCGGTCACGTATACGGTGATGAGAAGCCGAGATTCCTTCACATCGATGCTCAAGGGATCGAGCAGCCGTTTCTGGTAGACGAGTTGCCCTTCGAGTGGTGTCCCAGCTACTGGCCGCAATGGGGCCAGGGGAGACCAGCGGGCGGTCAGCAGCCTCTCTCTACGAGGTCAAGGCTGGCCCGAGTGCCGGGGTTTGATGCAGGGTCGCTTCAACCCATCCTCCCGCATGCCGCGATCCCGGATCCGTTCCGCGGATCAGCGCAGGACGACGGGGAGGAAGAGGTCCCAGCGCGGCTGGAGCACGAGGGAAACGGTCCTCTCCTCCATGAGGACGTCGGGCGTGTCCCAGCCCCGGGCGTCCATGGCTTCCTGGAACGCGCGACGGAAGCGGAGCCGGGCTGTGACGGTGATCCGCTCTCCCGCTCCGGGGGAGACGAAGGTGACCGTCGAGGCGTCGCTCTCCAGGGCGGGGATGCGGTTGTCGCTGATGATGATCGCCTGCTTCCAGTAGGTCATCACCGGGGCGTCGCCGCTCTCGACGTCGCGCAGGACCTTGGCGAAGGCCCGGCCCGGCAGGCCGGCTTGCGGGCCGCCCCAGTCGGGTACGGTGGGGCCGCTGAGCTGGGCGAGTGGGTTTCCCTCGTCGTCGATGGCGGCGAGGGTGAGGATCATATGGCGGCCGGGGAAGTCGGTGGGCACGTGGTGACCGGCCTCGGTGTTGGTGATGATGGTCGTGACGCGGACCCGATCCCCCGCCTGGCGGGCGTGCACGGTCATCGTCACCGTGTTCTGGAGGAGCTCCTGGTCGGCTGCGCCCGGTTGGAGGTGGGAGGCGATGGACGCCGGGTCGCGGATGAGCCCGCCGTTCTCGGGATAGACGAAGTAGTCGACGCCGGTGGGCGCCATGTGACACGTCTGGCACTCGATGCCCCGGGCGGGGTAGGGGCTCTCCAACCACTCGCGGAAGGACTCGTAGATGGGCGTGCCCCAGAAGCTGAACTGGTGACACGGCGCGCAGAACTGACTTTTCTTCTCCAGCGCCAGGTAGCTGACCCGCCGCGTGACGTCGTCGAAGGGTCCGTAGAACATGTGGGTGTCCGAGGGCGGCCGGTTGAGGCGCATTGAGGTGACGCCGGGGGCGTTGTCGTAGGGGAGGCCGGTGGCGGGGTCGAGGTAGACGTCCGACACCTTGTGGCAGAAGTCGCAGAAGACGCCCTCGCGCTCGACGCCGGTGAGCTCGTTCATGTCGGTGGTGAAGGCCCGGTCGTCGGTGGCCGCGCCGGGCGCGTGACAGGTGGCGCAGTTGCCGGCGGTGCCCGGGAAATCGTCCTTGTATCCCCCGCCCAGGTGGCGAGTGCCGGTGAGATCGGTCCCGTTGTAGAGGCTAAAGAAGCGGGGGTTCGCGCCCGCCGTGCCATGGGCGTTGGTCACCCACTGGGGGAAGGCGACCATGCAGTGGCCGCAACCGATGGGCGCCTCGGGGTCGGGCATGGAGGTGTACCATTCGTGGTCCGGGTTGTCGCCCACGGGGTGGGGGCGGAGGGTGATGGTGATGCCGGATCGCGGGGGGACGACCTGGACGCCGGCGGGATAGTACCCCTCGTCCCAGGCGGTGACGGTCACGGTGACGCCCTCGGGGAGTCCGCCGAGGGTGAAGGTGCCGTCGGCGGCGCCGATGGTGGCGTTGTCCGTGGTCTGCTGGCGCACCACGGCCCCCCCTACGATCTCGCCGGCCACATTCACGACGACCCCTTCGACGGACGCACTCGGGGCGATGGCTCCGTGTCCTCCCGCCGCCACCTGCCACGCCATCCAGGCCCCGCCGACGATCGCTATGCCGAGTAGGGCTATTCTGCGAGCCATCGCTTTGCCTCCCGATCTCCGCTGCTCGATCTCGTGATTGCTAGCTCCTCAATACGATGGGCAGATAGATACGCCGCGCGCCCCCCGTCTCCCCGCTATCGACGAAGACGTGTTCCCCCTGGAGGGTGACGGCGTTGGCGCGGTGGACGATCCCGCTACTCCCGCGCCCCTCCAGGAGCAGGTTGATGGCGACGGTATCGGCCAGACCCGCTTCTTCTTCGACACTGTCCCGGCCGCGCAGGTCGAGGTTGGGGAACGCCTCGTGGAGGGCGACCGGGTCGTAGACGACCTGGTAGGTGCTGCCGACGACGGTTGCCTGCCCGCGCTCGAGCACGAAACCGGCCATGGTGAGGGTGTAGTCGACGGTGACGCTGCTCAGTCCCGTCGGGAGGGTTCCCCGGATGGTGATGGGCTCTGCCTCGTCGGCGATGGAGAGGAAACCGGGCGTCGGATCCCTCACGGCGAGGCGCGCCGCGCCCTGGGGCACGACGTAGAAGGCGTACTGCCCGTCGTCGCTGCCCAGGACGTCGCCCTCGGGATAGGAGGGCGTGAGGCTCCCGCCCGAGCACTGGCCCTCGTGCCAGACCCTTACGTCCACCGTCCACAGACCCGGCTCGCCCACGGTGAAATCGTCTCCGGGATCGTAGACGTAGCCGACCGGGTTCGCCTGCCCCTCGACGAGGTACCGGGCTCCGCTCGGCGCGGTGACGGTGACCGCGACCTTGCTATCGAGGGTCGGCATCACGTGGCCCGCAAACTGGAACCGATCTCCCACCTCCAGCACTTCGCCCGGCCGAACGCCGGTGGGGAGGACGAAGATGTGGACGTCCTCGCCCTTGAGCGACATGAGCGGGCCTCCCTCGGACGTCCAGCCGCCGAAGCCGGCGAAGGGCGGCATGACCCGGCTTCCCCTCGGATCGTCCTGGGGGATGAAGACCCAGCCGCTCCCGTGCCCGCCGTACTCGGCATGGCCCGTCGTCAGGTCGCGGTAGACGGTGCCCACGTACTGGAACTTGAAGTCGTTCGGCTGGTCGCCCAACACGCCGACGCCCAGCTGGTCGTCGTAGAGGGTGTCGAGCCGCCAGTAACCGCCGGTCTCCCGCTCCTCAGCCACGAACTCTCGCACCCGGACGCCGGGGCGCTGGGAGGTGCGGTAGCTGTAGGCGATCTGGTCCACGTCGGCCGGGATGAGCGAGTCAATCTGGCCCAGGGCGAACTGGGGCGCCTCGGCCGAGAGGGTGCTGATGAAGAGGGGCAGCTCCTGGGCTGCAACCCGCCCGGTCAGATCGCCGGGGGACGAGAGGCCTGCGGGCATGCGGAGCGCCCGCTCCTCAATCGCGGCCTCGATGGCACCGCCCGTGGTGTCCTGGACGCTGGCTCCCAGGATCAGCGAGTCGCCGCCGCTGGTGACGTTGGGCGGGCACTCGCCCGGCGCGTCCACCATGCGGCTCCAGACCACGTCGCCCTTGAAGTAGGGGTTGTAGGTGTGGGAGATGGCGCCCGGCGAGATGGAGAGATCGCGGCAGGAGACGAACCAGGGCGATCCGGGGATGGACGTCAGGCTGTCGACGCCGCGCCGCCCGTGGGCGACGAGATACGCCTGAGCGGGAGGCGTCATAACCACGCCGCCCCAGGTCATGGCGGCCATGTAGAGGACGCCCTCCTCGTCCGTATAGGTGGCGGTGAGATCGACGCGGTACTCGCCGTCCTCCGGGATGGCGGCGGCGGGCGGTGGCGCGAAGAAGCCGTAGGGGTTGGCCTGACCGGAGAAGGTCTGCACCACAGCCCGGCTCGGATCGGACTGGGGATAGAGGGTCAGGGTGAGCTCGACGTCGGCGGGGACGCGCGGGTAGATGCGGAGCGCCGGGTTGAAGGTGTCGCCCACGGCGAGGGGCGTGCCGGGCAGCACCCCCGGATGGACGTCCAGCGGCTCGGCCATCCAGAGATCGTATGTGCCGCCGCCCACATACCTGTTGCCCCACAGATCGTTTATCTCCCCCGTCATCGTGACGACGTGGTGTCCATACTGGTCGAAGGTGACGCGGAAGCGGTCGGAGGCGGCTTTGAGGGAGTAGACGTCGTCCTGCTGGATGGTGCCCACGTTGAGGTCCTCGCCGCCGCGCGTCGTCGGCGTGCGGTTGAAGGATTGGGCGAACGGTTCTCTCCCCAGGTCGCGCACGGTGCCATCGGGCTCCTCGATGGTGACGTGGAGGGAGCCTCCGGGTAGATCGAAGGGGAAGAGGGGTGGGGTTGGCATGCGCCGGTCGGTGAAGGAGACCATGGGGAGGAAGGGCTCCAGCCGATAGCTAATCGGTTCGCCGGATCGGGGATCTGTGGGCGGGGCGTAGAAGGGCGCGCCCTGGGTGGCAATCTGGGAGGCGAGGCCGAAGGTGCGGACGTCCTCCCGCGCGCCCGTCCCGCGCGTCCCCTGGACGTAGGTGTCGTTGAGGAGGCGCCAGATGAGGCGATGGGGCTCGGCGGCGCTCCCGCCTACCTGGAGGGGAGGGAGGGGGGCCGTTTCCGGGCTGAAGGTGTTATAGGTGACGTAGGCGGCGAGCCACTCGGTGCTGGTGGGCACGTTCGTGGGCCAGAGACGCATCACGGGGCGGTAGAGGCCCTCCGGGGCGTCGTCCGGGATGCGGACCCTGAGGTCGAAGGATGCCTCCGCGGCGGCCCCACCCGCGTGATGGAAGTCCTCGATCAGGAAACCGCTCCCTCCGTTCAGGAAGGGCTCCTTCTGTCCCTGGACCGGGAAGCCGCTCGGGGTCAGGAGACTCGACATGAAGGTGCTCTGGGCGGGGAGCGGCCTGCCGTCAGCGTTTTGGGTCATAAGAAACTCAAACGAGCCGGGGGCCGAGAGGGCGTCGAAGTCGGTCGCGGCGTCGATCGCCGGGCTGTGGAGGCGCAGGGTACCCCTGACCCGTAGCTCGTCGCCCGGTGCGCGGACGTCGGCCGAAGGCGGCGTGCCCGGTCCCTCATAACGGTAGAGGTTGAGGCCGCCGTCTCCATCGCCGATGAGAAGATCGTCGTCTCCATCCCCATCGACGTCGGCTGAAGCGGGAACGGCGTGGGATCCCACGTCGATGCCGGCATAGGCGGTCGCCACCAGCTCCCAGGCGGGGGTGCCCGCGGTGCCGGTGTTGCGGACGTAGGCCAGGGTGCCGTCCTCGCGCCCCACGAGGAGATCGAGGTCACCATCCTGGTCCAGGTCGAAGAGGGCCGGGGCGGTGTAGGTGCCCAGGGGAAGGTCGGGGTAGGGGGAGACGGGCGCCGCCCAGCCAGAGGAGGTCCTCTCAACGAAGGTCAGCGGGCCCGGTCCACTGCCGGCGAGCAGGTCGAGGTCGCCGTCGTCGTCCATGTCGGCGAAGGCGGGCGTGGCCCAGCCGCCGGTATCGAGGCCCAGGAAGTCGGTGGTGACGAGGGTCCAGCTGGGAGCCGACGGCGAGCCGACGTTGCGGTAGTGGCGGACGTTCCCGCCGG
>Ga0207797_1001443_pt1 | contig 17146 bp, 13 predicted proteins | sample PRCRCaboRojoPR_6_FD_187275 | JGI IMG/M metagenome (GOLD analysis project Ga0207797, IMG submission 187275) | Marine sediment microbial community from Cabo Rojo, Puerto Rico - PR CR 10% Liquid 1 (SPAdes) | ecosystem: Environmental > Aquatic > Marine > Coastal > Sediment | place: Cabo Rojo, Puerto...
GCTAAGATTAGAAAAACTTGCATCAGGGGTGCGAAGCTGGAAAGCGTTAGTTTTAGGCTATAAAATATATCTTGTCTCAGGAAATTCATTCTCGACTTTGTTTCGGATTCGACCTAAAACTACAAATGAAAAAGACTTTCTATTGTCGGTAATACCCGATGAACTTTACCCACCTCGGGAAAATCTTCTTTAACACAGGAAACCTACGCTTTGAAAACTACATAAAAAATCGCAGGTGCCGCGTCGCGGTTATTCGCTTATTACATCAATTTCTTTCGTCACCGTGACATCGTTGCCGTCACTATCGGTGACCGTCAGACTAACTTCGTAAGTCCCGGATTCCGGGAATATGTGGGATACTATTTTGCCGGACCGGTCAACTTTACCGTCGCTCTGAAAATCCCATTCATATTTTGCGATCTCTCCATCAGGATCAGTCGATAACCCGCCCGAGAAATTAACTTCCTGACCGGGGCTCGGCTCTGTAGGCGCGTAGGCAAAGTCCGCTTCCGGCGGTTGGCCAAATATTATCTCCCTCGGACGCTGGAAACTACCTATGTTAATTTCTTTTTCCTCTCCACCGGATAACTCAATCGATATCTCAGTGTTTCCCGTAGTCACCTCTGATCTGGGCGGTAGAGTATTTGTATTCAAAGTGAGAGTATAACTACCAGGAACCAGACCCCGGAAGTTTATCTTTCCTTCCTGATTTGTAGAACGCGTTCTTTCGACGCCATCTCCTTTCAGCGTAACGCCAACTGCCTCAATTCCCTCTTCCCCGGTTTCCACCTTTCCGTTCTGATTTGCATCATTAAAGACCCGTAAGCTAGCGGAGGACAGTTCCGTAAGCGGAATCAAGGTGTTCGTCTCTTCACCCTTTTTCACCTTAACTTCCACCGGAAGCTCTTTCTTCGAGGCATATTTGGACGGGAGATCCGAGATGTTCATCTCATAAGTCCCTGGCGTGAGTGGCGGAAACTTGAAATAGCCGTCCTTGCCGGAAGCCACCTTCGTATCCTCTATGGTCAAAACCAGCTCAGGTACCCCTTCCTCCCCTTCGTCCTTCTTCCCGTTACTATTACTATCTACGAAGACAGAACCTTTAACCCGACCCTGAGTTATTATAAAAGCAAGCGGGAGATCGTATTCATAGGCAAAATCAAGGGAGCCACCAATAGTAATGTCCCCCTCGGCTATCGTCGCAGTTGCGAGCAATGAGAGTTCGAGGTTATCGATGGGATTAATCGTGCTATCCAGAGATATATCAACTGACCCCTCGCTTTTCGTAACGGAAAAACCTATGTAAGGAGAACCGGTTTTTGCCAGCTCAAATGACGTGGTACCCGATGTGGAAACAGTTTCATTTGTAGTTAGATTCTCTGTCAGGCTACTCGAGTATAGCGCATTGAATTCTATCCCTTTATACGTAAAACCAAAACTCTGGTTAAAGCTGAACGATTCAAACGTCTCCCCGGAGAGATTGTTCGTCCTAATCTCCTCGTCGGCTGAGACCGAGAAGTCTAGATTGTCATAGCGATAGAAAAACGAACCGCTGAAACTCTGAGTGTTCTCATCCAGGGTTGGGTTTTTTCTCGTATCTTCTCTGTCAGTCATCTCGTAGGAACCGGAGAGGTTGAACGCCCGGCCTTCCTTGCCCCCGGGCCAGGACCCCAGGGCACCAAGGACATCAACGTAGAGGTTGGCGGCAAGCCTGTCCGTCTTTGTCATGGACCTGGTCTGAGTATCGTTAGCAGTACTATAGTAATATGCATAAGTAAGGTCCTGGTCGTAATTCTCGGCGTTAATGGATTGAGAAACTCTGAACCCCTTGTCTCCGCTCCTGCTCCCGGCAAATTTCGGGCCGATAAAGAAGGCCTCTCCTTCGAAAGTGAAGGGGTCGAAGCCGGACTCACCGTATACCTGATAGGCAAGCCCAAACCTGCCTTCATTAAATGTATATCCCGCCTCCAGTTCAATCTCTCCCAATTCCTCTCTAGTAAATCTCCCGACAACTGTTTCCGTAAGTGCATTTCCCCCGTTTTCAGCATCGAGATTGGCTATGTTCCCAGAAAGGTATACGTTATCGTCTTCGTAACTCAGGCTTCCTCCCCCATTCTCTAGTCCCGGATAGAGATCAAGCAAGGACAGGCTGAAATTACCTCTCGAAAAAGTGGTAGAAATTCCACTACCGCTCATTGAAAGCAGATTACTGAAAGTGTAACCCACGTCACCGGTGCTAATCTGAAAATTCTCCTCTCCGTAGTCGAAAGAGTTCCATTCGAAATCGTTTTCCGTATAAATGTCACTGAGCCCAAAATCCATATTGAGGTTTCCGTTGCCAAGTTCCCCACTGGCAACAAGTCTCAATCCTCCGGTCGGCCCGCCTTCTCCAAGATAGCGCGAAAAGTTACCCTCAAGCCGGGCCGGAAGGATAGCGTAAAGCTCCCCTCCGACGGCTTGAGGGGAAGGGGGGAGGATCCTTGTGAAAACTGTTTCCTTATCAGTTATGTCATCATCTCTACCTGATGTTGCAGTGACGGTAACGGGATCACGACCAGGAACTGCGTCAGCCGGAACGTAAAGTTCGACCTTGACCTGCTTCGACATGCCCGGAAAAAGCTGGAGGGTTTCCGGCGAAATGTTTGTTACCCAGTCATGGCCGGAATCCGCTTCAACGTTAAAGGTATCCGTAATATTTCCCGTATTTTTCACTGTAAATACGTAGCTTAGCGAACTGTCTCTGGTCACGGTCTTGGCAGGTGGCGCGGCCACCTCCACGCCCTTAACTTCTTTGACAGTAACTGTTGCAGTTCCCTCGAAAGTGTTGCCGTCATAGGAAGCGCGAAGAACAACGGAATGATCGCCTGCTTTCGCGGTCGCTGGTACCTGGACAGTAACGAATATAGTTTCCTTTCCTCCGGCCGGGATGGTAGCTGGTGCAGGTGTACCCATGGTAGCCCACCTATCTGGTACGGACAATTCGAAAGTAACGTCCTGCTCCCCAGCTGAACCATTCTTTACGGAATAAACCAGGCTTACGAACTCACCAGGAGGTGCTTCTTTCTCTTTCGTCACTGCGGTTACGTCGAGCCGGGCCAGCACGCTGGGATTAAATCCGAAAACCAGTACCAGCAATACAAGACAGACCAGAGTGCCCAATTTTTCATACCTGTTCATCTGACCTTCCAGCCCCCACGCTTTTTTATAGTTTAGCGTGAATTAACTTACCTTTTTCATTAGTTCAACTGCGTCATCAAACGTAACCTTGCCATCCCAGTTAAAATCAAATAGAGATGCACTATTCTTGATGGATTGAGATTTCATGTTAAAAGCCAGGGTAAATGGATCTCCCTGTGTAAGCTCCCCGTCGCCATTTACGTCTTCGTAAAGGCCGTCACCGTTTAAGTCTTTTGGTGGCTTTGTCGAAGAACCGATTGATCCAATCGTGACTTCTACAGTGGCCGGCTCTCCCTGGCTATTTACCCTCTCCCCCGTATCGGTCCAGACGGAAAGTCTGCTCCTGAGATCCGTCTTTCCTACCTTAACTGCTTTTAAACTAACTTCTGCCAGTTTCAAGTTTCCCGTCTCGGGACTTATCTCCCCGTCGAAGTCCCCAACCCTGAAGGAAATCAAGTTATCGGACCTTTTTACTACTTCCGAGTAGGACGGGTTTAACACTGTGACCCTGTCAAAAGTCACTCCCCCTGAGCTGATTATCCATACCTGTGCCAGGCGAAGTCCTTTTGGTAAAGAAGATACTGATAAAGTTACTTTGCCGCTTTTGCCTAGTTTTAACTTTATCCCTTCCAGTTCGGGTAAGTAATCTTCTTTCCCTTCTTCCGCCTTTTCTTCAGTTTTCGCTTGCTTTTCTTCTGGTTTTTTTTCAGTTTTTTCTTCGGTCTTTGTTTCCTCCGGTTCGGTGTCTTTCTTCTCATCTTTGGTTTCCTGGGTTTCTTGCGGTTTCTGCTCCTCCGGTTGAGCAGATTCGACGGTAATATTACCCGGAGTGACTTTCGGTTCGATGACGTTACCGTCCTCATCGGTATATTTAATTCCCTCGAGGGTAAGTTCCGCCGAACCCTCTTTTACACCTTTGACTTCCACGCTTAACAGCTGAACCCTTTTATCCCCAGGGTCTATCTTCTTTCCCAGATCAACCAGTTTGAATTTAATCGCGTCTTTTTTTTCGGAATCTACTTGAAGAAACTGCTGGGAGACTGCCTCGGGAGAAATCGATACCAGTTCCAGCACATCGGGATTGCTGGATGAAATCGTGCCATCAAACCTCCCTAGTCCATCTATCGCCTCGTCCAGGGTAATATAGACTGTCGTTGTGTCGCCGGGCGTTAAACTGATATCTCCTATGGACATAGCGGTTCCCTGGGCAAAGGAAGTAAGGCTCACCATTGAAAACAAGAAAATAGCTAGGAAAAAGACTATCGGAAGAAATTTCCTGAAGTTATTATGGGTTCCCATTGTCTTCACCTCCTGGATCCTAAACATCTCGGTTAGGCATAGAATAACCTCGTTGAGTTGGAAGCTAAAGGAGCGGAGTCCCTCCCTGAAGTAAAGCTGGGGGATTAAATACGTGTTACAGAAGTCCCAAAGAAGTATTATATCTCGTTCTCGGGTTACTCAGAGGGAAGGAAAGCGGGAGACACTTGTCTTACGGAAAAGATTTAACACGCGATTTACAAGAGGCTATCAATCAGTTTTTGAATTTTAATGAAAATTTATATTTGGGATACCTTAACCGGTTCCAATCCCGGGTGGAGCTCTTTTATTTCTACGATGGAAGGCTGAAGCTTTCCGCTACAAAAATCTTTTGAGGGACTTTTAAGAATTTACCGAGGTTCCACAGTTTAACAAGATGTAAAACCGTATCGCTAACTTGTCAGAGATAGTTTTAGGGCAGGCCAGTCCGGGGTTTACTGGGACTGGGCCATATTCATCAATTTGTCGGCATCGTTCATGTTAACTGTTCCGTCCAGATTGAAGTCGAACGCCCGGCCGTTTTCCTGAACGGCAGGTGAGTCGTAATTGAAGCTAAACACGAGGGCATCTATTTTTTCCAGTTCGCCGTTCCCGTCTATGTCCTCGTAAAGGCCGTCCCCATTTAGATCCTTCGGCAAAGAGGGAGATGCACCAATCGTCTGCAGTTTCAGGGGTTCCACCTTAAAAGAAATGCTTTTACCTATCCTGTTTTCTGCGCCGTAGTCCAGAATTACCACAGCATTGTACTTCCCGGGTGGAAGATTTGTCACTTCTTCTCCTTTTATTGTCAAGTTCCTCTTATACCCCGGCAATAAAGGGAAAGTGTTGATTTTTTTGGTATCTACAACCTCTCCCGACTCGTCCCGGAGTCGTAATTCCCCCGTGAATTCAAGCTGGACGTTCCCTTCGTTCTTTACGCTCAAGTTGAACTTTGGGATGGAGGTGGTGACGGCGGAAAAATCAGTCACAAATGCTTTGCGCGTCTCCGTTCCCGGGATGGTCTCGTAGACTTTGACGGCAAATCTCTTGATGGCGACAATCTGCGTCCCGCCACCCTCAACGTTAGCAGGTTCGGACCTGACGTAAATCGCGGCCCAGTGCGTTCCTTTCACCCTCTGAGGGACGGAGACAGTAAACTGAATCTCCCTTTCTTCGTCGGGATTCAGGGAAAACTCCCTGGGCTCGACCTGAATCCAGTCGGCGGCAGAGCGGTTCACGTATTCAATATCTATACCGGCACTATCCACGTTGGTTAATTTGGTATTTACCGGATACTCTTCGGATAGAGTGACGCCCCGGATATCTTCGTTGGCCTTTATCTTAACGGTAACGTTTAACGTAACTTCATTCCCTTCTGCTACGGGGTTTATATCACGAGTTACGGTAACCGGACCATCATTTTTCCCTGTTTGAGAGACGATTTCTCCCGAACTCGGATTATAACCGGCGTTACCGTACACGGTAAGGTTTGCATTAGGGCGGGAAACATCCAGTTCCCCATCTATGGTGAACTCGCCGGTATATTCCTCAGGTACTTTCGCTCTGTACTGGATGGTAAGCTCTTCTCCCTCCGCCAGGGCGTAACGCGGAGCCTGCCACCGGGCGGCGTTCTCTTCGATAAATTGATTGGAGCCCCGGAGGTTTCGATACCAATCTCCGACCTCGATATTTACGTTTATTAGCTGGTTCTCGTCATTTGTTACCACGAACTCGTGCCTTGAAGCGGAGCCGGCACTATCTTCAAGAGCGAACTCTATATTAGAAATCTTGACCGCCGTAGCTTCGGAGCCGGCAAATAAAAGCAACACTAAACCAATTAATAAAGATAAAATAATTTTTCTTTTCATTTTATCAAATTTTCAGTCTCTATCGGTAGAAAAATTTGCAGTTGCATAAATTGTACAGAAAACTTTGCAATTATCAAAAAAGGGGCGATATTACCGCCCCTTGGTAACAACTTAACCAAAATTAATTTTCTGGACACCGCAAATACTTGTCAGCCAGACTCCCCGGCAAAGAGTTACTACGAAATAACGGCTTTGTAGGCCGGATAACAAGAATCAGTTTATTTTTTCGCCCTGCTTCTAATCTTGACAGGCTATCCTCTCTCACCCTGGATCTCCAGAGCCCTATCCAGGTCAACCTCTCGGACGTAATCGTTTTCCACCATAATTTCTCCGATCTTTTTGTCTCCCTCTTCTTTTTGCTTGGCCAGAGCTTCTTCTACCTCATCAGAGCTTATGGCACCGAGATCGCTGAGTATTTCTCCAACCCTCTGCTCCGCTTCGAAGTACTCTTCCAGAATGGAGAGTATCACAGCGCTTTTGCTTTTCCTTTCTCTTTTAGCTTTCTTTTCAACTTTTTCAATGAGATAGTCGTCTTCCTGTTTGTAATAGATAGTGGTTTGCATCTTACCATCCCCCTGAATGGTGAAAATTAATTATTGCTGATGATATGCCTGTGGTGAGAAATCCCGGCTCAACACTGAATAAAAGAGTGAACGAATCGTCCAAAGAGAATAAGCTGAATACCCAATCTCTTTTAACGGAAAGCTGAAAAGCAAAAAGAGCCAAGGATATCACCTAAATTATTGGTGTTTTCCCTGGCAACCCGGCTATCTTTTCAGAGGAATGAGATAGACTGAAAAGACCCGTGGCTTTGCGCAGTTATCTTTCAATAACTTAGCCTTTTACAAGGATTATGACACATTATATGTAGGATCACATTGTTTGTCAAGTATTTTCGCAGGTAATAATAATATAATTAATTTATTTTTCTCGGAAAGGATGGATAACCATTTAATAAAGTATTTACAAATATTCGATTTAATGGCTCCGGGGGGGCAGAAAAAAAGTACGTTAACCGAATACGAAAGTACGCTGCTGCAGCTCCGGGTAGCGGAATGAGTTATGACGAAAACTCCTCTATTTGCATTAATGCAGGCAAAAATTATAATTTAAAGCCTGTAACGGCAAAAATATTTGGACTTCATTTTAAATACTCCTTTAATTAGAACTTATGAAATTCCGCAGATTGTTAACGACCAGCTGGATATGGCTTATTATTGCCGGCCTGGTGGTTTTTGCTATTCTGACTTTTCAGCCGCCCCAGGGTTTGACCCGGGAAGGTCAAACTGCCCTCGCCCTGCTGGCCGCTGTCATAATACTCTTCATCTCCGAGCCGATCCCGCTTCCGGGGATAATTTTTTTCATAGCTATATACCAGGTCTTTTTCGGCCTCGGCACTCCCAACCAGGTCGCCAAATCCTTCATGCACGACGCCGTATTTTTTATTATGGGCGCCCTGATGATAGGTGTGGCTCTCAACAATCAGGCTATAGGCAAAAGACTGATTCTGATTTTAATTAACAAAGTCGGTAACAATGCCAGAAAAATAAGCTTCGCGATAATTGCTACGGCTGCCTTGATGGCCGGCTTTATCGCGGACCACGTCGTCGCGGCCGTGATGACCCCGATGGTAATATCGCTCTTGAAGACCACGAGAGAAGAATCGAAGAAATCGATAGTCAATTTGAGCAAGTTCCTCCTGTTTTCCGTTGCTTACGGAGCCACTATTGGCGGTCTTTACGCACCAAGTGGCGGTGGTCGTAACATCGTGATGATCGGTCTTCTCGACGAGATCTCGGGCCAGCAAATAGGTTTCGGACATTGGATACTGCTTTCACTGCCGATAACGGTACTGATGATTCCCACTACTTCCGCCATTCTGAACGTCGTATTTAAGCCGGAAGTGATGGACCTCTCCCTGGCAGTAGCGGGTCTAAGAGAGGAACTGGAAGAGCGGGAAGTCACCGGTGAAACGTGGATGACGCTGATAATATTCGCGATAACTGTGGTTCTCTGGATAACCACAGGTTCCCTGCTCGGTCTGGGGATTCTTGCACTGCTAGGTGCAACTCTCTACCTTGTATTTGGTCTGGTTGACTGGGAGGATTACCAGCGCGGAGTAAACTGGGGTGTGATAGTCATCTACATGGGTGCTCTGAGTATGGGTTCTCTGTTAAACAGGACGGGCGCGGCCGGCTGGATCGCCAATTCCGTGATGACTTTCCTTCGCGAAGGTTTGCACCTCACCGGTGTCGCACCGATTTCCGCGGCGATTTCAGTTCTTTCCGCCACTATGACCAACCTGATGAGTGCCGCGGCAGCGGCGAGTGTTGTCGGTCCAATCACGCTCAAACTAACCGAATACAGTACTCTTAGTCCGGTCTTCGTCGCTTTGCTCACCGCGGTTTCTACGTCGTTCGGTTTCTTGTTGCTTATCGCAACACCTCCGAACGCAATTATCTACTCTTCCGGTTATATAAAAGCCAGGGATTTTCTCAAGGCCGGAGCCTTGATGACACTTGCCGGGTTCGGTATTCTGTCCTTAGTAGTTGCGGTCTGGTGGAATTTATTAGGTGTAATATGACTAAACTTATAAAGTATAATGATAATGATGATTATAGTTCGCTGCTGGAGAAATTCTCCTAGCCGGGTGAGATAATAATATGGCTTTTAAGGTACTCTATTTCAGTCAGGGAAGAGATGAGGACCAGAACGCTCTTATCTTTCTAAAAAGTTTACTGAACGAAAGCGTCGACGAGATCGACATAATTTACGTTGCTGAAGAAAGCTCGGAAGTAGAGGAGAAAAGGCGTCGTGATCTCGCAAAAGAGCAGAGAAAACACTTCGATAACCTCGAAAGCGAAGAGGCACTGAAGGGAGCAAGAGGCGTATTCTCCCAAACCTCTTTAAACGTAATAACTACTTCCGCCTCGGGCGACCCCGTGGAAGAGGTGAAGAAGGAGTTAGCGGGAAAGGAATTTGATTTGCTTACCCTGACTTCTTTCGGCCACGGTGGTTTCAGCCGAGAAATTCTTGGAGCCCATGTAAAGCCGTTACTGAAACAATCGCAGCTTCCCGTATTAATTCACAAAGGGGAGTTAAAGTCCTGCGAGAGAGTCTTAATGCACGTACCAAACGACGGAGAAAGGTGCCTAAACCTCTCCAAATTCGTGAGCAATTTTCTTAAATATTCAAAACCTTCCGTCACTTTCCTTTCAATTCTGGAGGAGGGACACCCTCACTTCGACGGTTATACTTCACCGGAGGACGAGGAAGGCCTGGCGGATGTGAGAAAGGAATTTGAATTCGAAGAGAAAGAATATCTGCAGTCAGCCCGGGATATCTTTACAGAGGCTGGAATCGAAACCGAAACCCGTCACCGGATAGGTGACCTGTCGACGGAACTTCTGAAAGAGGCCAAGGAAGGCCGCTACGACCTGATGACCTTTGCCCCGGAAAAACCCGGTCTCATACAGAACCTCTGGCAGGGAGACGTCTCTTTCGAAATTATCCGAGACGTGGAAATCTCCGTGCTGAAGTTTTTAACTAAGGAGTAACTGACAAAGAGTCTAGGGGTCGATTACAAGTGCCGAAAATTCTCAGAAACCCGCTGGCTTCGGAACTAATTTACCTGCTGAAAGACGGCCCGTCCGGGCGGCGAACGCTTACGGAGCGTGTCGGCGCTTCCGAGAGTTCCGTCCGGACTGTACTGGAACATCTCCAATCGGAAGGTATCGTTCAGATGGATAGACGGGGGACGAGCCTGACTGATATGGGGCGCCTGGCGTTTGGTCCGTTGCTTCAATCGGTCTGGGAAGTAAAGGCAGTAGAATTACCTGATCTATCGATGGGTGAGACAAATACTGCCGCCCTGCTTGGTGGAATAGACGAGCTATCTGGACCGGCCTGGAGCTTTCGCGACCTGGCAATTAGGGAAGGAGCCCGGGGTGCCATCATTCTCGAGATAGACGAAGAGCTTAGCTTTCTCCACTCTTCCGACATTCTTAAAGAATTTAATCCCGAATCCGAAAAGTCTCTCAAGAACGGCTTTCCCGAATGGGCGGATGGAAGCCTGCTGGTCGTCGTATCGGGTGATTCTTCGGAGGTCGTAGAATACGGACTCTGGCGAATTATCGGGGAAATAGTGTTAAAGAAGTCCTGAATTGTCCAAAAGGCTAACCAACACGGCCTGTAATATATTTCTCCGTCATTTCCTTCTCGGGGTTCTCGAAGAGCTGATCAGTTTCTCCCATCTCGATAAGTTCACCAAGCCAGAGTAAGGCCGTTTTGTCTGAAATTCGGGCAGCCTGCTGCATGTTATGGGTAACGATAAGTACGGTGTATTCCTGACTGAGGTCCTCAATCAGGTCTTCAATTCTCCCCGCCGAAATCGGATCCAGGGAAGACGTTGGCTCGTCCATGAGGATTATCTCGGGTTTCGTGGCAAGAGCTCGGGCAATGCAAAGCCTCTGCTGCTGACCCCCGCTCAGGTCCATCGCGGATTCGTGTAACTTTCCCTCAACTTCCTCGAGCAGAGCAGCCTGTTCCAGGCTATCCCTGACTACGTCGTCCATATCCCGGCCGTCGATCGGACTCCTCTCTTCCCTGCGGAAGAACCCTTTAAAAGAACTAAAGATACCCTTTTCTTTTCTCAGGTGGTGGCTGTAAGCTCTCGGGCCGAACGCAATGTTGTCGTACACGCTTTTCGGGAACGGGTTCGGCTTCTGAAAGACCTGTCCGATCTTCTGTCTGAGCTTGCTTACCTGTACTTCATTTGTGTAAATATCCCGTCCATCTACGGCTATCGTCCCCTCGACCCTCGCTCCATCGATAAGGTCGTTCATTCTATTGATTGATCTGAGTAAAGTCGACTTGCCGCATCCGGAGGGGCCGATCAACGCTGTAACTTCTTTATTCAGGACGTCAAGCGATACGTCCTTTATAGCCCTTTCCTCACCGTAATACACGTCGAGGTTTCTTATTTCTACTGCCGCTTCAGCTGAAATATTTACTTTCTCCTCTTCCTTTCCTTCTTTCGATATTCCCCTCTCCTTCGTGAGCTGCGCCATAAAGATTCCCACCCCTGTGATTTAACATCGAATTGTTATTCATCCTTTTTGAAACCTCCCCCTCGAATCTACCAGCCTCTATTCCTTCTATAGTAACTCCTCACGATAATCCCCAGGCCGTAGAACAGGAGCACCAGCACGATCAATACCAGAGCGGTACCCCAGGCCTCCTGAATGCTGCCCCCGACTCCGGCTTTATATATTGCGTACAACCTGTACGGCAAGGCATCAACCTCGCTAAACAGCGGTCCCAGGTGAAAATACGGAGCGGAGAGCGAGAAAAAGTCCGGAGCGTTCGTATGAGAAGCAACTGCGATCAACATTATCGGTGCAGTCTCCCCCGCTATCCTGCCTATACCGAGCAGGACTCCCGTGACGATTGACGGAATCGAAGACGGTAGTACCACCCTTCTTATGGTCCACCACTTGCTCGCACCAAGAGCCAGACTGCCGTTTCTGAATTCATCGGGAACGGCAGTAATGGCTTCCGTGGATGTGGCAATCGTCAGCGGCAACAGCATCGCGGCCAGGATGATCTGTCCGGCCAGGAGCGTCGAATGTCCCGTAATCCTTGGAACGAGAAATACGTAGCCAAAAAGTCCGAATACTATGCTGGGAGTCGACCAGAGACAGTCCGCCGTCACACCAACCGCCTGTTTTATCCAGCCCCTATTTGCGTATTCAGTAAGGAAGACCGCTGCGCCCACGCCCAGTGGAACCGCGAATACGGTAGCACCAATGATCAAAGAAAAGGTTCCCATTATCGCCGGAAAGATTCCGATCTCTCCCCGCATCAGGTCGCTCGCCGAAGATATGAAATCCCAGGTAATCACCGCCGAACCCTCCAGTATCGTATAAACGATAAAAAAGGCCAGCACTCCCAGAGGGATAAGAACTGAAACCCAGGTAAAGTACTGTACGGCCAGTTGCCTGTTATGAGCCGGGTTCTCCCAGTAGAACAGTAAACCCGCCCAGACAGCAGCAAACGTAACGAGAAAGAACAGCGATATCGTCGCTAGCTGCGGCGTAATGTCCCCATCCAGCCCCGGCAGCACTATGCCCTGATTCGGAAAGAACACGAAGATCACGCCGGAAGAAACTATCATAGATAGGGACAAAAGAAAGTGGCTTATCGGCGGCTGGTAGTCGTCAATAACTTTAAAAGCGATGACAGTTAGCCCTGCCACGGCAAGTATTACTCCCCCCAGAATCGATATCAGGGTCTCCGAGAGAAAATCCGGCTGAATTGCCAGCAGAGTGCTCAGGGACAGAAAGACAACTCCCAGAAGCAGCCAGAGAACTAGCATACCTCGCCGCATTACCCTTCCTTCGATAGAAATTAGAGAATTGTCGGCAGCGTCGGTTTCAGATATATTTTCCTTGATGGGAGCCATCAGCCTCTCCTGAACCTCCTCTGCAACCTGCTCTGGATTATCCGGGAGGTCACCGACAGTACCAATACTATCAGGAACAGCAGGAGACCGGCACCCATAAGAGCTTCTACCGCCTTCCCCGACGCGTTGCCTATCTGAGAGGCAATCAGCGAAGTCAGAGTTTCTCCCGGCTCGAAGATATCGAATATCGGACTGGGAAAGGCCGTCTTGTGGCCGATCATCATCGTCACCGCCATCGTCTCCCCGAGCGCCCTCCCGATGCCCAGTATCAGGGCTGCCGTAATCCCGGAAGAAGCCGAAGGTAAAGTAACCTCCTTGATCGCCTGCCATTTCGTTACTCCGAGGGCAAGTGCGCCCTTCTCCATGTGCTCCGGCACGGCGTCAATGGCGTCCTCGGCGACGGAAGCAATCGTCGGAAGGGCCATTATGCCAAGTATTATTGAAGGTGCAAAATACTGACCCATGTTAGAGATGTTGAAGTAATCCATAATTGCGGAATTCAACAGAACAAACCCGATAAAACCGTATACGACGCTCGGGATTCCGGCAAGCAGTTCAATAGCGGGCTTGAGAAAACTCCGCAACCATTCGGGGGAAAACTTTGCAATAAATATCGCCGAGCTTATCCCCATCGGTGCAGCAATTAAAGTCGCGCCAAAAGTCACTATTATAGAACCCCAGATCATCGGCCCCAGAGAATATATCTCTCGGTAAACGTGCCATTCGGAACCGGTAATAAAGAAGATGGGATCTTTCTGAAAGGCGGGAAACCCTCGGAGAAACAAAAATACCGCTATAAGCAACAGGATTGTTCCGGCAGACGTGGAAGCTATAAACAGAAGCGTTTTTGCCGTGGAATCTTCGTAAAATACCCACCCAATTGCCGTTCCGAAAACGACAACGAGAAAAAGATATATATTGAACGTCTGAAATAGGACGAAAAAGGTAAACAATACCGCGAAGCTCCCCAGAACAAGGAGCCCCAGTATTGCTTTAATGCCTGATTTTGTAGTTAATTTATCTATCATTGGGAATTTTTAAACCAATAACCCCCAGAGTCATCGGACCCCGGGGGTTATTGGATTTAATTCTTAGCTTTCTAAGTTAACAAGTTTATAGCAGGATCCGTTATTCAACGTCAGGAAGTTTGTCCAGCTGTTCTGCCTGTTCTGCCTCGGACAGCATGAAGTACTTCGTGCCTTTGTCGACAAATACGCTCTGACCAAAGTCGGACAGGATCATCCTGAGGAACGCAGCCTCCGTCTTGCTGGTACCTTCCCAGGTGTACATGTAAAGCGGGCGACCCAGTGGCCACGCCTGATCTTCTACGCTGTAGGTTTTCCCGTCGTCCCAGATTACTTTTACTGCGGGGTTTTCGTCGCTTATGAAGTCTATGCCCGGGTAGCCTATCCCGTTGCTGGACTTTCTTAACGCCTGCTGAACCATCTGGTTCTGGCCGTAGCGCACGTCTACGCCATTGAGACCGCTTACCTGGGAACTGCCGAATACGTTTACCCTGAACATGGTCTCCGTACCGGAGCCAACTGCACGACCGATTGCCTGAATTTCCTTATCGTAGTCACAGGAATGGACACCGCTCCAGTTGCTAATCTCGCCTTTAAAGATCCCTTCTATCTCTTCCCTGGTTAGAACGTTACAACCGGCTTCGTGAACCTCTTTTGAAACCGAAAACGCCTGCCGGTCGTACCCAACTATATGTGCAGTGTAGGCGCTCAATTCATCTTCCGTCTTCTCGGGGAATTCAAACCTTGCACCAGCGGAAGAGTCACCGATGTCGACTTTACCTTCGGCAACTTTGTTGAGCCCGACGCCTGAGTGGGAAAGTCCAACGGCGACGTTGAAAGTCTCAAGACCGTAAAGGCTGGCCCAGTAATCGGCCAGACTCTTGTCCGTGTCGATTCCGTATTCACTTGCCGGCCAGTATTCGCTATCTGTAATCGGAGGATTGGAGTTCCAGTAGGAGGCGGCTAAGGAGGCAATTGGATACACAGTGGAAGACCCGTCGGCTCTAAGAACGGCCTGACCCTGGGCAAAAACGGCCAAAGAAGTAAGAGAAAGTACCAGCATGAAGACTAACGAAAGACCCGCTAGCTTTTTGATGTTCAAGAATAATCACTCCTTGATTATATAGAAGTTGGATAATAGAGACAAGCTGATTCAGGCTATAGTTAGACGAGATTTACCCAAAACGGGTAAAATAATTCATATAAACTATTTTTGTACGTGACCACCCCCGAATCGGTTTCATTTATATATTTCAGTTCTAGATTATATATATTTTACTCTTTATTTCAAGACCAAATATAAAGTTTCTTAAGTTTATAGTAAAGGCCTATAATATTGATACAAACGATAATATAGGGTGAAAACTACCCGACCTCCCAATAACACTCCTAACAAATTGAGGGCGTAATCGTAAAAACTTTCTTGATATTTATTTTTAATTAAATATCATTATTATGAAAAATTCTATTATCCGTTTAAGAGGTGGTTGCAATGAACAAAGTTGGATCCGAGACAAGAGAGGTGGAAACCAGCCCTTCGGCGTACCGAAAATTAAGATATTACAATTTTGGCATGGGAATTCTACACCTGGTTCAGGGAATATTGATGTTTATTCTCAGCAATGATTTTTCGCTCCCCGTATCGACACTGTACCTACAGTTCGACCAGGCGACAACTACGCTTAACCAGAACCTTCAGGTTATCGGTAACATAAGGCTTGGTCCACTCGTTGCCGCTTTTTTATTTATTTCTGCCCTCGCCCACTTTTTCGTCTCGACCATCGGCTTTCATTTTTATAAAAACGACTTAGAGCAGGAACAGAACAGGGCAAGGTGGTACGAATACGCGTTTTCCGCCTCCCTGATGATCGTGGTTATATCCATGTTGGTTGGGGTTTATGATCTTTCCAGTCTAATACTAATTTTCTTTGCCAATGCGGCAATGATTCTATTCGGGATGGCCCAGGAGCTATACACAAGCCCGGGAAAAAGTACTGACTGGAGACCTTTCATCTGGGGTAGCATCATGGGACTGATCCCCTGGGTCGTAATAGCTCTTTATCTCTTTGGAACGGAATCCACTGCCGGCACTTCCGTCCCCAATTTCGTCTACGGAATCTTTGCCTCCATATTCGTTTTCTTCAACGTATTCGCCATAAACATGGTTCTCCAGTACAAACAGGTGGGGCCCTGGAAGAACTATCTATTTGGAGAAAGGGTCTACGTCCTGCTGAGCCTGTTCGCGAAAAGCGCTCTCGCCTGGCAGGTATTTGCCGGGACGCTGCGACCGATGTAGCACTTATCTTATTATCTTAATGAGCAATTATTGCAGGAAGGTCCTGAAAGGCCTGCTGGTTGTTCGAGAAGAACCATGACCCGTAAAGGGTTCCCGTGCGCTCGCTTGTTGTGAATTACTCTCCCTAGCGTTATAATCATGGCAGTGCGGGCATAGCTCAGTGGTAGAGCGACAGCTTCCCATGCTGTAAGTCGCGGGTTCGAATCCCGTTGCCCGCTCTAAATATTCATCAACTGGGTGCCAGCGGTGGGAAATCAACAAAATAAGGGATTGTTCCGATTGGAACTAGAAGAAATTTCGGAACGGGTCTCAAACTGTACTAAATGCAGGCTATCCGAGAACCGAACTCATGCAGTTCCCGGTGAAGGGGATGGTAACGCCGACCTTCTTTTTGTCGGCGAAGGACCTGGACGCCAGGAGGACGAGCAGGGACGACCCTTCGTCGGTCGGGCCGGTAACAAGCTTACGGAAATACTAAAATCAGTTGCGCTAGAACGGTCGGATGTCTTCATCACCAACGTGGTAAAGTGTCGCCCGCCCGAAAATCGGACCCCCAAACAGGACGAAATCGAAACCTGCCTGCCTTATCTTGAAGCACAGATAGCCGAGATAAATCCATCGATAATAGTGACGCTGGGGAATGCGGCGACAAAAACTTTGTTAGATACCGACGACGGTATAACCTCAACCAGGGGACAATTTTACGGGTGGAGAGGGACCATTCAGATTTTCCCGATGTTTCACCCGAGCTACCTTTTACGGAACCCTTCGAGAGAAAAGGGAAGTCCAAAATATCAAACATGGAAAGACATCAAGAAGGTCAAGAGCGCACTTCAGACGGGTTAGAGAAGGAACAGAAGCTATCCTTTGCGGAAAAGGAAGAACACGTCGAAGTCGCCCTCGAAAAAGCCAGGGAGTTAAGGGAAGAGGAGAAGTACGAAAAGGGAATCAACAAGCTTCTCGATGCTCTTCAGCTCGGTGTGAACGAGGACGACGTCTATTACCGTCTCGGCAATATCTA
>Ga0207797_1001444_pt1 | contig 17144 bp, 14 predicted proteins | sample PRCRCaboRojoPR_6_FD_187275 | JGI IMG/M metagenome (GOLD analysis project Ga0207797, IMG submission 187275) | Marine sediment microbial community from Cabo Rojo, Puerto Rico - PR CR 10% Liquid 1 (SPAdes) | ecosystem: Environmental > Aquatic > Marine > Coastal > Sediment | place: Cabo Rojo, Puerto...
ACGCTGGCCGACGACGGCTCGACGCTGGTGTTCGTCAACTCCCGGCGCAACGCCGAGTCCGCCGCCGCCCGGCTGGCCGGGGTCGTCCAGCCCGAACTCACCGGCGAGGAGCGCGCACGGCTCGCGGAGGTCGCCGAGCAGATCCGCGAGGTGAGCGACACGGAGACCAGCGACGACCTCGCGGACGCCGTCGAGCAGGGGGCGGCGTTCCACCACGCCGGCTGTGCGCCCGAGCACCGCTCCGCGGTGGAGGAGGCGTTCCGCGACCGGCTGGTGAAGGTGGTCGCCGCGACCCCCACGCTCGCGGCGGGGGTGAACACCCCCTCCCGGCGCGTCGTCGTGCGGGACTGGCGGCGCTACTCCGGTGACGTCGGCGGGATGAAGCCGCTGTCCGTGCTGGAGGTCCACCAGATGTTCGGCCGGGCGGGCCGGCCCGGGCTGGACCCGTACGGCGAGGCGCTGCTGCTGGCCAACAGCCACGACGAGCTGGATGAGCTGTTCGAGCGCTACGTATGGGCCGACCCGGAGGACGTCGCCTCGAAACTGGCGACCGAGCCGGCGCTGCGCACCCACATCCTCGCGACCGTCGCCTCCGGGTTCGCGGCCTCCCGGGCGGACCTGCTGGACTTCCTCGACCGCACGCTGTACGCGGTCCAGACCGACGAGCCCGGCCGGCTCGCGACAGTGACGGACAACGTGCTCGCGTACCTGGAGGCAAACGGGTTCATCGAGCGCGACGGGGACGGCATCACGGCGACAGGGCTGGGCCACACCGTCTCGCGGCTTTACCTCGACCCGATGAGCGCCGCCGAGATCGTCGACGGCCTCCGGGCGGCGGATGACCCCACCGCGCTCGGCCTGTACCACCTGGTCGCGCGCACACCCGATATGTACGAGCTGTACCTCCGCAGCGGCGACCGCGAGGAGTACACCATGCTCGCGTACGACCACGAGGACGAACTGCTGGGGCCGGTGCCGAGCGAGTTCGAGGAGTCGCGCTGGGAGGACTGGCTGTCGGCGCTGAAAACCGCCAGGATGCTGGAGGAGTGGGCCGACGAGACCGACGAGAGCGACATCACCGAGCGCTACGGCGTCGGCCCGGGCGACATCCGTGGGAAGACCGACGCCGCCGAGTGGCTGCTGGGGGCCGCCGAGTCACTGGCCGGCGAACTGGACCTCGGCATCGCCCCCGCCGTCCGCCGGGCGCGGGTGCGGGTGCAACACGGCGTCCGCGAGGAGCTGATCGACCTCGCGGAGGTGCGCGGGGTCGGCCGGGTGCGCGCCCGGCGGCTGTACGAGGCCGGCATCGCCACCCGGGCCGACCTCCGGGACGCCAACAAGTCCGTCGTGCTGGGTGCGCTGCGAGGGGAGCGCACCGCCGAGACCGTCCTGGAGAACGCCGGCCACCCCGACCCCGACATGGAGGGCGTCGCCCCCGCGGAGACCGGGGACAGCGGGGAGGACGGCCAGCAGGGCCAGGCGGACCTGGGTGACTTCTGATGCGGCTGGTCCGGGGGCGGGCGGCCGGCGACGCCGACGACCTGCTGGACGCGCTTCGGGCGGTCGCCGACGACCACGGCGTCACCGTCCAGGCGTTCGACGCCCGCTACGTCGCCGACCGGGCGCACCTCGAACGGGCCGTCGAGCTGGCCGACCGGGCCCGCGACCGGGACGAGGCCATCGCCCGCGACCGGGCGGTGGAGATACTGCTGTACGCCGCCGGCCGCCGGCAGATCGAGCGCGCCCTGGAGATGGGCGTCACGGACGACGGTCCCGTTGTCGTCCTGGTCGACGACCCGGAGGGCGACAGCGAGCGGGAGGCCGCGGCCGCCGCGGCAGTCGAGGAGTGCCCGGAGCTGGTGCTCGAGGAGTCCGTCGCCCCCGACGAGGCGGCCGTCTGCGAGTTCTTCCGGATCGGCGAGCGCGAGCGGGCCGCCACCGGGGCGAGCCTGGCGGAGCTGGTGCGCGAGCGGGTGGCGCTGCTGGTCGTCGAGCGGTAGCCCTATACCCGGCCCGTGCTGACGGCCGGGCGATGGATGCCAGGGGACGGGCGGTGACGGTCGAGGTCGACGGCCGCCGGACCGGCGTGCGCTACTACGACGCCGGCGAGGGGGAGCCGGTGGTGCTGCTCCACGGTGCCGGCATCGACGCCGCGGGCGTGTCCTTTCGCTACTCCCTGCCGGCGCTGGCAGCCGACCACCGCGTGCTCGCGCTGGACCTGCCGGGCCACGGCGCCAGCGAGAAGCCCGACGTCGGCTATACGACCGGCTACTTCCGCGAGGCGCTGGCGAGCTTCCTGGACGCCGTCGGCGTCGAGCGGGCGTCGCTCGTGGGCGTCTCGCTGGGCGGCGCCGTCGCGCTGGGCGTGGCGCTGGCGGCGCCAGCCAGGGTGAAGCGGCTGGCGCTGGTGAGCAGCTACGGGCTCGGCGCCGACGCGGCCTGGCGGCCCGGCGCCAGTGTGGGCCTGCGGCTCCCCTGGTTCGACCGGGCGTTCTGGAACGGGATGACCGGGAGCCGCGCGAGCCTCCGGGCGGCGCTGTCGGGGCTGGTCGGGGGGTCGGTCCCCGAGGACCTGCTCGCGGACGTCGCCCGGCTGGTCGAGGACCCCGCCGTCGGGCGCACCCTCACTCGGTGGCAGCGCAGCGAGTTCCTCCCGACCGGGCTGCGCACGGACCACCGCGGCGAGCTGTCGGAGCTGGAGCTGCCGACCCTGCTGGTCCACGGACGGCGGGACCCCCTGCTCCCGGCCGACTGGTCGCGCTCGGCGGCGCGTAGGCTCCCCCAGGGGGAGACAGCGGTGTTCGAGAACTGCGGCCACTGGGTGCCCAGGGAGTCGCCCCAGGCGTTCAACCGCCGGCTCGGCGCGTTCCTACCGTAGCTACTCGATCAGGACGGTCGCCTCGCCGTCAATCGCGGTCTCGCCGGCGTCGTCCAGCACCGTCGTCGAGAGGCGGAACCGGCCGCCGCCGAGGTCCTCGACGGCCTCCACGACCGCGGTGACGCGGTCGCCGATGCGGATCGGCCGGAGGAACTCCGTGTCCTGGGATAGGTACACCACGCCGCCGGGGAGCCGCGCGAGCGCGGCGCTGATTAGCCCGGTGGCGAGCATCCCGTGGACGATGCGGCCGTCGAAGCGGGTGGTCTCGGCGAACTCGCTGTCCAGGTGCAGCGGGTTCGTGTCGCCGCTGGCGGCGGCGAACCGCTCGACGTCGTCCTCAGAGATGGCCTTCGAGAAGCGGATGCTGTCACCGACGGCGAGGCCGTCTTCGCCGACGTTCACCTGGACCTCCCAGCCCGGGAGGTCCGCGGCCGGCGCCACCTGCTCCTCAGCGGTCTCGCAGTCCTCGCCGTTGGATGTGACCCCGAACGCAGCGGCAGCGGCCCTGTTGGCCTCTAGGACGCTGTTGAACATGTGCGACGACGCTCGTGTCCACGCGCCGAGCAGGGACGGGTTCGAGCCGGAACTCATCGATAGGGGCCGTAGTGGCAGCGGCGACTTAAATGGTGCAGTTCGAGCGGGGGTGCTGGACCTTTCGGTGGTACTGAGTGGTAACAAGTGGTGATTGACGACAACGCTTATGTCCGCCCCGGTGGTATGGGCGGGTACGTGATGACTGACGACGACGACGGAACCGTGCCGGCCTGGTCGCCGGCCGCGTTCGCCCGGGCGTTCCAGGGCGCAGGAGAGCAGGCGATTGAGCAACAGCAGGAGTTGTTCCGGGCGATGCTCGGCGGGATGGACCCCGCCGGCTTCTCTGGGCAGATGGGCGCGATGAGCCAGCTGGCGACGTTCAAGACCCGGGTCCAGAGCGGCGGCCGGATCTCGATTCCCGACGCCGAGCGCGAGGCGCTCGACATCGAGGAGGGCGACATCGTCCAGACCGTCGTCGTCCCGGTCAAACGCAACAGAGAGGACTAACCATGACAGAGTACACTACCCCAGTGACGGCAGCGTTCGAGATGCAGCGCGACGCGATCAGGCGGAGCCAGGAGGCGTTCGAGCGGTCGATGGAGCTCCAGCGGGAGTTCGGCCGCGCCGCCGTGGGCGGCATGGAGAACACCGAGAAGACCCAGCGCTCCGGCGTGGAGCTGTACCAGCGGGCGCTGCACAGCTACATCGACGCCGTCGAGGCGAGCGTCCCCGGCGCCGCCGGCACGATGGACGAGCTGCGCGCGAACGTCGACCGCACGTTCGAGGGGCTCTTAGAGAGCCACGCCGAGGCGTTCGACGCCGCCGAGGAGAGCTACGAGCAGGGCACCGAGAGCTACGAGGAGTTCATGGAGCGGTACGTCGAGACCAGCGACGACCAGCTGGCGATGCTGCTGGACGCCCACGAGCAGCTCCAGGACAACGTCGTCGACACCATCGAGGGGACGATGGACGCGTTCGAGGAGATGGAGAGCGGCACCGAGGAGCTGCGCGAGGAGTTCGAGGCCCGGACCCGCGAGTTCCAGGAGCAGTTCGAGCGACAGAGCGAGGAGTTCCAGGCGCAGTTCGAGCGCCTCCAGGAGCAGTTCGAGGCCGAGGAGTAGCGCGAAAACCGTTTCAGGCAGACACACCAACACAACACGATGGCCGAGCCCAACACACCACAGGAGATGCAGGAGAGCTGGAGCCGGATGGTCCGGCAGATGAACGAGGCGGTGAGCCGTTCCGTCGAGCAGAACGTCGAGGCACAGGCCCGGTTCATGGAGTCGTGGGCCGAGGCCATCGACGGGTCGGTGCCCGAGGAGGGACAGCTCGAGGAGTCGCTGGACTCCTACAGCCGCGCGTACGACGTCTGGATGGAGGCCGCCGACCGGATGTACGAGCGGGTGGCCGACGCCGCCTCCGGCGAGGAGGTGGCGGTGACGGAGCTGCGGGACATCTGGCTGCAGACCGCCAACGAGGCGTTCAAGGAGGTGATGGGCACCTCCGCGTTCGCCGCGGCGACCGGCAACGCCGTCGAGGCGGCCATGGAGAGCCAGCAGCAGGCCCAGGAGGCCACCACCGAGACGCTCGCGGCGATGGGGATGCCCACCCGCGAGGACGTCGACGAGGTGGGCGAGAGGCTGGTGGAACTGGAGCGGCGCCAGCACGCCGTCGAGCAGAAGCTCGACCGGGTGCTCGAGCACCTGGAGGAGTGAGATGGCCGACAGCCCGACCAACCCCTGGGCGCTGGCGCTGAACACCCAGCGCGAGCTACTGGACTCCGGCACGGACGCCGTCGAGAAGGCCGACGTCGCCGCCGAGCGGGTCGACCGCCTCCAGAGTGTCGAGGTGGGTCAGACGCCCAGCGAGGTCGTGTACACGGAGAACAAGCTAGAGCTGCTCCACTACGAGCCGCTGACCGAGGAGCAGAACGACGTCCCGGTCCTGATCATCTACGCGCTGATCAACAAGCCGTTCATCCTCGACCTGCAGCCGGACCGCTCGGTCGTCCGGCGGCTGCTGGAGGCCGGCCACGACGTGTACCTCATCGACTGGAACGAGCCCTCCCGGCTGGACCAGCACCTCACTCTGGACGACTACGTCAACCGCTACATCGACAACTGCGTGGACGTCGTGCGCGAGCGCTCCGGCCAGGACGCCATCAACGTGCTGGGCTACTGCATGGGCGGGACGATGACGGCGATGTACGCCGCGCTGCACCCGGAGAAGGTGAACACCCTGGGGCTGATGGCCGCCGGGCTGTGCTTCGACAACACCGGCGGCGTGCTGGAGCTGTGGGGCGACGAGGAGTACTACGACCCCGACGACGTCACCGACACGTTCGGCAACATGCCGGCGGACGTGCTCGCGACCGGGTTCGCGCTGATGGACCCAGTGTCGAACTTCGTCTCGAAGTACGTCCGGTTCTACGACAACATCGAGAACGAGGACTTCGTGGAGAACTTCGCCCGGATGGAGCGCTGGCTCGACGAGGGCATCGACGTCGCCGGCGCGGCGTACGTCGAGTTCCTCGAGGACCTGTACCAGGACAACAAACTGTACCACAACGAGATGGAGCTGAACGGCACGCACGTCGACGTGACGGAAATCGACATGCCGTTCCTCCAAGTGATCGGCGAGTACGACCACCTCATCCCGCCGGAGGCATCGAAGCCGTTCGACGAGGTGATCGCCAGCGAGGACACCGAGACGATCGAGCACTCCACCGGCCACATCGGGCTGTCGGTGTCGGGCAGCTCCCACGACGCCGTCTGGCCGTCGGTGGCGGAGTGGTACCACCACCGCTCGGGGCTCTCCGTCGAGCGGCGCCGCGAAATCCAGGCCGCGGTCGACGAACTCGGCGCCATCGACGTGGACGTCGTCGGCGAGGAGGACGCCGTCGAGATCGAGATCGGCGAGACCGGGAGCGAGGTGGAGTCAGAGACGGAAGCCGAGACCGGCACGGAAGCGGAGTCCGAGGCTTCGGACGCCGAACCGGAGACGGAAGCCGAGACCGGCACGGAAGCAGAGTCCGAGGCTGCGGACGTCGAATCCATCGACGGTATCGGGCCGACGTACGCCGACCGGCTCCGGAGTGTCGGCATCGAGACGGTCGCTGACCTGGCGGCTGCGGACCCGGAGGCGGTCGCGGAGGCCGCGAACGTCGGGGTCACCCGCGCCGAGGGCTGGATCGAGCAGGCCGGCTAGCCCGGGTGGGTCGGGCCGTCGAACCCGCCCCGGCACAGCGGCCGCGCGACGTGGCGCCGCGCGGTCGGCGGCACCTCGTACCAGCCGACCTCGAGATCCCGCTCGACGGGCACCTCCTCCTTCCCGTCGGCGCTCGTTTTACAGTCCCGACAGCGGTACCCCTGGTCGCGCCCGGCGCTCTCCATCCGGCGGCCACAGTCCGGGCACGCGGGCACCGCCGGTTCCGTCCGGACGAGCTCTCTCACGGCGAACTTCTCCAGTTTCAGGGTCGGACCGTCGCCGACCTCCCCGCAGGCGAGCAGCCGGTCGCCCGGCCGGAGCGCCCGCACCCGGTCGCGGAACCGCTTGGTCGGCTCGAAGGCGACACAGGGGAGCGCGGGGGCGTCCGCGTCGGGCGGCGCGATGGCGAGGAACACGTGCCCGCCCTGGCGGGTCTCGGGGGCCTCGACCACGCGGCCGGGCACCCGGTAGGCCCGGCCCTCGGCGACCCCCGCGACGGTGCCGTCCCGGAGGTGGGCGTCGGTCCCCTGGTTGGTGATGAACGTGCGCCGGGCGGCCGCGGGCTCGCCCGCTATAGCGCGGCTCACCGCCTCGCAGGCGTCGGGGTCCTCGCCGCGGATGCCGTGGAGCACCGGCCCGGGGGTGTTGGGGACACAGACCGCCTCGCCCTCGACGCGGTCGACGGTGTCGAACACGGCGGGCGCGTCGTGGGCGGCGTCGGCGTCGAACACGCTGTCGACGTCCACATCCCGGGGCGTGCCCCAGCGCTCGGTCTCGCGGTAGGCGATGCACTCGTACGTCCAGTCGGTGAACGACGTCGCGGGGCCGGTGGGGTCGTTCTCGTCAGCGTCACCCGTGTGCCGTGCGGCCAGGCCGCCGACGGCGGCGAGCGCGCCGATGCGCCCGCGACCGGTGCCCCAGGCGGCGTGGTCGTAGCCCGTCAGCTCCAGCAGGCGCTCGGCGTCGGCGACGGTGAGCCGGTCCCGCACCGCCGAGCGGGCGAACGACACCACGGCGTCGAGGCTGTCGCCGGCCCAGGAGTCGGTGGGGGCGACGACAACCCCCGGGTCGGTGTTGGGGTCCTCGGTCTCGGCGAACTCGTCCACGAGGTCGCGGGCCAGCGTGAACGCCGTGGCCGGCGCGACGCCGGTCGCGACCGCGAGCGCGGCGTTGCCCCGGGTTTTGTGCTCGATGGCGGGGTTGAGCCGCAGGAGATGCGGTCGGCCGACCTCGCCGGCCTCGGCCAGCCGCTCGACCAGCAGGTGCGCGAGGTAGGTGGTGCACATCCCGCGCTCGCGGGAGTCGGTATCGTCGATGCCGACGACTGTCACGCCGGGAGTGGGCCGCGCCCGGACATACGGTTTTCGTCCCGGAGCGAGTCGGACCGATTTTACCCCCGCCACCCCTACGCCCGGTAATGAGCGAGGGGGCGCTTGCGGACAACCCGTACGTCGAGGAGCCGCCCACGGCGTTCGAGCCGGCCGAGGACCTGGACCCCGCGACTGCCCGCGAGCAGGCCGAACAGCTCCGGGAGGCGGTCCGGTTCCACGACCGGCGCTACTACGTTGACGCCGACCCCGTCATCCCGGACCGGGAGTACGACGCCCTGTTCAGCCGGCTCCAGGAGCTTGAGGACGCCTTCGACCTGGAGACGCCGAACTCGCCGACGAAACGGGTCGGCGGCGAGCCGGTGGACGAACTCGGCAGCGTCGAGCACGTCGCCCCGATGCTGTCGATCGACAACGGCGACAGCCCCGAGGACGTCCGGGAGTTCGACCGCCGGGTGCACGACCGCCTCGGGAGCGAGGTGGGGGCCGACGGACAGGCCTCGCTGGGCGCGTTCGGCGACGCCGAGCCGGAGGTGGAGTACGTCCTCGAGCCGAAGTTCGACGGCCTCTCGGTGGAGGTCGTCTACGAGGACGGCCAGTACCGGCGCGCGGCCACCCGCGGGGACGGCGAGGTCGGCGACGACGTGACGGAGAACGTCCGCACCATCCGGTCGATCCCGCTGGAGCTGACCGGCGACTACCCCGAGCGGCTGGCGGTCCGCGGAGAGGTGTTCATGCCCCGCGAGGCGTTCAACGAGCACAACCGCGAGCGCATCGAGCGCGGCGAGGACCCGTTCGCCAACCCCCGAAACGCCGCGGCCGGGACGCTCCGACAGCTCGACCCCTCGGTGACCGCCGGGCGGCCGCTGGACTGCTTTTTCTTCGGCGTGCTGGCGTCCAGCCGCGAGTTCGACACGAACTGGGCGGTCCACGAGACCCTGCCGGAGTGGGGGCTGAAGGTGAACGACCGGACGGAGGTGGTCGAGGACATCGAGGACGCCATCGAGTACCGCGACCGGCTGGTCGAGCAGCGCGACGACCTGGACTACGAGGTCGACGGGGTGGTGATCACCGTCAACGACCGCGACCAGTGCGAGCGGCTGGGCGCGACCTCGCGATTCCCGCGGTGGACGTTCGCCTACAAGCTCCCCCCACGCACCGAGGAGACGACCGTCCGGGAGATCGTCGTCCAGGTCGGCCGGACCGGCCGGCTCACCCCGGTCGCGCTGCTGGACCCGGTGGACGTCGGCGGGGTGACCGTCTCGCGGGCGAGCCTCCACAACCCCGACCAGATCGAGGAGCTGGATGTCGGCGTCGGCGACCGGGTGCGGGTGCTCCGGGCCGGCGACGTCATCCCGTACGTCGACGAGGTGGTCGAGCACCACAGCGAGGGTCACTTCGAGTTCCCCGACCACTGCCCGGCGTGTGACAGCGCCGTCGAGCGCGACGGCCCGATGGCGTTCTGTACCGGGGGGCTGGCCTGCCCGACCCAGCTCCGGCGCGCCATCGAGCACTACACCTCTCGCTCGGGGCTGGACATCGAGGGGCTCGGCGAGGAGCGGCTCGACCAGCTCGTCGAGGCGGAGCTGGTGGACTCGATACCGGCGCTGTACGACCTGGAGCGCGAGGAGCTCGCGGCGCTGGAGGGGTGGGGCGAGAGGAGCGCGGACAACCTGCTCGCGGAGCTGGAGGCCTCCAAGTCCCCGACCCTGCCGGACTTTCTCACCGCGCTGGGCGTCCCCGAGGTCGGGCCGACGACCGCCCGCAACCTCGCCCGGGAGTTCGGGAGGCTGGACGCGGTGATGGCGGCGACGACCGAGGAGCTGGAGGCCGTCGACGACGTCGGCCCGGTGGTCGCCCGCGAGGTGCGGGAGTTCTTCGACAGCGAGCGCAACCGCGACGTCATCGAGGCGCTCCGCGAGCGCGGCGTCGAGCCCGAACCGTTCGAGACCGCCGGCGGCGACGAGCTCGCGGGGCTGACGGTGGTGTTCACCGGCAGCGTCGAGGGGTACACCCGGAGCGACCTCCAGGAGCTCGTCGAGCGCCACGGCGGTTCGGCCACGTCGAGCGTGTCGGGCAACACGGACTACCTCGTCGCCGGCGAGGGCGCGGGGCAGTCCAAGACCGACGACGCCGACAGCGAGGACGTGCCGGTGCTGGAGCCCGAGGAGTTCTTCGAGCTGCTGGCCGAGCGCGGTGTCGACGTCGAGTAGCCGGTCGCCTGGAGCGCGGGAGTTCCAACGGGGCCACCCCGGCGGCGTCCCGGTCGTCCGTGCTTCGAGGACATCCCGAACAGCCCGGAGCGCCAGCCCGCAACACACACCGATGAGGCTTAAGCCGGTCCGGCGCGAGACGCCGGTATGGCAGAGGACTTCCTGCTTCTCAACCCCGGCCCGGTGCCGCTGTCGGACGCCGTCCGCCGCTCGATGGACGGCGAGATGGTGTCGCACCGCTCGGCCGCGTTCGAGGCCGTCTACGAGCGCGCCCGGGAGGGGCTGGACTACGTGTTCACCCGGTCGACACCGAACGGCCGGCAGACCGGCGAGGGGACGAGCCTGATCCTCAACGGGACGGCCACGATGGGCATGGAGATGGCCGTCGCCAACCTCGTCGAGCCCGACAGCGAGGTCGTGGCGCTGGTCAACGGGAAGTTCGGCCGCCGGTTCGCCCGCATCGCCGACCGCCACTGCCGGGTGAAGCGGGTCGAGGTCCCCTGGGGGGAGTCGTTCGACATGGACGAGGTCGCCGCTACCGTCACCGACGAGACGGACCTCGTGACCGTCGTCCACAACGAGACCTCGACGGGCCTGCTCAACCCCGTCTCGGGGGTGGGGCGCATCGCCCGCGAGCACGACGCGCTGTTCGTCGTCGACGGGGTCACCTCCATCGGCGGGGACGTGTTCTGCATCGACGACTGGAACGTGGACGTGGCGGTCACCGACGCCCAGAAGGCGCTGGCGGCGCCGCCCGGCGTGAGCGCGCTGTTCGTCACCGAGCGGGCCGCCGAGCGCGCCGACGGCGGGAGCGCCCCCTTCTACGAGGACCTGGAGTGGCACCTCCGGAAGGGGGAGAGCAACCAGACCCCCTTCACGAGCGCGGTGCCGCTGTTCCGGGCGCTGGCGGTCGCGGTCGAGGAGATCGCCGAGGAGGGGATGCCCGCGCGCATCCGGCGCCACCACCGCCAGGCACGGGCGTTCCGGGACGGCTTCGACGCGCTGGGCCTGGAGCCGTTCCCCGAGGCCACCGGCGCCACCGTCCGCTCGAACACGCTCACCGCCATCGACCTGCCCGCGAGCGTGAAGGAGGGCCCAGAGGAGTTCTTCGCCGCCGTCGAGGAGCGGGGCGTCTCCATCAGCGGCGGCCAGGCCCACCTCGGCGGGGAGATCTTCCGCGTCTCGAACATGGGGAACCTCGCCCCCGACCAGGTGGTCCGCGGCGTCCGCACCGTCGGGGAGGCCCTCGCAGAGGTCGGCGTGGACTGCGACCCCGCGTTCGGGGTGGCCGCGGCCCGCGAGCGGCTGGAGTAGGGCGTCCCGGCGGGGCGCCTACGTCCCGGTGAAGTCGATGCGTCCGGTCGAGGAGAGGTCGTGCTCCCCCGAGGGGCCGAGGCCGTCGAACTCGTAGCGCTCGTCAGTGAGGTACACCGCCCCGCCCTCGACGGTCACCTCGATCTCGTCGAGGTACGCGCCCTCGCAGGGGCCGAACGTGCAGTAGCCGTCATCGCGCCGGAACGTGGCGCCGTGTTTCCCGCAGACGATGTCGCCCTCGCGGAGCGTCACCCCCGAGCCCTTGTCGAGTCGGACGTCCGTCCAGTGCTGGCAGTAGTTGCGCCAGGCCGCGACGCCGTCCTCCAGGGCGACTAGGATCGCCTCCTCGCGGTCGAACCCGTCCCGGACAGTGAACAGCAGCGAGCCGTCGGCGGGCACCTCCTCGACGGCGGCGACGCGGGCGTCCTCGTCCATGCCCCGGGTTGGGGCGCTCGGCGTTCAACCCTTTCGCTACCCGAGGTGGCTCCGGAGCACGTCGGCGTCCTTGTTGCCGGCGCCGGTGTTCAGCAGGACGACCGTGTCGTCGGGACCGAGCTCGCCGCGCTCGGCGAGTTCCATCGCGCCCGCGGCAGCCGCCGCGCAGGTCGCGCCCATCTCCAGGCCGGTCTCGCGGGCGACAAGCGCCGCGGCGTCGAGTATCGCCTCGTCGCTCGTAGCGACCGCGCCGCCGTCGGACTCCTCCAGGGCGTCGAGCACGAGGTCGCTGGCGCCGGGATCGGGAATCTCGATGCCGGCACACACCGTGTCCGGCTCCCCCCATGGCTCGTGGCGGTCGCTCCCGGCCTCGAACGCCCTCACGATGGGCGCACAGCCGGTCGACTGGGCGGCGTACATCCCGGGCAGGTCGTCGATCAGCCCCAGCTCCCGCAGCTCGCGGGCGCCCTTGTGCATCCCGACGAGGCCGACCCCGCCGCCGGTGGGGTAGACGACAGCGTCGGGCACCTCCCAGTCCATCTGCTCGACGGTCTCGTACAGCATCGTCTTCTTGCCCTCGTGGCGGTAGGGGGTGACGAACGTCTTCACGGAGTGCCACTCCTCGCGCATCGCGTCCGCCAGGGCGGCGCCGGCGTCGCCGATCTTCCCCTCAACGACGGTGAGGTCGGCGCCGTGGACCCGGGTCATCGACTTCTGGGTGTAGCCAGCCCGCGAGGGGAGGAACACGTGTGCGTCGAGGCCGGCGGCCGCGGCGTAGGCGGCCGCCGACTGGCCGGCGTTGCCCGCCGAGGACAGCGCCACGTCCGTCGCGCCGTGCTGGGCGGCGGCCGTCATCGCCATCGTCTGACCGCGGTCCTTGAACGTCCCGGTGGGGTTGCGTCCCTCGTCCTTCAGGAGCACGCGCCCGAGGCCCATCCGTTCGGCCAGCGCCGGGCAGTCCGCCAGCGCCGTCGCCCCCTCGCCGTTGGTGACCGCCACCTCCCGGGGGAACGGGAGCAGGTCGTCGTAGCGCCACATCGAGTCGAAACGGCGGCTATCGAACGTCTCGCGGCCGATATCGACAGTTTCGTACTCGTACGCCGGGTCCAGGATTCCGCCACAGTCCGGGCAGCGCCCGGGCGCCTCGCTTGCCGAGAACCGCCCGCCGCAGTCCGTGCAGTCCAGCCCCGCGAACGCCGCGGTCGTGTGCATACACCCCGGTGGTCACGGAGGGGCCTAAACGCTGTCCGATGGCCAGCCCATGTGACTATTTCTCACACCATTGTTTATAACCCTTCCGGCCCTCTGAGCAACCGGCACGTGGCACGGTGCCTGCAGAGCGGGCGACCTTGCAGCCGTCCCTGTTGTTATGGCACGAGTCAGCGATTCCATACACGTCGACGCACCCGTCGAGCGCGTGTTCGAGTACATGGACCGTCCGGAGAACCAGGTCGAGATAACGCCCAGCCTCACCCGCTCGGAGACCGTCGAGCGGCTGGACAACGGCGGCACCCGCGCGGCGTACACCTACGGCATGGCCGGGGTGTCCCTAGACGGGCACGTCACCGCGACCCGCTACGAACCCGATGAGCGGATCGTCTTCGAGATGACTGGCGACCTCGAAGGGGAAATCGAGTGGCGCTTCGAGGCGGAGAACAGCGGCACCCGGGTCACCTACAACGCCGACTACCAGATCCCGGTGCCGGTGCTGGACGCGGTCGTCGAGCCGTTCGTGAAGCGGTACAACAGCCGCGTCCTGCGCTCCACGCTTGAGAACCTCCGGGAGCGCCTGGACAGCGAGGAGTAGGACTGCCTACAGCGCCGGCGCGCCGTCGCGGTAGGTGGTCTCGACCTCCCGAAGCGCGCCGATGTCCTCCAGCGGGTTCGCGCCCAGCCCCACCAGGTCCGCGGCCGTCCCCGGCTCGACGGTGCCGATGTCGTCGTCGCCGATGGCGCGGGCGGCGACGCTGGTCGCGGCCTTCACGGCGTCCATCTCGTCCATCCCGACCTCCTCGACGAACAGCTCCGCCTCGAGGGCGTTCTCCCCGTGGGGAACCAGTTCCGGCCCGATGAAGTCCGTCCCCAGGGCGATGGGGATGTCCGCATCGTAGGCCTGCCGGACGGCGTCGTAGTGGGCCTCGCTTGCCTCGCGGGACTTCCGCAGGCCGTACTCCGGGACGCCGTGGTCGGCGCCCTGGGTGACGATCCGGTGCATGATCGACAGCGTCGGCACGAACGTGGCGTCGTGCTCGACGAACAGGTCCAGACACTCCTGGTCGAGGTAGAAGCCGTGCTCGATGGTGTCCACGCCGTTGCGCAGCGCGGACTTGATGCCGGGCGCGCCCTGGGCGTGACTGGCGACGGGGATGCCCACGCGCTCGGCCTCCTGGGTGAACACCCGTATCTCGTCGTCGGTGAACTGGCTCTGGTCGGGGGCGTCCTTCTCGGAGAGTACGCCGCCGGTGGTCATGATCTTCAGCAGGTCCACCCCCTCGCGGATGCGCTTGCGGGCCTCCTTGCGGCACTCGGCCTCGCCGTCCGCGAGCGTGCCGATGCCGCCGCCCTCGCTCCCCTCCACCCACTCGTAGGGGAGGAAGTGGGTGTCCCCGTGGCCGGCGGTCTGTGAGATGGTGCGGCCGCTGGTGTACACCCGTGGGCCGGGCACCTCCCCCTCCTCGACGGCCGTCCGGAGCCCCAGCCCGGTGGCCGAGCCGACGTCGCGGACCGCGGTGAACCCCGCCGCCACCGTCTTCCGGAGGTCCGCCACCGCCCGCGCGGTCGCGGTGGCGGTGTCGGTGGTGGCCCACTCCATCGGGTTCATCGAGCGGTAGCCCGCCAGGTGGAGGTGGGCGTCGATCAGCCCCGGCAGGAGGACAGGGTGCTCGTGGTGGCTCTCGGCGGTCAGCTCCCCCCGGTCGCCTATCTCGGCGATGCGGCCGTCGACGACCCGCACGGCGGCGTCGTACCGCGGCTCGTCGGCGACACCGTCTACCAGCACGTCACAGTCGATGACTGCCTCCGGCTCCGACATACTGCCGGGTGCGCCCGGCCGTCCCAAAGAGCTACCGAACGGTTAGTCGTACACGAGCACCGTCCCGCCGTCGAACTCGACGACGGCGACGGACTCCCCGGAGCCGGACTGCTGCTCCTCGAGTATCTCGACGGCCCCGCCGGGGACGACCACCTTGCTCGCCTCGCCGTCGGCACCGATGTCGAGTTCGATCTCCCCGGCGGTGTCTTTCTGGGCCTGTAGCTCCGCCGGGTCGGCGGCCTCCAGCGCCTCAACGACGGCGCCCGCGCGGTCCCGGAACTCGGGTCCGATGGTGGCGTGGTCGACGTCGATGCCGGTGGCGACCGTCTCGACGGCGGGCCGGCCGGCCTCGACGTAGACGGGGCCGTTCACCGCGCCCGAGAGGTCGTACGTGTCGATGCGTTCGTGGTCGTCGAGGTACAGCTCCACCCGGTCGAGATCGGCGTTGAGCGCAATCCCCGAATCGGACTTCCAGCTCCGGACCGCGCGCGTGATATCGGCGACGAGCGCGCCCCGCTCGACGGCGTCGGTCTCGAAGCTCTCAGCCTCGGGCCAGCCGGCGGCGTGGACGCTCCCCGCCTCGCCCGGCAGCGCACGGTAGCACTCCTCGGTGAGGAACGGGGCAAAGGGCGCCAGCATCCGCAGCGACGCCGACAGCGCCCGGTACAGCGCGTGGCGGGCGGCGTTGCGCTCGCCAGGGCGGCCCTCGTACAGCCGGCCCTTTATTAGCTCCAGGTAGTCGTCCGCGAGGTCGTGCCAGACGAACTCCCGGATCTCCCGGAGCGCGGCGTCGAACCGGTAGTCGTCCATATGCTCGGCGACCTGGTCGGCGGTCGTGCCACACCGCTGGAGGATCCACCGGTCGGCGTCGCGGTAGGCGGGGTCGGTCGTGTCGGGGGTGTCCTCGTCGACGTGGCCGGCGGCGAACTTGGTGATGTTCCAGAGCTTCGTGAGGAACCGGGAGGCGGATTTGACCTCCTTCCACTGGAACTGGATATCCGCGCCCGGCTGGCCCCCCAGCGCCATCGCCTGCCGGAAGGCGTCGGCGGAGTACTCCTCGACGGCCTCGCCCGGCTGGACGAAGTTGCCCCGCGACTTGGACATCTTGTTGCCGTCCGCGCCGAACACCATCCCGTTGATCAGCGCCTCGTCCCAGGGGTGGGTGTCCTCGAGGGCGGCGGTCCGGAGGATGGTGTAGAACGCCCACGTGCGGATGATGTCGTGGCCCTGCTCGCGCAACTGGACCGGCTCGAACTCCTCGTCGGGCCAGCCGGCGACGTACAGCGGCGATATCGAGGAGTCCATCCACGTGTCCATCACGTCCGTCTCGCCGTTCCAGTCGGTGCCGCCACACTCCGGGCAGGCCTCGACCGCGGGGTCGTCCTCGGTCGGGGTGACCGGCACCTCCTCCTCGCCCGCGATGTGTACGTGCCCGCAGTCCTCGCAGAACCACGCCGGGATGGGGGTGGCGAACACCCGCTGGCGGGAGATCACCCAGTCCCAGTCCATCCCCTCCGTCCAGTCCTCCAGGCGGGTGTACATGTGCTCGGGGATCCAGTTGACCTCCTGAGCAGTAGCGAGGATCTCCTCCTGGTCGACCCGGACGAACCACTGCTCCTTCGAGAGGATCTCGATCGGCGTGTCACACCGCCAGCAGACGCCGACGGACTGCTCGGTGTGCTCGTGGCCCTCGAGGTAGCCGGCCTCGTCGAGCGCGTCGGCGATCTCGGATTTCGCCTCCTGGACACCCAGCCCCGCGAACTCGCCGGCCAGCTCCCCCAGCCGGCCGTCCTCGCCGAGGACGGGTCGCAGCTCCAGGTCGTGCTCGGCCCACCAGTCCACGTCCTGCTTGTCGCCGAACGTACACACCATCACCGCGCCGGTGCCGAACGACTCGTCGACCTCGGGGTCCGCGAACAGCCCGACCTCCTGGCCGAAGATGGGCACCTCGAAGGTGTCCCCGGTGCGGTCGGCGTAGCGCTCGTCGTCGGGGTCGACGGCGATGCCGACACACGCGGAGAGAAGCTCCGGCCGAGTGGTGGCGATGCTGATTTCGTCGTTGCCGCTCCCGGGGAAGGAGACGGTGTACAGGGTGCCGTCGCGGTCCTCGTTCTCGACCTCGGCGTCGGCGATGGCCGTCTCGCAGCGCGGACACCAGTTGACGGGGTGCTCGTCGCGGTGGACGTAGTCGTCGTCGGCCATCC
>Ga0207797_1001445_pt1 | contig 17141 bp, 13 predicted proteins | sample PRCRCaboRojoPR_6_FD_187275 | JGI IMG/M metagenome (GOLD analysis project Ga0207797, IMG submission 187275) | Marine sediment microbial community from Cabo Rojo, Puerto Rico - PR CR 10% Liquid 1 (SPAdes) | ecosystem: Environmental > Aquatic > Marine > Coastal > Sediment | place: Cabo Rojo, Puerto...
ACAAGCCGACCTTCGTGGCTAACTGGACGCAGTTCAGCGATACGTTCGGGGGGTTCCTGGCCGGCTCCTACCTGGCGGACGCTGTCTACGGGTACTTCCACAACGGTGGTGGTAGCTGCTATGTCATGCGCCTGCCAGCCGGAGGGGAAGTCGAGGAGAACCCGGAACAGCCTGCTATGGCCTTGCCGAGCAGGGCTGACGCTGCGCTGGACACGATCAAGGTGAAGGCTCTCGAGCCCGGTCCACCGATCGTGCTGGAGGTCACGCCGCCGAGCGACGAAGGGTCGGAGGATGCGTTCAACCTGATCATTCGTCGAGGTCCACAGCAGGAGGCGTATGAGAACGTCACCCTGAGCAAGGCGCGCGGCTCGCGGAACGTGGTGGAGGTCGTCAATGCGGAGTCGACGCTGGTGGAATTGGTCGACCTCGAGGCGACGGGGACGCTTTCCGAGCGCGTTCCGGCCACAGGGACATACGAGTTGGCCGCTCCCGAGGTCACGGCGCTCTCCGTGACGGAGGCTGCTCCTGAGCTATTCGTCGGCGACGCGGCTGAGCGGACCGGCGTCGGCGGATTCGAGGCGGTCGATGAGATCACGATGGTGTGTGCCCCGGACATCATGGCGGCATATCAGGCCGGTCAGCTTTCCAGGGATCAGGTGAAGGCCGTCCAGTTGGCCCTGCTGGCGCACTGCGAGACGATGAAGGACCGCTTCGCGATTCTGGATCCCCTACCCGACCTGAGTCCCCAGGAGGTCAAGGAATGGCGTATGGAGGAAGCGGGCTACGATTCCAAGTATGGTGCGCTCTACTACCCGTGGGTTGAGATCGCCGACCCGGCGCGTGGTGGCGAGCTGGCCGCTGTCCCGCCGTCGGGGCATCTGGCCGGGATCTACGCACGGAGTGACACTGAGCGCGGCGTGCATAAGGCGCCTGCCAATGAGGTGGTCCGCGGGGCGATCGGACTAGCCACGCAGGTGACGAAGAGCGAGCAGGACATCCTGAACCCCCAGGGCGTGAACTGCATCCGTGCCTTCCCCGGACGCGGGATACGGGTCTGGGGCGCGAGGACGCTCTCGAGCGACGCAGCTTGGCGGTACGTCAACGTGCGCCGGCTCTTCAACTTCGTCGAGGAATCGATCGAGGTGGGTACCCAGTGGGTCGTGTTCGAACCGAATGATATCGATCTCTGGGAGAGGGTGAAGCGGGATATCACGGCGTTCCTGACCCGGGTTTGGCGGGATGGGGCGCTCTTCGGTGCCACGCCGGCGGAGGCATTCTACGTGAAATGCGATGAAGAACTGAATCCGGTCGAGGTGCGGGACGCCGGGCAGTTGATCGTCGAGATCGGGTTAGCCCCGGTCAAGCCGGCTGAGTTCGTGATCTTCAGGATCAGCCAGTGGGCGGGCGGCGCCGAGGTGAGCGAGTAGCGACAGCGACCGAAGCCGGGAACGAGCGGCCGTGACGCCAACGGCCTTTCGCGTCGCTGCGGCCATAGGACATCAACGGAGGGAAGCAAATGGCAAACGGACAGAGGACAGACCCACTGATCTCCGCACAGTTTGCGGTGGAGTTCCAGGGAGTGATCAAGGGATCATTCCAGGAGTGCACCGGGATGGGGTCGGAGAACGAAGTGGTCGAGTACAAGGCCTCGGGTGAGAAGGGCGAGTACGTCATTCATAAGCTGCCGGGGCGCATGACGTGGAACAACATCACGCTCAAGCGGGGGATCACGAACTCCATGGACCTCTGGGAGTGGCGTAAGCTGGTGGAGGAAGGGAAGATTGATGAGGCGCGGAAGAACGGCTCCATCATCATGTTCGACCAGACTGGCAAGGAAGTCGCGCGCTGGAACTTCCAGAATGCGTGGCCCTGCAAACTGACCGGTCCCAGCGCCAACGCCGGTGAAAACTCAGCTGCCATCGAGGAGCTGGAGATCACCCACGAGGGCTACGAACGGGTCAAGTAGGTTGGGGCGACAGTAGAAGCCGCCCCTGGTCTGCATCGCGTTCAGGTCCGGAGCGCGCCCTAATCCCGATCTTGATGACGAGGATGGTATGACACTTCAGACGGAGTTCGAGTTTACGCTGCCCCGCGGCTACGTCGACCGAGAGGGGAACCTGCACAAGAAAGGGGTGATGAGGCTGGCAACGGCCATCGATGAGATCGCCCCGCTTCGGGATCCGAGGGTACGGGCCAACGAAGCCTATCTCAGCATCATCCTTCTCTCCCGGGTGATCACCAAACTAGGCGGTCTGACGGACGTCAACCCGGGTATGGTGGAAAACTTCTTCACCGCCGATCTGACGTACCTGCAGGACTTCTATCGGCGAATCAACGAAGAAGGGGCATCGACGATCCGGGTCTCATGTCCCGAATGTCGCGCCGAGTTCGAAGTGGATCTTGGCCGCCCGGGGGGGGATTGACAGGCTACCCCTTGGATGCGCTGTACGAGGAGGTAGCCTATCTCGCCTACCATTTCAACTGGCCGCTCCAGGAGATCATGGCGTTGGAGCATGCTGACCGTCACCGTTGGGTGGAGGAGGTGGCCAAAATCAATCGCCGGATGAACGAGTCGCGGGGATGAGGCAGCCCTGGCCCCGACATCGCGACGTCCGGTCTGCGGGCCAGCCAAGTTGTCAGGAGTGACTTATGCCCAATACGGCTCAACGGATCGATCCGTTTCCGGCCTTCAAGTTCTGTGTGGAGATCGGCGGCATTACCCACGCTGTCTTCAGCGAGTGCACGGGGCTGGAGGCCGAGGTGGATGTTTTTGAGTACGAGGAGGGTGGGCTCAACGACTACGTCCACAAGCTTCCCGGGCGAGTCAAGTACGCCGACCTGACCCTGAAGAGGGGTCTCGCAAGCTCGGACGCCCTCTGGGATTGGTACGCGCAGACCTTGCAGGGCCGGATCGAACGGAAGAACATCTCTGTGACGCTGTATGACACGAGCGGGACGGAGTACCGCCGGTGGAACTTCGACGGGGCCTACCCGGTGAAATGGACTGGCCCCGAGTTTCAGGCCGATCAGAACCAGGCGGCCATCGAGACGCTCGTCTTCTCTCACCGCGGGATGCAGTTGGCTTAACCGAGTGACCCTATGACGGACAGCAAGAGCCTTCACCCAGAGCCGGAAGCCGGTGGCGGAGGTTTCGGCGGCCTGGCCTCGCTCGTAAGGCGGGCGGCAAGCGCCGTTCAGCGGGCGCGAAATCGGCTCAGTCTGAGGCTGGCTCCACGGGGGCCGGGCCCGGAGGCGCCGCTGCTGGCGCGGACGACGGATGGAGCCGCCCGTATGCTGCGCACCAGCCGCCGGATCGCACGGTGGTCGGGCCTCCACCGCCCCCGCCCAGCCCGTGTCGTCAGGGAGCGGCTGCGACGACCCGTCCTTGGAAGAATGGGCGGCCAGATCCAGCTCTCGACCGAAGTTCTCGGGAGGCACCGACCTAAGCTTGCACCCCGCCGGCATCGGGCACTGCCGCTGGCGCCTGGCTGGTTCACGGGACTGACGCGTTCGTTTTTCGGCCCAAACGCGACCAGATACACTGCGCCGCCGGAGGCCGGAGGCCCGGCGCGTCCCGCGGTGGCGCCTCGCTGGACCCCTGCCGAGCGTGAGGCGCCGCGTTTGACGCCGTCTCGTCCCCATGTGTCCTTGATCGGCGAGCCACACGAGAGAGCGCGCCCGTTGTCGCGTCCCAGCGACGTGGTGGCCGACCAACCGGACGACCGCGGCGCTTCAAGGATGTCGGACTCTGGAGGAACGATTGGGCGTGCTGGGTCGACCGAGATGCCCGGACGAACCAGGCGCGGGAGTGAGCTCCCGAGCTCACGAGAACCCGTCGAGAGGGAGCCGAAGACGGAAATCATCTCGCCGGCCCGCGCGGGACGTGTCCGTCCGGCGGCCGATCGCCCGGTCTACCGAGCAGTGCGTGGCACGCCTGAGCTGCCGGAACGGAATGAGACGAGGGAGGGGCCTGCATCGACACCCTCCGCGGAGCGCCGGTCGGACGACCAGAGCCGTTCGACGATCCGCGATGTCGGTGGACGGGCCCAGAGTCCGGAGGGGCGCCAGACAGTGGGTCTGGATCCAGGTCAACAAGGTGCTCTGAGCCAGTCGCCGGGGAAGGTGGTGAGGCGGCCCTCCCCGCAGAGGGAAGAGAGAGGGCGGGGTGCTCACGAGACCCGTGTACGACCGCTGCAGACTACGCCGACCGCCGCCGCGGACCGCGGTCGGGAGACAAGCGACAGACCGACGCCGGGGTTTCGCTCCGTTCGAAGTCAGATGGTGAAGCCTAAAGTGGGTGCTACGGCACCCTGGCGCTGGTCAGTCGGCGTCCTGCGCCGCGTCAGGTCTGCGGTTCTACGCTCTCCTGTGCCCTTCGGTCACCAGGCCGTCGACGCGGAGCCCGGGGAGAGACCCGGCACCGACGGACCTCACGCTCTCGGGGAAAGGGGAGAGTTCGCGGTTCGGGGGACGGTCCAGCGGGAACTTGCCGGCCCCTCGGTCCTTCGGGCGAGGAGGGAGAGCCCATTCGCTTCTCAGGCAGCGCGAGCTGCTGAGGATAGGCGTGAGCGCCGTCGAGGGAGACCGCTGCGCCCCGCTCAACGGGCCGCGATGGAGGAGTCACTCGACGCCGATTTCGGAGACGTGCGCCTGCACACTGATGCCGAGGCCGCGGATGCTGCGGCGGAGCTCAAGGCCGACGCCTTTGCCATAGATCAAGATGTCTATTTCGCCACGGGACGTGCGAGCTTCAGTAGGTCGGAAAGCGCTGCCCTTCTAGCTCACGAGCTGACCCACGTGCGACAGGCCCGAAAGAGCACGAGCGGGTCAGAGTCGGGCGGTGCGCTGTCAGAGATCGCCGCAGAACGCGAAGCCCACGGCAACGAAGAGGCCCTCCGCCTAAGCGTCGAGTCAGGGGAGTCGTCTCTGCGAGCGGCACGAGGGCCCGCGATGGATCTGCCGAATCTCCGGATTCAACTTGAGGGATCAGTGGATGCGGGGCAACCGGCGGCAACGGTGACTCCTGCCGTCACTCCCTTTAGGTCGGCACTCCAGGTAGCCCGGGCGCCGGTGAGGCGGGCCGCCGCACAAGGGACGACCACCGAGGGGGTGGGTCCCGCAGCGGAGACGGGCGCCGACACCGGCGAGAACGAGAACGAGCTCGACGTCGCCGCGGTCGCGAGCCAGGTCTATGAGATGATCATGCGCCGACTGACGCTCGAGCGCGAGCGCATAGGCTTCCACTAGCTCTCTCGGAGGAGCGAGACGATGCCCGACGGACAACTGGTCAAGGCCGTGATCCACAATCTGGACACGAATGACTCCGTGGAATGCATGTTCAATCCCAAGGAGTACACCTTCAGCAAGCAGAATCGGTGGAAGTTCACTGACCAGAAAGGAAAGAACCTCCCCGAGCCTGAGTTCCAGAGCGGCCAACCGACCAATCTAAAGATGCAGCTCTTCTTCGACACCTATGAGACCCGGGCTGACGTCCGTCAGGAGTACACGACCAAGATCTGGGACCTGACGCGGGTGAACGAGGACACGAAGAACCGGAAGACGAACAAAGGACGGCCTCCTCTCTGCCAATTCCAGTGGGGAACAAACTGGGCCTTCAAAGCGGTGGTGACGAACATCTCCCAGCGCTTCACCCTCTTCCTCTCGGATGGGACGCCTGTGCGCGCCACGCTTGAGGTCACGTTTCAGCAGGTGGAGGACGAGGGCCTGTATCCTCGTCAGAATCCCACGTCGGGCGGGGGTGAGGGGCGGAAAGTCCACATCGTCCGCGAGGGTGAGCGCATCGACTGGATCGCCACCAGCGAGTATGGCGACCCCGCTCTGTGGCGCCTGATCGCCGAGCAGAACGAACTCGACGATCCCTTGATGCTTGAGCCGGGGCAGACGCTGGCGATTCCGCCGCTACCATAAGGGTTTCCCGAGGTCAATTTGCCCGACCAGGTACTGCTCTCGCATTTCTTCATCAAGATCGACGGGGAGGACGCTCCTCAGGACTTGATGAACAACCTGATTGAGGTCACGGTGGAAGACAGCATCCATCTTCCGGACTACTTCGCGATCCGGCTGCACGATCCCCAGCTCCGCTGGGTCGACTCCGATACGTTGGCGGCGGGGAAGGTGGTGCAGATCTCGGCGTCCGGCCGGCAGGGATCGACGACGGAGACGTTGATCACGGGAGAAATCACCGCCGCAGAGCCGGATTTCGAAAGCGACGGGGTGCCTGCGTTGACGATTCAGGGCTACGACCGCTCCCACCGGCTCCATCGAGGGCGGAAGACCCGGTCATTTGTCCAGATGACGGATTCGGACATTGCCGAGCGGATTGCCCAGGAGGAGGGACTGAGAGCCGAGGTCGACGCAACGCGGCAGGTCCACGACTACGTCTTCCAGAACAACGAGTCGAACATGGCCTTTCTCTATGCGCGGGCCGTGCACATTGGTTGTGAGCTCTATGTGCAGGACCGGACACTCCACTTCTGCGACAGGGGCGACGATGATGGACCGGAGCTCGACTGGGGGGACAACCTGCGCAGCTTTCGCCCGCGGTTGACGACGGCACGTCAGGAGAGCGAGGTCGTGGTCCGGGGATGGGATCCCAAGCGGAAGCGCGAGATCGTCGGCCGAGTCACCCAGGGCGAGGGTGGACCTGAGATCGGTGAGAGCCGCTCGGGGAGCGAGGTGGCCTCGGAGGCCTTTCAGAAAGACGGGAAGCTGCTGGTGGTCGATCGCCCGGTCGCGGATCAGACGGAGGCGGAGGGGCTGGCTCAGGCCCTCTTCGACGAACTGACGTCGAGCTTCGTGAAGGCCCGGGGGGTCGCGTCTGGCGATCCAAGGCTGAGAGCGGGGAAGATGGTGACGGTGAGCTCGGTGGGGGATCGGTTCAGCGGACGGTACCATATCACGGCTACGACACATCGCTACCGCGCCGAGGACTACACGACCGTCTTCCACGTGACGGGCAAGCACCCCCGCACACTCTGTCATCTGCTGGAGAGCCAGGAGAGAGGCGAGATGGGCGCCGTCGTGGGCATCGTCACTAACAACGACGATCCCGAGGGGATGGGGCGGGTCAAGGTGAAGTATCCGTGGCTGGCAGAGGATGAGGAGAGCGCGTGGGCCCGTGTGGCGTCCTTCATGGCCGGTAAGGACCGCGGGGCCTTCTTCCTTCCCGAGGTGAACGACGAGGTCCTGCTGGCTTTCGACCACGGCAACATTCATCGTCCGTACGTCATTGGTGTGCTCTGGAATGGAGAGGACCAACCGCCGGAAGCGAATAGCACCGTGTTGGACGGGAGCGGTCAGGTGGTGCAGCGGATCATCAAGTCCCGGTCCGGACACACCATCCTTCTCGACGATACGAGTGGCGGCGGCGGCATCACCATCAGCGATCGGGCGGGCAACCAGATCGTCATCGACTCCGGTTCGAACGCCATGAAGGTCGAGATCCAAGGGAACCTGGAGATCAGCGCCAAGGGCAAAGTGACCATCAAGGGGGACGCCGGCGTGGAGATCAGCAGCTCCGCGAACGTCGACGTCAAGGGTGCAATAGTCAAACTGAACTGACTCCAAGGATCGTGAGGAGCGTCTCGACAAGCGGAGGCACGAGAGCTGAGATGCCCGACTTTGCGCCCAGCGGGTATCGACCGAGAGTCGTCTCTAAGCGTTGCGCTCGAACGAGCGGCTGATAAGGCAGGGGGACCAGGATGAGCATGCCTGCTGCGAAGCAGGGGGACACGATCACTGCGGTTGACATCCACATTGTCATGGTGCCGGCACCGCCCTCGCCGCCCGTGCCCACGCCTCTGCCGCATCCGTTCAACGGGGTGATCGACGGCGGGCTGAGCCAGGATGTGAAGATTATGGGGCTCCCTGCCGCAACCGTTGGGTCGACGGCGACGAACACCCCGCCGCATCTGCCCACGCCCCCGGGCACGGCCTTCCAGAAGCCGCCGACGAATAAGGCTAAGATCAGCATAGGGAGCACCACGGTTATGATTAACGGGAAGCCTGCGGCTCGGAACGGAGACACAGCGATGACGTGTAACGACCCCGTGGACATGCCGAATGGCACCGTGGTTGCCGCAGGCACGGTCCTGATTGGAGGGTGATGATGCAGAAGGGCTTCCTGGGCCGAGGCTGGAGCTTCCCGCCGCAGATCGACGGCCGGGGCGGGATGGCGACGACGGAGGGGGCGGTGGACATCGAGCAGGCCATTCGCGTGATCCTGGGGACCGCGCCGGGTGAGCGTCCCATGCGGCCCGACTTTGGGTGCCGGATCCACGAACTGGTCTTTGCGCCTGCCAACACGACGACCGCCGGACTGGCGGCGCATTACGTGGAGGAGGCGTTGGGCTGGTGGGAGCCGCGGATCGACGTGAGGCGTGTCAAGGTGACGCACGATCCCGAGTATCGGACCAGGCTGCTGGTCACGGTCCAATACGAAATCCGAGCGACTCACGATGAGCGCAGCCTCGTCTATCCGTTCTACGTGATTCCCGAAGAGTGACCTGGGGGAACGATATGCTACCGATACCCAATCTTGATGACCGAGGTTTCCAAGACATCGTCGACGAGGCGCGTAGCCTCATCCCCCGTTATTGCCCGGAGTGGACCGATCATAACCTGAGCGATCCAGGCATCACGCTGATCGAACTGTTTGCGTGGATGATGGACATGCTCCTGTATCGACTGAATCGGGTGCCGGACAAGAACTTCATCACGTTCCTGGATTTGATCGGCATCCGGCTCCGCCCGCCGAGTGCCGCGCAGGCGGACATCACGTTCCGGCTTTCCGCGCCCCAACCGGAGATGGTCACCATCCCTCAGGGCACGGAAGTGGCGACGGTCCGAACCGAGAGCCAGCAGGCGATCACCTTCTCAACGGACCGAAACCTCCGTATCCTGGTTCCGCAGCTCATCTACTGTCTCACCAGTCCGGACGGGCACGAGTTCACGGATCACTCGGACACCATCCTGGCCCGGGCCCCTCGCTTTCGGATCTTCGAAGAGACGCCCCGCCCGGGTAATGCGCTTTATCTGGGGTTTCAGCAGGACCTTTCCGGGACCACGTTGTTGCTGACTCTCGATTGTGTGATCGAGGGGATTGGGGTGGACCCCGATGACGCACCCCTGATTTGGGAGATCTGGGATGCCGGCAGCCAGCGCTGGGCCAGGGCTGACGTGGAGAGGGATGGGACAGGGGCGCTGAATCGCCGAGGTGACATTGAGCTTCACATTCCATACGCCTTCTCCATCCGGGACGTCGATCTAAAGCGGGCGTGGTGGGTGCGATGCCGTCTTGTCGAACGGCGGCCCGACCAACGGACCTACTCGTCGTCTCCGCGGATCCGTGTCACCGAATGGCGGTCGATCGGCGGCACGGTGCCTGCGAGTCACGCCATCACCGTTGAGGAAGAGATCCTGGGCCGGAGCGACGGCAAACCGGGCCAGGCCATGGAGCTTGAGCACGCCCCCCTTCTGTCGCGCCGGGACGAGGAGACCGTCGAGATCGAGACCGAGCAAGGTTGGGAGTCCTGGGAGGAGGTGGAGGACTTCTCATCATCGGGTTCCGACGAGCGCCACTTTGTCTTGGATGGCATCGGCGGGAAGGTGCTCTTTGGGCCAGCGATCCAGCAGCCTGATGGACAGACGAGACAGTACGGCGCGATTCCACCGAAGGGGAGTCGCATCCGCTTCACGCGGTACCGGTACGGCGGAGGGGCGAAGGGAAACGTGGGGCGGCGGACGATCACAGTCCTAAAATCATCCGTGCCGTACGTGGACGCCGTGACCAATCGGTACGCCGCTGTGGGCGGCGCCGATGCCGAGACCTTGGAGAGCGCCAAGATTCGCGGCCCACGCCACCTGCGGATACGCAACCGTGCCGTCACGGCCGAGGATTTCGAGATCCTGGCCCAGGAGGCGGCGACGTCTGTGGCGCGAGCTCGGTGTATCCAGCCGGAGCCGAATAACGGTCAGCGGGCGGGCACTGTCCGCGTCCTTCTGGTGCCGCAGGCGACGGCGGTCGAGCAGCGCATCCAGCCGGAACAGCTGCAGATCCCCAGGTCGCTCGAGGAAGAGGTGCGTCGCTACCTGGACGAGCGACGGTTGTTGACGACGGCGCTCAGCGTGGAGGCGCCGACCTACCTCTGGGTCTCCGCCCAGGTCCACGTGGAGGTGAGCCCTGATCTGGACGCCGTATCGGTGGCCGAGACCATCGAAAGACGGCTGTACCGCTTCCTCAATCCCCTGCACGGCGGTCCCGACGGCGAGGGATGGCCCTTCGGTCGCGACTTGTTCATCGCGGACATCTACGCGCTGGTCGACGGGGTCGAAGGGGTGGAGTACGTTGCTGACGCCAAGATCTATCCGGTCAACCTTGAGGCTGGGCAAGTGGGGGACCACGTGGCCAGATTGAAGGTGCCGCCGGAGGGCCTCATCTGTTCCTACCGCCATTTGGTGGTACCGCACGACTGAGGCAACGTTTGAGGACCCATGTCGCCTCTCGATTAGGCGGCAAATCGGAGACGGTCCGCCCACGCTGCTCGGGGCTGAAGCCGGTCTCGTTCGCAGAAACTAAGGATGCTGATGAACTTCCTGGATTATCTGCCGTCCATCTACCGCGACGATGAGTTTCTGGAAAGTTTCCTGCGCATTTTCGAGGACGTCGTCGCCCCTGTCGAGCTGACCCTCGAGAACGTGCACCATTACTTCGACCCGCGCATGACGCCCGAGGCGCTCCTGCCCTGGCTGGCAACGTGGGTCGATCTAAGCCTCGATGAGAATTGGCCGATCGAGAAGCGCCGCCAGCTAATCAGAGCTGGAGTGGAGCTGTACCAATGGCGGGGAACAAGACGGGGATTGCACGAGTACCTCAGGATCTACACGGGAGTCGACCCGGAAATCGTCGAGCACTTCAGTGAGGATGACGGCGGCCCCCACCGATTCACTGTCATCGTCGCCGTGGCCGACCCCGATGATCTGGATGAAAGAACGGTGCACCGGGTGATCAACGCCGAGAAGCCCGCCCACACCGACTACGAGCTGAGGATTCGGCGAGAGGTCCCTGCGTAGCGCGCGCCCCAGCGACGTCGAATGCCCAACGTGAAAGAAAGAGGGGATGAGACTCTGTCACGGACGGTTCGGAAAGGTCTCGCTCTCCGTCTGCGCCCGCCATTCGAGGCGTGGTATCCGGCGAGGAGGCTGCACGCACGCTGTGTCGAAGCCAGCACGGACGGTCACTCATCTCTATCGAGCGCCAGCCCAGCTGACGGGGATTGATGTCGGTCGCAACATAGCAGTTTTCCGGTTCAGCCATTGAGGTCTCAAACGGTCGGGGCCATAGGATAGGAAGGACAGAGTAGCGCTCGGAAAAGTGCCACGCCTCGGTGCTCTAGCCGGGCCAGCTTCCGGGCCGAGATTGCGCGGTCTTGCAAGCCAGCCGCCCATACCAGGTAGAGAAGGAGGGGTATCGTGAGTGCGAGTTTCCTCCAACGCGGATATGATCTGACCAACCCGGACTACGTGGAGGTGAATCGAACCGGCGAAATCCATCCCGACCAGGAGGCCATGCTAGGGCATCCCGGGGGGCGGTTGGTTCGATGGGCGGTGGCGAGCACCCGCCGCCAGCCGAGGCTAATCCTTCTGGTGCCCTTCCTGCTTATCTTCGCTCTGCTGGCTCTCTGGGGCAGCGATGTTCTGTCCTGCACGGTCGCCGCCGCGGGAGGCAGCCTGGTCCTCGTAGGCACCCTCGGCGTTGCGCTTTACCGTTTGTACCGGTTACGGTCCCGCAGTGCGACGCTGAGAGAAGACCTGGAGGGCCAAGCCATACGGTCGACGATCGGGCGCCTGGTCTTCGAGAAAGGGGACTATCGGATCGAAGCTGGCGACCTCGACCTCCAGCTCCCTTTCGGCGGCCTCACGACGCTCGCGCCGGGCACGGACTACCGCTTCTACTACCTTTCGGAGGCCGGCGACGTGCTGTCGGCTGAGAGGATCGGCCGTGCAGACACCCGGCGGGCCCAGGAAACGCTGACCGCGATCCTGGCAGACGCCAACGGTTTCCAGATGAGTGCCTTGGCGAGCAATCGAGACGGTCTTTTGGCCCCCGGGCAGGTCAAGCACCTACTCTGGAATCTGATTGTTCCACTGGCGTTCGGCATTCTCGCGTTTTTGGCGGCCTCTCGCCTCTTCCTTCCGTACCTGAGTGGCGACAGTTCCCCGGACCTGGGCACCAGCAGGGCCCTCGTCGGGGGGCTCGTCGTCGTGGTCGGCAGCGTCTCGCTCTACCTCTCGGCACGCTCTCTGCTGGACATCCTTGGCGGGCGCGTAGAAGCCGCGACCGGACGCGTCCGGTTGGAGCAGCGGACAACGCGCGATGACGGCGGGTCCAAGACGAAGTACTTCTACAAGCTTGGAGATCGACGCTTTTCTGTAAGCAGGCGTGGATTCCATGCTCTGGTGCCGACTGCCACCTACCGCGTATACTACACTGCACACTCGAAGACCCTGGTCAATATTGAGGCCCTGGAAGCCCCGAGTGACCAGGGCTGAAGATCTCAGGCTCACCGTGACATTCACGTCGCCGCCAGAACGGGCCGAGGGGGTGGCACCCGGTCGGTCGATTCGTCATAGCCCTCGTGACCACAGGTTTGACCAGGACCACCGCCTAGCGTATAATCGACAGTTGCTCCTACGGAGCCACGGTCCTGGCGTCGTACCCCCGAAGCTTCGCGCCTAGTGAGTGGAGGGCTCCTATGTCTGCGGTAATCAGAGTCGCGCTCTCGCGCAGGATGCTCCAGATCGAGCCCGGTCAGCGGGGGGAGCTGTCTGTCACGATCCAGAACCTCAGTGAGATCGTCGATCAGTACATCGTCCAAGTCCAGGGGCTCAACGACGCGTGGCTGACGCTGGTGCCGCCCCGGATCTCCCTCTTTCCACAAGATGAAGGGCAGGTGACCGTCAAGCTGCATCCGCCAGAGAGGGCGAGGGCGGGCACGTACGAGTTCACGGTCAAGGTCGTCTCGCGAGAGAATCCGGTGGAGTTTTCGACGGCGCAGGGGACCCTCGACATCGCGCCAATCTTCCTCTTCGACGTGAGCCTGACGCCTCAACGGAAGACGACCACGGGTGAGGACGCCCCGTTCTCGGTGCAGCTAAGCAATCCAGGGAACACGGACATCACGCTCCAGCTTTCGGCGGCGGACCCGGAGGACGCGTGTAGGTACGCGTTTGATACGGACGACGTGACCCTGGAAGCCGGTGGCAGCACAACCGTTCCGCTTGCCGTCGCCCCGAAGCACGGCGCGGGCGACGAGGGCCGGATGTATCGTTTCACGGTGCGTGCGGCGCCGATCGACGCGCCAGAGAAAGCCCGTACAGCAACGGGGGAGCTTGCCTGTGAGCCCCAGGTGGTGGCCCTGGGCCTCAGCCTCTGGCCGCCGAAGCGGTCGGCGGTGGGCGCGGGCAGCTTCCAGGTACAGCTGGACAACCGTGGGAATACCGAACTGGATCTCACCCTGGAGGGGACAGATCCTGCGGAGGCCTGTGCTTATCGGTTTGAGCCGCCCAGGGTGACGCTACAGGCGGGCGGTAGTCGCCAAGTGCCATTGACCGTGGCGCCCATCGGTCGACCTGCGACAGATAAGCCCAAGCTGTACGACTTCATGATACGGGCGGTCCCCGACAACGCACCTCAGAAGGCGGTCCAGGCGGCCGGTCAACTGGAGTGCCTTCCAGTTGTGATATCCTTTGGCCTGGATATCCTGCCCCAGGAGCGCTCGACACAGAGCGAAGGTCATTTTGAGGTGCAGATCGTGAACCGGGGCCAGGGCAAGCTCTCGCTAGAGCTCTCGGCGAGCGACACGGACGAGGCGTGCGACTGCCGGCTGGGCAAGCGACGGGTGAGCCTGGACGCGGAAGAGACGCAAACCGTCCCGCTGAGTGTGAAACCACGGTACAAGCCAACCCGCGGCGAGTCTCGACGTTACACCTTCTCGGTTCGTGCGATGCCGGCGGATGCCCCTCACCTGGCCAAGAAAGAGTCGGGATATCTTGAGGTTGTGCGATCGAAGGGCGCCCGGGCGCTCATCTGGTCGGTGATCGGGTTTGCGCTGGGCAACGGTATCCTCCTCCCCCTGCTCTGGTCGGGCGCCCTGCCGGAGTTCGAGGGCTTGCCATTCGCCCTCTTCGGCATCATGGGGGCGGTCGGCGGTCTCTTCCTGGGACTGGGCAATGGGAAACGTGTTCTGCCTGCCGCGATCGGGGGAGCACTTGGTTTCGTACCGGGTGGGTTCCTGGTGATGGCGGGCATCTTTGAGGAATGGGTACCTCAGGCCCTGTGGGGCGGGTTCGCCGGGGTGCTTCTGGGGCTGGCGCTTGCCTACCGCTGGAGAGCGATTGTGCTAGGGGCGGCGGGGGCAGTGGCCCTGCCTCTCCGTGTTGGGTTGGGACAGGCACTCTGGGAGACGCCGATCTCGAACCTGGGGCATGAGCCGGCGGCTCTTATCATTGACGTCGTGATCGGCAGCGCCGTCGGGCTGATCTTCGGTCTCGCCGTCCAGTTCCTGGGACACTGGATGGAGGGGCCCCGAACCGGTCGGAAACGAATCGAAGCAGAACCGTAGCCGGAGGACCGATGTCTGCCATCATCCGAGTCGCCCTTTCGCGCACAGAATTGGAGATCGAGCCGGGCCAGAAGGGCCAACTCGATCTGACGATCCAGAACCTGAGCGAGATTGTGGATCAGTACATCGTCGAGGTGGAGGGCATCGACCCGGCCTGGGTCACCCTTTCCCCGCCCCGAATTTCCCTCTTCCCCCAGGACGAGGGTCGCGTCAGCCTTCAACTCCATCCGCCCGAGACGGCTCGTGCCGGGTCCTATGACTTTGCGGTCAAGGCTAGCTCGCGGGAGAACTCCATTGAGTGGTCGAGGGCGACGGCGACTCTGGAGGTGACGCCTGTCTCCGTCTTCGAGATAGAGCTTTCTCCCCAGCGGAAGGTCCTGGAGGGAGGTGAGGCTGCGTTTCAGGTGGAGCTGAATAATCCAGGAAACGTCGATCTCAACCTGCGGCTCTCAGCGAGCGACCCGGCGGACGCCTGCGACTACCGTTTTGATCTCGCAGCTGTGACTGTTGAGGCAGGGAGCGGTCGCTCGGTCTCGCTTGCGGTGGTACCCCGGGAGCCAGCGGTCGATGAGCAGAAGGTGCACGGGTTCGTCGTGAAGGCCGCACCGGTCAACGCGCCGGAGAAAGCACGCTCGGTCTCTGGTCAGTTGGCTGTGCTTCCGCGGGTGCTCGCACTGGAGGTTGGGCTCTGGCCGGAGACGCGGTCGGCGGTCGGGACGGGCACGTATCAAGTTCAGTTGGCCAATCGCGGGAACACCCGACTGACGGTTGATCTGGAGGGAACGGACCCCGGTGAGGCGTGCGCTTACAGATTCGAGCCGGCGCAGGTGAGGCTGGGCGCTGGCGAGAGCAGGCAGGTGGGGCTCACGGTGGCGCCCTATGGGAAGCTGCCCACGGGAGAGCCGCGGGGTTATGACTTCTCGGTGCGCGCCGTGCCTCGAGAGGCGCCCCACGTGGCGGAGACGGTGTCGGGTCGGTTCGAATGTCGCCCTAAGGTGATCTCTTTCGACATGTGGCTCTCTCCGGAGACGCGATCCACTCGAGATCAAGGGGTCTTCACTGTCCATGTGGAGAACCGAGCCGAGATGCTGGTGACCCTCGATCTCTCCGCCGCCGACCCGACAGGGCAGAGTAGGCTGGACCTGGATACCCAGCGTGTTGATCTCGGGCCTGGTGAGGCCGATGCGGTCACGCTCCAGGTGATGCCCAAACAGAGGCCGCCCCGCGGAGAGACGACCCAATATGCCTTCGAGGTCGAGGCGGTGCCCGATCAAGCCCAGCATCTGGCGAAGGCCCTGAACGGCACTCTGGAGGTGACGAGGAAGAAAGCTCGTTGGGGGTGGGCTGTGGCGGCCGTGCTTCTGCTGGCGCTGGTTGGATGCATTCTGGCCGGCCTAGCGTACGGGGATCAGTGGATAGAGCTGGACGACCTCTTGGGACGCTTTCGTCCTCCTGCCGCTGTACCGGACCCAGAAAGGCGGCCGGGGGCCCGTTTCTGGGCAGATCCCGACGTTATTCCCAGAGGTGATTGTACACGTCTTAGGTGGCGCGCCTCCAGACCTGAGGCGGTGGTGGTGGAGGGGCCCGGCGTTTACCTGGAGGCTCCATTCCACGGAGAGGTCGGCGCCAATCCGGGTGTCCGGGACTGGGATGTGCGGCGGGCCGGTGACGACATGGAGGGCGAGCTGGTCGTCTGCCCCGAAGAGAGTGCCGAGTTCGTCTTGGTGGTGATCCGCGACGAGGGGGAGCGCGCGATTCCCACCTTCGTCAGGGTGGAGGAGTAGGGGCGCGTCACCTGATGCGCCGCCGGAAAAAGAGAGGACGTCTATGTCTGCTGTCATCAGAGTCGTGCTGTCTCGAAAAGACCTGGAGATTGAACCTGGACAAGAGGGAGAGATCGTCGTCACGATCCAGAATCTGAGCGAGATCGTGGATCGGTATCAGATCCGCGTGGAAGGCCTCCCCTCAGAGTGGGTCGAGGTCTCCCGGTCGGAGATATCCCTATTCCCGCAGGATCAAGACCAGGTCCGCGTCGGATTTCAGCTCCCGGCGGCGCCGACAGCTCGGGCCGGCGGCTACGATTTCCAGCTACAGGTGGTGTCGGAGGAGAATCCGGCGGAGCGAACGTCTGTGGAGGCCAACCTCCAAGTGTTGGCCGCATCATCTTTCTCGCTGGCCCTCAGTCCCCAGCGGCAGCGGAGCGAGGCAGGGGCGACGTATCAACTCCGGATCGTGAATGAGGGGAACACGGACCTACGGCTGCGTCTGAGCGGTGGAGACCCCGAGGAAGGCTGCAGCTATGTGTTCAGCCAATCTGAGCTGACGGTACCGGCAGGCCAGTCGGAGGCGGTCTCCGTCCAGGTGACCCCCCGCGTGCTGCCGGAGCCGGGTGAATCCCGGGCCTATGATTTCAACCTACGGGCCGAGGACGTCGCGTCTGGGAACCTCCACGATGTCCAGGGCGCGCTCCAGGTCGCTGTGCCGGAGGTCAAGCGCTCC
>Ga0207797_1001446_pt1 | contig 17140 bp, 15 predicted proteins | sample PRCRCaboRojoPR_6_FD_187275 | JGI IMG/M metagenome (GOLD analysis project Ga0207797, IMG submission 187275) | Marine sediment microbial community from Cabo Rojo, Puerto Rico - PR CR 10% Liquid 1 (SPAdes) | ecosystem: Environmental > Aquatic > Marine > Coastal > Sediment | place: Cabo Rojo, Puerto...
ATCCAACACGGTTCTTCCGCTATACGTTTGTCTCACGTCTTCCAAGGCATATAAGAGGGCCCGCCGGTTATCGTTCCTCATTCGTTTGCCCTTTTCCTTAGTCCCACCAGGCATAGGTTCACGGCCAAAGCAATCCCCATGAGTACGATCCCCAAAGCAATACCCATGGCGAATTCCCCCTTTCCCGTCTCCAGAGCAATGGCTGTGGTGATGGTCCGGGTGTGCCATTTGATATTTCCCCCGACCATCATAGAGATGCCGACCTCGGAGACGATCCTCCCGTAAGCCGCAACCCCCGCCAGCATCAGGCTGAAGCGTGCCTCCCAGAGGGTCGTCAGCAAAATCTGGCGCGGTCCCGCCCCCAGGGTCACCAGGGTGAACTTCAACCGCCGGTCCAGATTTTCCACCGCTGTAGCCGTCATGGCGATAATGATCGGCAGGCCGAGGATCGTCTGACCGATAGCGATTCCCGGGAGTGTAAACAGAAGCCCGAGTTCGCCGAGCGGACCCCGCCGAGAAATAAACGCATAGACCAACAAACCGATGACCACAGTGGGCAAAGAAAGGAGCGTGTCCACCGCGGTGCGAATCGGTCTTTTGCCGGGGAAATCGGCGTAGCCCAGTAAAAAACCGAGTGGCGTACCTATGAGGAGGCTGGCGGAAATGGACAACATGGAGACCGAAACGGTGATCCCGATGGCCGAATAGGTCTCTTCATGGCCGGAGGCAAGCAGTGAAAAGGCGTGAATGAGGCCGTCTAGAATATAATCCATGGCTGTACCAGGCGCTCTACCGATATGCCGTTTGCCCGATGCATTTGCGTATGACCGCAAAGGGGGCACACTGTGCCCCCTTTGAAAGGCCGTTTCATTTTACACCCACCGAAGGATTGCGTGTTTTCCCTCTATTTCGCGTTGGGCGTAAACAGCTGTTTTCCCATCAGCCTGAAGTCGGCAATACGTTTCTGCGTCTCGGGCGAGGTGATCCACTTGGCAAATTCCGTGGCGAGTTCGTAATTCACCGATTTACATCGCTCGGGATTCACGGCGAGAACGCTGTATTGATTAAAGAGCGACGCATCACCTTCCACCAAAATCGTAAGGGGGGGATTACCGTCCTTCGTGGCCTCATACTTGATGTACGTGCCGCGGTCCGTCATCGTGTAGCCGTCGCGTTCTTCGGCCACGATAATCGTCTTGATCATGCCCTGGCCGGTCTGTATGTACCATTCCGCTTTGTCCGGCACTGCCATGTCGGCGGCTTGCCACAAGGAAACCTCTTTTTTGTGCGTACCGGAGTTGTCCCCCCGGCTCACAAAAACGACCCCGGCCTCGGCTATGGTCTTCATGGCACGGGCCACGGTCAGCCCCTTGATCGTAGCCGGATCGCTCGGCGGACCGATGATAACGAAATCGTTGTACATCACCTCTTTGCGGTCCACACCGTATCCCTTCTCTATGAAGGCCTTTTCGGCAGCCGGGGCATGAACAAGGAGGACATCTACGTCACAGTTTTCCCCCATTTTCAGTGCCTTGCCCGTCCCTACGGCCGTCCATTTCAGTTCTGTGCCCGTATCTTTCCGGAATTCGGGCGCAAGCTCGTCTAAAAGTCCCGTATTGTCCGTACTTGTGGTCGTCGCCATCATCAGCGACTCGGAAAATGCGCACGGGACAAAGCACCCCCACACCACGACACCGACAAAGATCATTCCGATTAAAATCTTTTTCATCTCCACCCTCCGAATCTAAGTGTTCATTGAATTATGACTTCCGGCAACGCCGGAGGCTTGAGAATCCCGCCCTCCCTCAAAGGGGCTCAAAAATACAACCTGCTTTTCATCTAAAAGACGAACGTCTGGACGGCAGCAGCTATCTTCTTTGCCAGTTGGGTTTTTCACCCCCACCGAACCTTCCCGACTCGACTGTCTTCGAAAGGAGCGCGTCGCAGGCCATCAAGGGGGAATAAGGCGGTACATCACCTTTCTGGTGAGACGCAGCCTACACATCTCCCCTCCCCTGGCGGGAGGGGTTGGGGGAGGGGGACAAATATTCTCCCGGAAACGTCAAACCCTGCGAGTCTGCTCGGCAAAGCCGAGGGTTTACCCAGGTTCATTATGCCACGATGGACATATATCGGTTACTATAAATGACAGATCCTGTCCACAGATTTGTGGTGCTTTCACACAACAGTAGGACATCTTCAGATCGAGTTTGTTCCACCGGAAGACGGCAAAGAATCGGCAGGAATCGTTACGGAATGACCTTGAGGTGGGCCCGCTTTCGGGAAGAGTAACTTTGTCCAGGTGCTTTTTGCCCATTCAATACGGTCAATGCATTTCCCTTTTCCAGGGCTTTCATCGTTTTTGAGAAATAGGCTGTGGCAGTCTGGACGTCTCCTTCCAGAAGCGCCTCGTAGGCGAGCTCATAATATAATTCTGCATGGGGATAGTCTTCCAGATTCCAGAGTTTGCGCGCAAATTCCGAAATTCCGAACATCTCCATGTCGATGTGCATGATGACCTTCTCTCAGACCCGATGATAGGCAACAGGGTTTGTGTGTCCTGCTAAATTCCGTACTTGGTGTAGAGTTCGACCCGTGTAGGGCATACACAGATGCCTTCCGGTCCATGAAAGGGTTTGCAGTATTCGCAAGACGGCGTCCGTTTTGGACAATCCGTTACGAGGATGCGGCGCCAACCCATATCGCGCACCTGACAGACCTCTTTGGGGTCACCGTTCAGACATCGGAACTGGTTCGGGCAATACGTACGTTTCCGAGCGTCTTGGCTTACCGTGTACGGCATGAATTGGCATTGCTGTCAAACATGAGAGGGGTAGACAGCATCCCCGGCCACCGTTCAAGCGATCCGTCAAAAGGTCAGCACTTCCTCCGTTGCGTTTGGAACCTGATGCAACACATCCGGGTTGCTTCCAAACGATCGGTTGTCGGGCAATTCTATGAAAAAGAACAAGGAGAATGCAATGCGTAAAAACACCTATTTCCCGCCCAAAAACTACGTAACGTCGTCGCCACCCTCCCTGCTGGGTTTGCTATTGTTTCGGTGGGCCGATAACGGAAGGGCCAGGATTCAACTCATCAGAACCGGCAAGCCCGGTTTCTGATCGATGATATCCGTGAGTCCCGGTCGCGGAGGAAAGATTATGCAGCGCCATGGAACAGCACAAAAGGGACTTGGCGTGCGGTTCATGTGCGAACTATTCCACAAACATATCGCTTAATTCGTGTGTGACCTTTCCTTCTGCCAAGGTTTTGCGACAATACTTGCATGACACGACCAAGTCTTCCCCTTCACCGGCATTTTCATGACCTCGAAGATGAAAGCCTATGTGTAAGTCGTTATAATACCCTACGATTTCTTCTTTATCGTAGAACGTGAGGGTCTCTTTTTCGTCCTGTGGGAGACACTCGGGGCAGACAAAATCAAATTGGGTCACCAGAAAAAAAGCGATCGGTGTCGGTGTATCGTTCATTTTTGAATCCTTTTCCATCCGGTGGACAATCAACCAAGCCCCCGGCGAAATCTGTTACCTATGACCAATGACTTGTCGAACAGAGCAACGTTTCGCCACCGAAAACCCGCACAGGGCCCAGAGACCTTGCATAACCTCGTTTCGCTCTTTCCTATGAGGTTTTTGACCCATGTACGGCTTGCTCACTAAATCGCGAGAACTCGGCCTGAGGCCTCAAACAGGCTCACGATTTACCCACGTTCGTGGGCCGCCTGCCCCGTTGAATTCCCCAAAGGGACCCCTATTCAACGGGGTGAACTTCGTCCGAATGGGTCCCCAAAAACCTCATAATTGTCGCTTTCCGAGGTTATGCAAAGGTCTCGACCCATCCATAAATCGGCATTGAATCAATGAACACGGCGTGCGTTTCCGATTCAGGATCGCGAGGCGGTATCCACAAGATCCAGGCCTTTTCGCAGGAAAGTGGAACTGGATTCCGCTCACGGCGAACCCCGCAAGGACGAGGGGGGCTCGATGCCTCCCGGACTGTTTATGGATGGAAAGTAGCACAGCTGACGATGAAGACCAAGAAATACCGAATTACCGAGGAAGACCTGAAACAAAGGAAACCGGTTGCCGACAGCGCTGTGGCCCTCTTCAAGGCGCCGAAGGGTCAATCTGAAGGGACGGTGACTTCGTGTTTCGGGGCTTCTATGTGTTCTTTGGGCGGGTTGGGACGTCTTCTTTCGATCAGTCGCGTCTGGTCCTCCGTCACCAGAACCAGTTCCTCTACATTGAGAGACTCTATCCGGCAAACCGATGTGTGGCCCACGGGCAAGACCCCCGGAGGGTCGGTCTCCGACACCTTGGTAATGAGTCTGCCGTCGCTGATCGTCCAACTCCCCTTGATATAAGCTTTCGAGGGGATCAGGTCCGGTGAATCGGCATAGACGCTGGCCGCGGCATGACCGTCCATGAAGTACGTGGTTTCGCCGCCCCCCAACCGGGGAAATCGTGATACCCACGTTCCAACGATTGCAGCGCTCAACACCTCGTCACTGCTGTCGGCCCCGCTCACCTCTGAAAACGGGTTGTTTTTCATTGCGTCCATATGGGTGTTATCGGACGCTGAACTGATTTCTTTATGGGATAAACACCGCCATCACCGGTACCGAACCCGTAATGACCCGTAATGAAGTTGTGACCGACGTGGGGGGAAGGTGAGATTCTCGCTCTGAATCCGCAAAAAAGACGGCCCCTGGAATGGCGTAACCAGGGGCCTCTAAAAAGGAAGTGGACCTGCACGGATGAGTTTTCAGATTCCACTTACGACAGACAGGAAACATTTCCCATGTGACAGAATCGTGGCATCTTGATGGAAACTTCGTGAATGTTTTGGGTGCCTTAAAACTGAATTTGGATCTTCTTTTTACCCTTCGGTTCATCTTGTACCCCGAGAAGGACTTTGTCGAGTCGACTACACCAGGTGCGAACGTCCTGCTCGAATGTCGGGCAATCTCCAATGATTTCAAGAAGATCGCCTTCCTTCATATCCGGGGCCTTTACGGCAAGCTTCAAAACCGGTTGGGGACATTTCAGTCCGAGGGTGTCTAATTTATGGACGGACATCGTAAGCTACTCCACCTGAAGTCATCACCTGCATGAGTTGGACGGGACACTATGCTATTTATGGCATATATTGCTGCTTTTGTCTATGAAAAAGCCGGCCAGAGAAGGGGACAGTTACGTGGGGTTCGGTTACCTCAAGAGAGACTGGTGAATGATGGCGGCCCCTAACCAGGCTCCGAAACTGAAGAGGAGAACGACCGCCAGGGAGAAGTGCTTTGGGAAACAGAGAAACGCCACGAGGAAGAAAAGGATGCTGGGCAGGATTGCCGAGATATCGATTTGCGGGTTCCCCGGCAAATCCACATTACCCTCCGATTGCTATTTCTCTATCACAAAAATGTCGAGATTACAAGAGCTTGGATACAGCCGGATGATTGAAACATACAGCGTCACCCTTTCTCTCATTCCGTCGTCCCCGTCGGACCTACTCCTATAACAATTTGTTTTCACACAAGGACAGTATCTTTTGAAAGTCTCGAACACGTCCTCTCCCATTTTTTTGTCCACGTACGGCTCCACGGTTTCCAGAACTTGTCCTGTTTATCTTATTGACCTCCGCGGGGGGAGTACTACAATAGGCCTGTTTCACTTGACCAAAAACTTCAAGTTACGCAATCACTAGGAGAGAAACATTGATCGGATTCGGTACTTACGCCGTCCTGGGAGGCCTGGCAACGTACGCAGTTCTCGTTGAACGGCATATCGTACTTGTGAACAATTACCAAATACCCGTGCCCAACTTGCCGCGCGAATTTGACGGCTTCAGAATCGCCCACTTGACAGACCTGCATTGTGGTTTTCTGGTTTCTCTGGATGCAGTGAAAAACGTGGTACGCAGAACCAATCGCCTAGCTGCGGATGTGGTCGTCTGTACCGGTGATTATGTGAGGGAGAGAAAAAGCAGACGAAAGATGGACCAGGTCTGGCCGGTCCTTTCCGAACTTCGGGCAAAACATGGTGTTTTTTCCGTGCTGGGCAACCATGATCATTGGGCGGATACGGACCGCTCGCTGTATTGGCTGGAAAAAACAGGTCAAAACCTGCGAGGGAAGGTGAAGGCGATTCGGCGAAATGGAAACCGGATCTGGCTGGGGGGCGGCGGCGACCTGTGGGAGGATCACATTCATTTCGATGACTTGCTTGATGGGGTTCCGGAAAAAGACTGCCGGATTGTTTTGGCTCACAATCCGGATAGTGCCGACACCGAGTTTTCGGCGCGCATCGACCTGATGATATCCGGCCATACACACGGCGGCCAAGTGAACCTGCCTCTCGTGGGCAGTCCCTTCTTGTCCATTAAGAATAAAGACTATACGAGCGGACTCGCCAGATCCAAAAAGAACCACCCCGTTTTCATATCAAAGGGAATCGGGTGGGGATTCTATCCAGCAAGGTTCAACTGTTTTCCGGAAATCGCAGTGCTTGAATTGGAACGGGCGGACGACGAGGCCGTCCTTTCATAGCACTTGGATTCTGTCTTCCGACCGAAACGCAAACATTTTCTGGTCTACAGGAACTCGGACGTCGATGGCCGTCGAATGCCGGACAGCGTCCGTTTCTCGTTTGGGTTGGGCAAAACATTTGCCATGCCTTCCAAACGGCGCTACGGTGCCCGGCCGGGTGAGCCGCTGCCGAACCCACGCTTCTTTGTCGGTAAGGGACGGACGAAATGACCAAACCCCTGTTTAAGAAGTCTGTAAAGTGGCTGTTCGTCTTCAGTTCCGTGGCTGTCTTGACGGTCGGAGTGGGTATGGCCGTCTATTGCGGCAGCCTGTCCAAGGAAATAGACGAACGGTTTTCCGCACGCCGATGGCGCATTCCTTCCAGGGTTTATTCCGACAGTACGATTCTCTACCCGGGCCAACGGGTCAACCGGCATCTTTTTGAAAACGTCCTTCACCGTCTGCGGTACCGAGAGGTTCCACATCAACCAACCAGCAAGGGCGAAATGCGCATTGGATCAGACCGTATCGAGGTTTTTCTTCACGACCTCAAACTATTATCGCGAAAGCGGGCGGGCTTTCCCGTGAAAATCCTTTTCACAGGCGACACCATTCAATCGATGGTGCGGCTGGATACCGGGAAACCCCTTGGCCTTTTGGAAGTGGAACCGGAAGAGATTACCCATTTCTTCGGACCGAAAAGGGAAAAGAGACAACTGATCTCCATAGACCAGGTTCCCGAACACCTGATCCATGCGGTCCTTGCGGCCGAAGACCACCGTTTCTTTGATCACCATGGATTCGACCTTCGGGGCATCCTCCGGGCACTGGTGGCCAACGTGCGGGAAGGACGGATCCGTCAGGGGGGATCCACTATCACCCAGCAGCTGGCCAAGAGTTACTTTCTCAGCCCGCAAAGGACGTTCCGGCGAAAATTCAAAGAGCTCTTCATGGCAATCACCATGGAAGCCATGTACGAAAAAAAAGAGCTCCTAGAGATCTATCTCAATGAAATCTACCTGGGCCAGAAGGGAGCCGTGGCCATCAATGGTGTCGGGGAAGCATCGTATTTTTACTTCGGTAAGCCGGTAGCGGAACTTACCTTGCCGGAGGCGGCCGTTATCGCCGGGATGATCAGGGGGCCCAATCTCTATTCCCCGTTCCGGGAGACGGAACGATGCCTCGCACGGCGGGACACCGTACTTCGGGCCATGCATGAGCATGGGTGGATCTCCCGGAAGGCCCTCACGGCGTCATTGGGCTCTTCTGTAAAAACCATCACGGCCATGGACTACGGGAAAAAGGCTCCATATTTTGTGGACTACCTGTCCCAGCAGTTGGGTACCCTCTACTCGCCGGACGCCCTATCGAGTCTCGGTCTTTCCATATACACCACCTTGGACACCCAGGTTCAGCAAGCCGCCGAATTTGCGCTTGAACAAGGACTTGCCGACCTGGAACGTCAATTTCTTGGACCGGACGCCGCGGTGCCGGAGGGGAAACTCCAGGGCGCGGTGGTGGTTATGCAGCCCAAGACGGGACATATCCTTGCCCTGGTAGGGGGACGCCATTACAGTCTCAGCCAGTTCAACCGAATCACGCAGGCCCGACGACAACCGGGAAGCGCCTTCAAACCTTTCGTGTTCGTAAGTGGATTGGGCGGGTTCACTCCCGCATCCATGCTATCCAACGCACCCAGATCGTACGAAGTGGAAGGTGAGTCGTGGGAACCGGAGAACTACAAGGAGTTGCCGGAAATCGAGGTGAGCATGCGAGATGCCCTGGCTCGATCGGTCAACCGGGCCACTGTTGACCTGGCAATGAAGACCGGCCTGGATACGATTCTTCATACAGTAGAAGCCTTTCAGTTCTCCACCCCCTTCCGGGCTTTGCCCTCCGTTGCCCTGGGGGCCTTCGAGGTGATTCCGCTGGAACTGGCGCGGGCTTACTGCGCATTCGCTTCAGACGGTTTACTGCCTAACCCTCTCTCTTTAAAAGGGGTACTGGACGAAAACGGGAAAATCCTGGAGCGAAGGCACATGACCATCGAGAGGGTGATCTCGCCGGCCAAGTCTTACATCATAAACAGCATGCTTCGCAGCGCCGTCCATACGGGTACGGCCCGGTCCCTGAAAGACCTCGGGATCACTTTCCCCGTCGCCGGCAAGACGGGTACAACCAACGAATATCGGGACGCATGGTTTGTCGGTTACACTCCGGAGATTCTCGCTCTGGTGTGGGTCGGTTTCGACGATGGCGCCTCCATTCATGCCGCCGGATCAGCGGCCGCCTTACCCATTTGGGCCGAACTGATGAAGGCCATTCCGCAATATGTTTCGGGAAACTGGTTTCCGGTCCCTCCCGGGATCACCCAAAAGACGGTTTGTCCCCGTAGCGGTCAACTTGCCGTTCGGGGGGCCTGTCCGGATCCAAAAGAAGAGATATTCCTCATCGACCATGTTCCTGAAACCAGGTGTCCCCTCCATAGAGGGGCAAACCCTTTTAACCCTATCCTGAGGAGGTTTCGAGGTGTTTTCTAAGCAATCGGGACAAATTCTTTCTTGGTGCAATCTCTTTTTGCTTTTGATTTTCCTCTCATCCGGCTGTTCGCCCTCCCGAGTAATTGTCTCGTCGCCGCCGTCCCGGGACATGCCGTCGCCACAACCAGGAACATCAAAGGATACGAAGGACCTCTCTCCAAGACCCGCTCCCCGAGCCATCGCCTCTCTGCAACTAACGGAACAGGCCAGGGTATTACTGCAGCAGGACAGGAGCGATGATGCCATCAGCCTGCTTGAGCGGGCGATAAGCCTGAATCCTTCCGACGGGAGGAATTACTATTACATGGCGGAGGCCTGGCTCCACAAACGAAACATGGCCCAGGCCAGAGAATTCAATCGACTGGCAGAGATCTATCTGGAAGAAAACGATGATTGGATAGTCAAGACATCTCGGCAAAAGGAGCGAATTCGGGGTGCCTTACCCTAAGTACAAAAACAGAAGCCGGGACAGGGCTCTTTCTGGTAGGATGCATAATGCATTCTTTCCTCGTCCTCCCTCCACGATGCCTTGTCTGAGCCCGGTGCTGCCCTACGGAACGGTCTTTATTGGCGGATGCGATACTTGTCCCAAGGGTACACACTTGTAATTTGCGAAGCCATCATGTCGAGCGTTAACCTAAGCGACTGAAACAACACAAGATACGCACTGAAAGATGCCGGTTCGAATGACCGCACGCACCCCTCTCTCTCCTATGTAAAAGAATTTTCCACGGACCCCCCGACTCTGCTTATTTTTTTCGCTTACTTTCCACCTCCAGCAGACCCGATCTACCCGAAGAAAATCCGCCCCGCTCTCGAAGAAAGGGTTCACCCGAAAAACTGCGATCATGGCATCGGAATTGCAATAAAAACGGCGAATTGAAAAAGCCGCACCGTGTTCTTTAAACCAATCGGGCTGGCGTATCCACAGCAGCTGCGTCCGTATTCCACCGGTGCATGGCACAAGACAAAAATAGTTGCCTTAGCCAAAGAGGCATGCGCCTGCTTGCAAGCGTAACGCCCGGTGAAAAAACGTGTTGCCTTTGGAGTTCCAATCGGTTGCTCGAACCCGATGGGTGGTTTATTCGATCCACCGTTAGGTCTCAGCGGGACAGATGATGTTTACGCAGACAAAAACAAATGCATTTGCCCTGGCAAGTAAATGGAAAGACCGCCTCTTGCTGGCTTTTCGTGCCTTCCCCATCAGGCGCAAACTGATGACCGTGGTGTTGATCAACCTGGTGCTCTTCGGAGCAGCGTTTCTTGTCTTTGCAACAATCGAAATCGTCTCTTTTCGCCGCTCCATGGTGGCAGATCTTTCCACGCTTGCTGAAGTGGTGGGAACCAATAGTAGAAATGCACTGTTTTTTAACGATCGGGCAACCGCCCAAGAAACACTTTCGGCACTGCAAGCCGTACCTCGCATTGTTGCGGCATATGTGATCACCTCAAACGGCGAAGTGTTTGCCAAGTATATTCGCGAGGACGTACACACCAAACATGCCGAAAAAGCGCAAAGTGGTGGTGTCAAACTACCGGACTTTACGAACACACGTGGTATGCCTGCTCTGTTAAATGGGCACTATTTTGCAGACGACTATCTCGATGTTTCCGAACAGGTACTCCTCGAAGGCGATACCGTCGGCACGGTGTATCTCCGCTCTGATCTGCGCCATCTTTACGGCCGTCTCAAGTGGATTGCATTCTTTGTTTTCGCCGGTCTAGCAACGTTATTCTCATTGGCCTATCTACTGTCTCGTGTTCTCCGTCATTTCATCGCACAACCAATCTTGAATGTGGTGGAGGCAATGGGTCTGGTTTCAAATGACCGGCAATATGGACTCCGGTTGCAAAGCCCGGGCAATGACGAGGTCGGCCAACTGATTAACGGCTTCAATGCGATGGTCGAACAGATTGATTCTCGCAACAACGATCTCAAAAAACATAAAGCCAAGGCAGAAGAAGCTGCGACCCAAGCGAAAGAAATGGCCAAAGAGGCCGAGAAGGCGAATACCGCAAAAGGCGAGTTCCTTGCAAATGTGAGCCATGAAATTCGGACACCGATGAATGCCGTTTTGGGCATGACGGAGCTGCTTCTGGACACTGAGCTGAAAGAGGAACAAAAAGACTTAGCCCAGACGGTCCATGCCAGTGCCAATTCTCTTTTACAGCTAATCAACGATATATTGGATTTCTCCAAGATAGAAGCGGGCAAGTTGGACCTCGAGCACACTCGATTTAGTATTCGAGAGAACGTAGAAGGCGCCACCGATATGGTCTCGCCCATGGCGGAGGAAAAAGGCATAGAGCTGTCTTGTTCGGTTCCTTATGAACTTCCCTCCCATGTGCGAGGGGACCCTCACAGATTGCAACAGGTGCTCCTTAACCTCATGGCGAATGCCGTCAAGTTTACGGAAAAAGGTGCGGTCGTCATCCACGTAACTTTGAACAGGGAAACGAATACGCACGTCACAATTCGTTTTGACATCGAGGATACAGGCATCGGGATCCCGGCCAAAGATCAAGATCGTCTTTTTGATGCTTTCACGCAGGCCGATGCTTCCAATACACGCAAGTATGGTGGCACCGGACTGGGACTTCCCATTTCCAAACATCTCGTCGAAAAGATGGGCGGCCGGATCGGGATTCACTCAGAAGAAGGGAAAGGCTCTACTTTCTGGTTTACGGTGCTTTTCGAAAAGGATACGGAGACACAAGACGTTCGTCCTTTTCCGTTAGATCTATCTGAAAAACGGATATTGATCGTTATGGGCAATGTAACAAACCGAGAAGTCCTAAGCATGCACTTGACATCTTTACAATGTCCTCCCAGCATTGCCTCCAGCGGAAAACAGGGTCTCACCATGTTGCGGCAGGCAGAGGATATCGGCTCCCCCTTTCATCTGGTCATTTTCGATCTTGGGATACACGATATGAGTTGTGACACTTTTTGGAAAGAGGTAAAGACCCATCGCAAAGCTACTTTGCCCCAGTTGGCTATCATCAGCTCGCTCAACCAAGATCCCCATCTATCCTGCCGGGATGAACCCGGCTGTCGGGTATGTTTAAAGAAACCGATCAAGGGAGGCCAGCTTTTGGAATGTCTAGCCCAAGTCTTCGGTACCCCGTCAGGCACTTCTGACAATCCAACATCACAGATTACTACTCAGAGGCCGATGACGAAAAAAGAAACCTTCAACGCACCCATTCTCTTGGTTGAAGATAATGCAGTAAATCAAAAACTGGCTGTACGTCTACTGGAAAAAGCTGGATACAAGGCCGATGTGGTAGCCAACGGTAGAGAAGCGATTGAGACCCTTGAAAAGGTGACGTATGATCTGGTCCTGATGGACGTCCAAATGCCTGAGATGAACGGATACGAAGCCACAAAGGTTATCCGAGATGGAAATTCCAACGTACGAGACCACAACGTACCCATCGTCGCGATGACGGCCAATGCGATGGAGGGCGACCGAGAGCGGTGTTTAGAAGCCGGTATGAGTGATTACATCGCTAAGCCAATAAAACAAGAGGCACTCTTGGAGGCGATCCAGACATATCTACCGGCACAGAACAACAGATAGTCCCTTGTACATTTTGCTGTTGAGAGCGACGAGTCTAGATCTCATATTCTGCTCCAATGTAAGGGAGTCATTCCGGCTATAGGTAGTGAAATTTTACCCATGAGAATTCCTCCAACCAAGAACCCTGGAATCCAGCGCATCAGCCGCATACTTCTTCTCTTGACGATTTCCTCCGGTTTATCCGGATGTATGACATCTACCTATGAGAGATTGAAAGTTCAACCGAAAGTAACAGGGGAAACGACGAGAACTCTGGCGCAGATCGGCGCAAATGTTTTCAAAAAAATGGGCTATGAGATAAAAATCCATCGTGATACCGGATATCTCTTCGCATATCGTCCGATTTCCCGTTTTTTCGCCGGATATGAGATGAAGGTCTGGATTAAACCGGGCTCGGAAGGCCACAAGCACCTCAAGGTTATATGCAAAGGCCGGGGTTGCCTAAACTGTCAAGAACAGGAAGAAGTTGCCCTGTTTCTCACCACGTTTGACAAGCTGCTGGCAGCCCGTGGTTTATCGGGAGCTGTAGAAACCCCGCAAGTCGGGTCGCTGGCGAGGCCACCGGATTCCGGCGAAATGATGCCCCCCACCAAGAGACCTTCTAAACATCAAAAGGCATTTGTTCCACAACACCCAATGTCCAAGGAACAAGCTGTACTAGGCGAGGATGGATTCCACAAGATAACGGTAACACCGGCGAAGGTTTCTCCGGGAGAAGCATTCGATTTGAGAATCGAATACACGGTAGTTGATGGTACTGTCGACACGGAATTACTTCCGGTCAAGCTTAGCTACAGAATTAGTGACGGCGAAAAAGTGTTCCTTTCAAAACCGATAGACGCCACATGTCCGAATGGGAAAAGAACAACCGAAGTGCTGAATCTAACCGCAGCGAAGAGAGAAGGGACCTACACCATAGAGGGTTTACTCAACTATAAAGACGAGATTTGGAAACAATCGGTCCATTTGAACGTCGATTAATCCCCGCATTTCGGCACCTTACCTCCCATGCGAAAGGAACGTGAGGACTACGGGGCACCACATCTACTTTTTCGGACGCTTTTTCTGGGATCTCTTAAAAGCACCCTTTCCCCGTTTCTACAACAAAAAGGACTGCCGCTTTCAGCCGACAGCGCTCACCGATGTTCCCTGGACCCGAGCTTGACATTCCAACTGAAATTTCTTACGAGTTCGTCTGGGTGTGGCATGATCCGACAATCGAGCGTTAAGGAGGGATGCGTAATGAGATTGACATTATCCCTGGCTGCCAAGATGTATCTCGTGGCTTTGGCAACTTTGCTCGCGGGCCCGGCATGTGCCCAACAACAGGAACAGACGGACGAAAACTTTATTCTCAAGCCCATCGGCGTAGTTCAAAAAGAAACCGGCTACGACGCGCTTGTCTTGAAAAAGGACGTTCAACCCGGTCTGCTAGGACTCGACCGGTTTTCCCATGTATGGGTCATTTGGTGGTTTGACCGAAATGATACACCGGAGCAACGTTCCGTTCTCCAAGTGTTTCCTCACGGCGATAAGGACAAGTCAAAAACCGGGGTATTTGCCTGCCGTTCACCGGTCCGGCCCAATCTTGTCGGCCTGACGCTATGCAGGATTCTTTCGGTGGAAGACAATGTCGTCAAGGTGGACAAGATAGATGCCTATGCGGGCACGCCGATCTTGGACCTTAAGCCGTACAGTAGACGCTATGACTCTCCCAGATCATCCGTTCGTCGCTTGAAGGACTGAGAATGAGTTACTGGCCCTTGGCAAAATGACTTGTCATCAGGTTTCGGTAATTGGGAAGGTGGTTCGATAACAAGGCGCCCAATCCCTCGACATCATTTCGCCAGTCGCGATGAAGCTCACATGCCATCCCGAACCAGTTCATCAACTGGACGTCCGCGGCCTGCATCCGCAACCACGCACTGTGCCGGGTGACCTCGTTGAAGGTCCCCGATGCGTCGGTGATGACGAACACGTCGTACCCCTCTTCTCGTGCAGACAAGGCCGGGAATGCCACACAAACCTCCGTAACGATACCTGCAATGATCAGCTGCTTTTTCCCCGTCGCCTTAACTGCGTTCACGAAATCCTCGTTGTCCCAGGCATTGATTTGACCCGGACGGGCGATATAGGGCGCGTCGGGAAGAAACCGCTCTTTCAGTTCCGGAAGTAGCGGACCGTTTGGGCCGTCCTCGAAGCTCGTCGTCAGGATCGTGGGGAGATTGAAATACTTGGCGGCATCCGCCAGCGCCAACACATTGTTTCTGAAATCGTCCGGCGAGAAGTCCTGAACAAGATTCATCAAACCAGATTGATGATCTACAAGCAATACGGCAGCATTGTCTTTGTCCAAGCGATTGTACTTGAATTCAGGTTTCATCATGTTTCCCCCTTTTGATCAGAAAATCTTCTCTTTGAAGAGAACAGAGAACACTTCTCCCTTGCTTTAATCGTCTTTCCATTCTTCCACGGCATACCGGTTGTTTTCATCCAAGTATACATAAAACAATTCATCAAATCCTTCGTCGAGGGACGGCAGTTCCAGCTTTGAGAAGGTCGCTCGGATGCCGACCTCCGGGATCACTTCCTCCTTGGTTCGTTTTTGATTTCTCTCAAGGGCATCCGAGATTTTGGATCGAAAGTAATATCCGGTGATTTTGAAGCCGTGCTCCTTTGCCGACGGGATATACCTTTGCCGGTCCTTTCGTGTCGGATTGGTGTTATCAACTACCAACGGCTGCTTTATTTCCAGGCATTTTAGAAACAGTTCTTTTTCCCGATTCCTGGTTTTCAACATATCCAGATTTATCCGGATATGGGTTTTGAAAAATCGTTTCAGGTAAAACGTTGATTTCCCGGTTGCTTGAATACCGATGAAAATGACTGCTTCCATAAACAAAAGGTTTGTGCCAAAGGAGACGACTGCGAATCGTGCAAATAAGAAACCTCCGGGCGTACATCCTACCCGAACCGACAACGAATCTTCTAAGCCACTTTTGGGTTCCGTCCTTCTACCGAGGAGCGTCGGGATAAAATTGAATTATTTCGGTCTCTTCATCGGAAACGTGCTCATGGTTTGTTTCAGGCCCAACGTGGCCAGTTCCTCTGCAGTAAGCCAGCGTCCTTTGCTTTGTAAGAAAAAGCCCAAGTTGAATAGATTTTCATCCAGACTTCTTTGGGTTTCATCGTAGGGTCTACTCCACAGGGTTTTTCCATCAGATACACGTATCAGTTCCATGGCGAAAGCAACCGACGCCGGAGTGGTTACCGACACGCTTGTCCCGACGCGGTCCTGGAAACGATAAATGGTGCCGCGTAAGAGGGCATCGGCACCCAGATTTTTCCCCAATTGAACCAAAAGACGTTTGTCCGCTCCACGTAAATCCTGGGAAAGCATCTGGGGAGAAACCCCCGGGGCCTTCCAGAAGGGAATTACCTCAAAAGGAAAATGACTTTTTAAATAAGAAATCACGGCGTGATTCATGAATTCGCTTGCATTGTCTTGTATGGGACCCGTTTGCACAAAGTACGGACACTCAAAGCAACGGACGGTATTCGTCCCCTCCCGTTTTCCTTTCCCTGCGGCAGTTTGGAACGGCAATATAAGAATAGAGTCGACGGTTTCGCCGACGGCAGGCATTGAAGTGCCACCCTGCCTTGCAGAGCATCCCACAACGGCAATCAACAAGCCAATTAAGCAGAACTCTACAAGCATCACAAACCCATTGTAGCCCCGTTGTCGAGAAATCATAGAATCCATGTCCACTCCTACTCGCGCGCCAAATTGTTATTTTCGATCAATTTACGGCAGCCTGTCACACATAATTGCTTATATTACAAATTTGAGGGGATTTCTTCCTGTTTTTTCACTTTCTGGGCCAAGCATCTCCCGGCTGATTCCATCACTCGGGTGGTGAGTATCACGATTTTTTCTTATCGTAACCGTTATCGTTTCCGTCTTCATTTCTCTTCTGGCTCCGACGGGCGGGCGGTCATTTCTCAACTCTTGAGCGGGTATCTAATTTCATTTGCGTTATGATAACACCTAGGGCAATGACTCCCAAGCCTACCAAGTCCGTGACCAGGAGGCGGTCACCGAATGCCGCCCAGGCCATCAGCATCGTTACAGGGGGACCGAAATAAAACAGACTCGCTACTCGTGTTGCGTCAATCCGTACGATTAGAAGCCACATCAAGGCGTACGCCATCAGGGATACGCCCAGAATCAACCATAAGAGAGCTCCCATAAATATGGGGGTCCATTCGGTGGCCAGGTCCTCAAGAAGAAAAGCAGGGATGGTTACGGCCAGCGCCGTGCCAAGGCATTGGTAAAAAAGCCCTACGTCCACGGCTAAACGATAAGCATGTCTTTGTACTTGCAACCGGCGCTGAATCAAACTCGCCGCCGTGATCGCCGCCACCGAACCAAAGGGGATGAAATGCGCAAAGACGGAGTCCGCATGTGATAGCTC
>Ga0207797_1001447_pt1 | contig 17133 bp, 21 predicted proteins | sample PRCRCaboRojoPR_6_FD_187275 | JGI IMG/M metagenome (GOLD analysis project Ga0207797, IMG submission 187275) | Marine sediment microbial community from Cabo Rojo, Puerto Rico - PR CR 10% Liquid 1 (SPAdes) | ecosystem: Environmental > Aquatic > Marine > Coastal > Sediment | place: Cabo Rojo, Puerto...
GCGGGGACCCGGCCTGCTTTAACTAAGTACCACGAAGGGGTGGAGGGCGAGCCGAGATCGTAAAATGCTCCCCGGTTCACCGAGCGGTTTCCAAAGCGATTTTACAGGTAAATTGTTACACTATCGAGATTCTGGATCTTATCGTTCAATTTACCGATAGCATCTAACTATCTTTTCCATTTCTGGTAATCTAATCTCGAAGATCACCGTGCCTCCTCCGGTATAGTCACAGGGGTCGAGGCACTGGACGTAAGCTTTATCTTTATCTTGATATCCATTTAACCTCATTTCCCTCCCCCGGGTCCTCCTATGTCGAAGTTCTCTTCGATAACCTTTCTGACGTGCTTTGGTTCGACGTTGGGTGGAAGCAACTTAGCGATCATCCAGGTCGCGATGCTGAAAGCGTTGTCCGGTTTTAAGAAGACGCTCATCTGACGTTCCCTGATCACGTCGTCTCCACCTTCTTCGTCTACCTGACGGCCCAGGCTACCGTCCTTGTTGACCTTGAAGGTCTGGGAGTCCGGCCTCTCGGAGCGGTCGGTAACAAAATCCATGTGTAAGTCGCCCCGGGAAGTCATCCCTCCGTATACTCCGTTTGCGTAAACCGTCCTGTGGTCTTCTGTCGTTCTGAACTTGATGTCGACCTCTTCTGAACGTTCCATGTCGCGAGGATCAAATCCCGCACTTTTATCTGGAGTCACTGTTTATTGACCTCCTTGTAGATTAATCTGGATTAGAATACGAGAAAAATTTCTGGGTCTAATTGGTGATCCGGTTAAATCTTACCTGCGAGGCAGGAAAAGACTTAAACCGGCTTTTAGGTCCTATTTCTCATCTCGCTTATCGTCTTAAATCCCTCCGCTCCCTTTTCGTGCCAGCCTTCGGTTGTGTAAATCTTTTCGGTGAAATCATCCGATACGTGCGTCGCGACGACCTCCCCGACGAATATCGTATGGTCTCCCGACTCGATTGACCCGCTCTTTTTACATTCGAAACAGGCTACGGAGTCCTCTATTAGAGGTGAGTCGACTTCTGACGACGGTAGCGTCTCCAGGTTGGTCTTTTCGAATTTGTCTACGTTCTTCCCCGAACTGCGGCCGCAGTAGTATACGGCCTCCTTCTGTTCCTTGTTCGGAAAAGCAAGGACGAAATCGTCGGTTTCCTCCAGGAGCTTGTGCGTATATCTCTGAAAGGCGACGCTTACAGCCATCATGATCGGATCCGCCGAGCAAAAGGTACACCAGCTAGCCGGCATCGCGTTTGGCTTTCCCTCTCCGTCCGCCGTTACGACCTGAAATATCCAGCTGGGATGTTTTCGGGCTATTGCGATACTTGGTTCAACCTGTTTCATATTTTCCTCCTGTTAAATTATTCTGATAAGAGATTGTAAACCAGATATCGGCGGGGACCAAATTAATCCTGTAGCTCGAGGATCGGGAAGAAGTGGCGGCTCGAGTGATCGGTAATTTCGGTTAAAGGTACAGGAGAGAATTGAAAAAAGAAACAGCCGAGCTCGGTAGTGTGAGGTCTTTGCTGCAGTTCAGTCTCTGGTAACAGCGATCCCCGGGATCTTTTTCCCCGGGGATCGAAAACGTCGTTTTATTCCAGAGTCGCGTCCAAACCTATCTCCGTTCCGGCTAGAGCTTTTGAAACCGGACAGTTTTCTTTTGCCGCTTTCGCGTGTTTCTGAAAAATTTCTTCTTCTATGTCGGGGACCGAGGCCTCAGTTACGAGTTCGATTCCGGTTATGGTGAAATCCCCCTCGACCTGATCCAGGCTCACCCGGGCATCCGTCGAGATTTTCCGGGGCGAGTAACCTTCTTCCGCCAGAATATTTGCCAGAGCCATGGAGAAACATCCGGCGTGAGCTGCCCCGATGAGCTCTTCCGGGTTTGTTCCGGCACCGTCTTCGAACCTGGATCGAAAAGAGTAACTGCTTTCGAACAATCCGCTCCCCAGGGTAACCCTGCCGTCACCGTTTTTTAGATCTCCTTCCCAGACCGCACCTGCCTTTCGCTCTTTCATGATTACCTCCCGGTAATTTAGTTAAGTTACTGGATTGGTATCGCCGGACATGGGATTTCCCGCTTCTTTCCAATCTTTCTTGCCACCCTGATAATCGAAAACGTTCTCGAATCCAAGCTTGTCGAGCTTTTTCGCAGCTTTCGGGCTCGCCCCACAGCTGCGATCGGCGCAGTAGACCACTATTTCCTCATCCTGGCTAAACTTCCCCTTAATCTCCCGACCTATCTCGGATAGAGGAACGTTTATAGCGCCCTTGATGTGGTTTCTTTCGTATTCTTCTTCGTCGAGAACTTCAATCAGCGTGATTTCATCTTTGGCGAGTTTCTCTTCCAGCTCGTCTCTATCTATGGTATTGTACATCTTGGTCACCTCCGATTATAGACCCCAATGGGGGTGGGCCTAATTCAAACTTAGGGAAGGGCGAGATAGTTATCAAGTTTACGATGTAGTACAGTGCTTAGATTAAGAAACTTGAAAATAAGCCCCTCCCACCCCTGGGTGCCGGACTGAGGGTTTACCATAACCGGATGAAATTAAACCCTAAGGAGTCGTACCGATTCTTATCGGTAACTGTATGGTGCAAGCAGCAGCTTGAGCACGCGAACCAGCAATTTCAGGGGGTTCGGTGCTCAGTTTTCTGGAGCGCTGTTACTAACTGGAATCCACCATGCTTTCCTCGCTCGCCGCGCACCGATTGGGTCCGAGCTCCAGCTCTATTTCTTCCTCCTCGGAGCCCCTTTCTTGCCTCCCCAGGTTTATTCCTATCACCTCTTCGTAGTTCGGCGGCTTCGTCGGCACGTTCTGAAACATGTAATCGACGAATTCTTCTTTTTCCATCTGGAGGGCTTTGTTGTTCTTCCTCAGGTAACCGATCGTGGAGAAGACGGGTGTTCCGGGTGTAACGCCGCCGGATTCACCGGAATCGGATACGCTGAAATGACCTGGCAGTATTTTCGTTCTATCGGGAAGGGACAGGACCTTTTCGAGAAGAGATCTGTACTGCAAAACTGCTCCTCGTTCGGCGTCCTCTTCGAACTCCAGTTCCGTCCGGCCGATGGAATCCACGAACAGGGAATCACCGCTAATTAGCGCTTCGGCTTCCACCAGCCAGCTCGTCATCTCCGTGGTGTGTCCGGGCGTATGGATTGCCTTAATCTGGTGGCCTCCAACTTCAAGTACCTGGTTGCTCTTAACGGGTACGTAATCGAAATCGGGCTTCCTCTCGTTTACGCCGCTGCCCAGAAAATAGTCCACCCCGAGCTTCGTTGCCAGCTCTCGTCCTCCCGAGATGTGATCCGCGTGAACGTGGGTATCTAGGACGTGAGTGATCTTAAGACCCAGCTCGGTTGCCGCGTCTAAAAACTCCTTCGTGTAGCGCGAAACGTCCACCGCGGCCGCTTCTCCGGATTTCTTCGACCCAACTATGTAGCCAAGACAACCTTTGGCACGCCTCTGTAACTGAACTATAACCAGATCGTCGTCTTCCGTGGAAATCGGAACTCGATCGTAGAAGCCGCTCCAGGCCCTCAACCCGCCTTTTATAGTTTTTACATCGGAGAACCCTTTGGCCTCCAGTTTTTCCGCGAGCGCGGCCGATGTTACTCCTTTTGCGCAGACGGTTATTATCTGATCACCGGGATCGAACTTCTCTGAGGATAGAAATTCGTCCAGTGATCCGCTTTCCTCCGAGTAGGGAATGTTAATAGCCTCGTTTATATGCCACTCGTCGTAGTCCGATTCGCTCCGCGTATCTATGAGGTGAAAGGACTCGTCTCTATCAATTTTATTTCTAAATTCTTTCGGACTGATGAAGTCAGCCATTTTGTTACCTCCTTAATGTAAGACCTTCCATTAAAAAATTGTAGAATTATTTAAAAAACAAATCAACGGACCCAACTTCAGAGCTTCATCGGGCAAGCCTCCCGGCAGCTGAAACGGAGGGCGGCTTAAAGTTCGGGGCGGATTGACCGTTGAATTCGTGTTTACTGATTAAGTATAATAAGTCACTCGTTATTTAGCCTTAGTCGACCAAGGCTAAATAACTGTTTTTATAGCTGTTATAACTGCTTGTGAGAACTTATATTTCTACTAATTGAATGTCCCCATCGTCTAGCGGCCTAGGATACTGGGTTTTCATCCCAGCGGCAGGGGTTCGAATCCCCTTGGGGACGTAAAGATTTTCCCAAGATAACCAGCGGGTATTTGAATTTCGATTTGCGAAATTACTTGAGCTGAGAACGATATTCGATTAAAATGGGCGAGTAGCTCAGTGGGAGAGCACCTGGCTTACATCCAGGAGGTCATAGGTTCGAGTCCTATCTCGCCCACCATGAGTCAAGGGGACGTGGTCCAGCCTGGCCCAAGACGCTTGATTGTCACTCAAGAGATCGCCGGTTCAAATCCGGTCGTCCCCGCCAGGAATTTCCTTTCCAAGGCGCGTGCCGAGGTAGCTCAGGCGGTAGAGCACCGCCCTGAAAAGGCGGGTGTCCCCAGTTCGACTCTGGGCCTCGGCACCACACACCTTAATTTTTCAATACTTTCACAGAAGTCCGTTATTGAGAGAGATAATTTCTCCTGGGCGGGCTGAAACCTTTTGGTTGGCGTTTTTACCTCGTTATGACCTGATCCTAACACTCGGACGCGGTCAGTTCCTCCGACCTTTTCTGGTTAATCTACCGTGGAGCAGGAGAATGGTTATTATCGCCCCGGACATAAAGAGCGCCATCGATCTCATCGATACGGTTATCCCGAAATTGTCGGCGATAACTCCCATTATCACGGGAACGATAGATATTCCAAGGGGGTCGAACGTCATTACGAGGCCGTTTATCGGACCGCTATGACGGGGATAGGTCTTTGCCGCCAGGGCGAACAGGTTTGGAAAAATCGTAGATGTAACGAAACCTATCGCTATTACGACTCCGATCTGCCCGTAGCCCTCCGTGAAGAAGAAAGCTATGACGATCAGTACGGTCACTATCGTCGACGCGCCCAGGAGGAGCGAGGTCAAGGAGAACTTATTCGCGAGGTAACTATTTACGATCCTACCCGGCACGTAAGCCCCGATAAATCCGGTCAGGGCAAAGTTTGCAACGCTGTGGGGAAGCGACTGGGACAGGTAGTAGGGAAGCCAGGTGAAGAAACCACCTTCTACACCTACGCTCAGGAAGAGGATTATCCCAACGTAAGCTATCACCGGGTTCTTGATTATCTCCAGAAATTGCGAGTAGGTCAGGGGCTTCTCTTCGATTTCGGCCGGAAAATCGGAGGACCTCAACAGGAGGAAAAATACGGGGATGAACGAAAAACCGAGGATGTAATATCCGGTCCTCCAGGTCGAGAAATGAAGAACGAGCGTCGCTATAATCGGGCCGCAGGCGGCACCGAGAGCCCATACGGCTTCGTGGATGTTAAATATTCTCCCCTTGTTGTCCGGGTAAAGGTGGCTGAGTATTGGGCGCGTCAGCCCTCCCGGCAACCCCCCCGCCATTCCTCTAAGCACGATTGCCACCAGCAGCAGGGAATAAAACGGCGCCAGCCCGATGAAGAAAGTGGTTAAAGCCGTCAACAGGGCGCCTGCCTGTATATACTTACGAATATCCACCCGGCCCGCGACCATTCCCATCGTCAGTGCTACCACGGTAAACCCGATGGTTCCGGCGGGTGAAACCAAACCGAGCAGGGACTCGGATACTCCGAATTCAGCCTGAAAGTTGGGAAGCATCGCGCCCCGCATCTGCATTACGACAGCTCCGAGTCCAAGGTAGAGGAGCGCGGAGATCGTCCATTTTTTCTTGTTATCGAACAGCGGCTTGGTTTTTTCCATTTTTCACCCTGAAGAGTTTAGTAGTTCGGTTCCGAAATGATTTAAATATATGATTTTACGACCTCAAATTCTAGGGATTTCCACCTCCGGTAGCCAAATGGTTTAAACTCAGGACTTTCGCCGGCTACGGACTTATCCTTTTGGTCTTCCCTCGCTCCTTCCCCCAACCTGGCTGCCGGGATGTAGTCTACTATTATATTTTATAAGCTAAAATCAGTTGCCAGGTAGGGGGAAGGAGCCTGTAAGAAAATTAACCTTTATGGATTAAGTTCCGCTTTCATAAGATGCTGAAAGACCTGAGTTAAAATGAATATTCCGATGCCAGGGCTAATTCCGGAGGGGAGTTAACGTTAGCCTCCGTCTCGAAACTCACCGCGAGGAACTGATCCGGCTCCCAGGTTATCTCGCCCGTCAGCTGGGCCAGATCAAATAAGGTATCGCCCTCTTCGGGTCGAATTTCGAGCTCGAATTCCGCTTCAAGGGGCTCGCTGTCCCTCTCGACGGAAAGCTCGGACTCTCCCGACTCGAAATCGTTTGAAATTTCGAAATCCAGTCCCGCTAACTTAACGTCGGTTAATCCCGCCTCGGCGATTTCAGGTCTTACAATTTGGGATTCGTCCTTCAGGCGAAGGACTGTTTCCAGGTAGAAAGTTCCGAAACCGGAGAGAAATTCCGGGTCGAATTGCAGGTAATTGTCTTCAGGGGACCAGCTGACCGAGCCCTCAAGGGTTAACCCCGTATTCCCGGGTAAGCCTTTCTCTCCTTCGTAGTCGAGATCTATCTCTTCCAGGTCCGTTTCTTCGAATTCAACTTGAGTGTTGAAGCTAAAACGGCCCCAGTTTATCCCCGATAGATCCAGTTCTGTTTCCTCTGGCACCGGATTTAGCTGCCGGTCGGTTTCTTCGAAGGTCCCTTCGATTTCCACTAGAATATCTGCCGTGAGTTTGCGGGCGAGACTAAATACCAGTTCGGTCTCGGTCGTTTCTTCCCCCGCGGGATAGTCCGACTCGTAATCCAGGCCGATCGAAGCCTCAGTATCAAGCTGGAGACGTCCCGTTAGACCGTAGGATTCCAGTTCGGTCTTTTCGGGATCAAACTCGAGCTCGAACTCGGCCCTGGCTTCGTCCTTACCTATGCCAAACAGAACCTCTTCCCCGGAGAGACCTTCGAGGTCGAACTCCGACGAACTGGTTACTTCTAGTAATTTACTTTCGTAAGAAATTTCAATTTCCGCACTGTAGCCGGAAATTGGGCTCGGTTCGTCGAGGTCGAGGGAGATTTCGTTATCCAGCTCGACGTCAACAGGGTGATCTTTGCCGACACCGGTTTTTGCCGAATAGAGGAAGGGTGAAACGATCAATAAAACGGTCAGGACGAAAAAAGCTGAATGGTTTCGCGAAAACGGTAAAGTAAATGGCATCTCCGATCACGTTGTTTGTGGTATCTAATGTTTGTCGTATCTAAGTTCGAGATTATTAAAGTGTATTGAAATAAGATGCCTCCTGATAGCTCGTGGCAGGTTTAGCGAATCTATCAGGAGGCTGGAAATCCTGTCGTGTCAGGAGTCCAGCTCTGATTGTCTTGTTGGAGATACGTGATTGGTTCTACCGGCTTTCTCCCTCCTCTTTGCTTTTATCCAGAAACCTTTCAGCCAGCTGGGCTAGCCTGAGGAAAGCGATTAACGCTCCAGTTCCCGCCAGCAGACCGCCTATCCCGAACAAAAGCTCTCCCAGTGAAAACTCCATTTTTATCGCCTTCTTGCTACAAACTTTGAGTTAGTGTCTGCGGACCTATTTCCGAAAGTATCCCCCTAATTTGATCAGTCTGATGAAAATTGCCGATATCCCTAAGGAAAACGCTAAAAAGCTCAGAGCCTGGAGTAGTTGAGTTGAAGAAGCCAATGGGCCACCTCCGGGGGGATTGGGTTGTCGTGATTAACCTACATCTTTTCCAGATATCCACCTAGTCGAATAAGGAGTATTGCGATTCCAACGGAGACCAACAGATAACCAACTGATTGAAGTATTTCCGTCATTGACTTCACCTCCCTGGAAAAGTCTTCATCTCCAACATATCCCTGCCAGGCGGTAGAGGCAACCCCGCCCGTTTCTTTTTTTAGTGAAGTTCGTTACCTTGAATATTCCCGAATGGATCGGTAGTGGGTAAAGTGGGAAGGGGAGCGGTTATTCACTGCAGACCGGGCAATCCCGGTTTCTGTGGACGTCGACCGAGTTGAATTCACCGGAGGCCAGGTCGGCCATTAGAAGTCTGCCGGTGACCAGGTTACCCCGGTCGGTTAGGACTTTGATGGCTTCGTTCGCCATCATCGTACCGATGACACCGGCCGTGACGCCCAGTACTTGTATCCCGGACCTATCAGGAGGTTCATCTGGAAATATACAGCGGAGACAGGGAGTTTCGCCGGGAACGACGGTAGTTAACTGGCCTCGAAAGCCCTCGACTGCTCCGTGGATATACGGAATTCCGCGATCTACCGCCAGTTCGTTCAGGAGGTAGCGTGTTTCAAAGTTGTCCACTGATCCGATTACCAGGTCGATATCGGACAGTTCTCCTGCCGTATTGGCGGTTAATTCGAGTTCCAGGGTTTCGACCGAGATCTCGGAATTTACTCTTTTCAGTTTCTCCGCCGCCGAACGGGATTTTTGCCGACCCAGGTCCTCGTCCCAGTGGAGGAACTGTCTGTTGAGATTACTGAGAACCACCTCGTCGTGATCTACGAGGACCAGTTTGCCCAGACCGGCTATCGCCAGATAGATTGCAGCCGGTGAACCAAGGCCACCCAGACCGACTACCGCGACCGAAGAGTTATTGAGATTCTCCTGTCCCGATTTCCCCAGCAGTTCCAGCTGTCTATCGTACCTGGTCAACCCGTCTTTGAGACGATCCGAGTTCAAAGCTCTTACCCTCCTGGTCTTACTGTCACGAGATTTCCAGTAATCCGTAACCGGTTTATTATACGGTAGGTCGGGCGGATCTAAAAATTTGGAGCGCTCCGTATCCGGCTGGAAATCGAAGAGATGTCAGGGACGAGTCAAGAACCCCGCCCCAAGGGACGGGGTTTTCTCGGCAAGTTTTGGTAAAAAAGTCCGAATCCGGATTTTACTCGCGCATCTCGAAGCCCGGAATCCTCAGTGTCTTTTCCAGTTTGTCCACGGATTTGGAAAATATGTAAACAAGTATCAGGTAGATGACTCCGACCACTATGAAGGTATCGGTGAACCTGAAGAACCTTCCGGCAAGGATTTTACCAACGGAGGTGAGTTCCTGAGCTCCTATCATGAAAGCCACGGAAGTGTACTTCAAGGTATAGATTACGTCGTTTGACCAGGAAGGAATCACTCGCCTAAAAGCCTGAGGCAGGACGATAGTCCGGAGCGATTCCAGAAAGCTCATCCCTACCGATCTAGCAGCCTGGAGCTGTCCCTTCTTAATGGACTGTATTGCCCCCCGAAGGTATTCTGCCTGGTAGGCACCGCTGTTCAACCCGAACCCCACGATCGCGGCGATAAGCGAGGTAAAGTTTAACCCGACCTCGGGCAGGCCGTAGTAGATTATGAAGAGCTGGACGAGTAACGGTGTGCCCCGGAACAGTTCTATGTAGAAAGAACAGAAGGCCTGAACCGGTTTTGGCCCGTACATCTTACCCAGCGCCACCAGAACGGCAATGACCGCCGCCAGTCCCATTGAAGCGGCGGTAATAATCATCGTGAATTTTACCCCTACCGCGAGAGTGGGCAGGATCTCCCAGGCGTAATTTAGAAAACCCATGTTATTATCACACTTATCGGGTATTTATTCGTCGTCCATCGTCTATCTCTCAAGTTCGAATCCCGGCACCATATAGCGGTTTTCGAGGTAAGCGAAGAACCTCGTTCCCGCTCTGGTTATGATCCAGTAGATAATTGCAATGGTAATATAGATCGTCAGCGGGTTGTATTCTCGAGCTATTATGTAATTACCCTGCTGGAGTATTTCCACGACGCCGATTGAAAAAGCCAGCGAAGTGTCCTTTATCGTAATTGCGTACTCGTTTGCGCTCGCGGGAAGGGAAAACCGAAGCATCTGGGGCAAAATAACTTCGAAAAGCGACCTGGGCAGGCTCAGCCCGAGGGATCTGGCCGCTTCCAGCTGGCCCGTACCGATGGATTGGATTGCTCCCCTGAAGTAGTGCGTCTGGTATCCCGCGTGCCGTAACCCGAGGGCAAGCATCGCCGCCCAGAACGGGGAAATATTAACTCCGACCTTCGACGGGCCGTAGTAGAAAATAAATAGAAGGATTATCGCCGGCAGGCTCCTGAATATCCAGGAAAACCCGGAAAAAGCCGAACTCATATATTTCGGCCCGTAGACTATTCCCAGGGCGATAAGTATGGCCAGAACGAACCCCAGAGCGAAAAACGAAAACCCCAGTTCCAGAGTCACTTCTAGCCCCTTGAGCAGTGCGTCGCTGTTGTTCCAGAGTATCGTAAGCTGGTCGAGAATCGGTCCCACTTCTTTCCTCTCCCGTTAGAAAAAAAGGGACAAGCGGGGACGAACCCGGCTTGTCCCTTTTTTACTTTTATGCTGGTCAGTTCTAATCCAGGTACTTGCTAACTATTTGGTCGAACTTACCGGACTCCTTGATCTTTTTCAACCCTTCGTTCAGGGTCTGCAGTAACTCCTCGTTGCCTTCCTGGACGGCGTAACCGTAAGCCTCTCCCGTACGGAAGAACCCGAGTATTTTTACCGGTTTGCCTTTTTTCACCACTCTTTCCGCCGTCGTCTTGTCCTGGACCGTGGCGTCGACCTTCCCCGCTATCAGTGCCTGGGTGGCCTGAGGGTAGGTCTCGTAAAGCTTCTGGTTGAGGTCGTAACCTTTCTCGATCAGGTTTTTCCTGACCCATTCCGCGCCCGTGGTGTTGCTCTGGTTGCTTATCGTTGCTCCGTGAGTTAATGCTTCGAATATATTGAGGTCGGAGTCTTCCCGTGCGAGCACGGCCATTTCCGTAAACCAGTACGGGTCGGTAAAGTCCACCTTCTCCTCTCTCTTTTCAGTAATAGACATACCTCCGCCCGTCATATCGGCTTTTCCCATGTTGACCATCGGAATGAGCGAACTCCAGGAGGATACCGTGAATTTGACGTTGAAGTCCTGTACTTTTGCTATTTCCCTAATTATGTCGATATCTATTCCCACGAGGTCGCCCTCTTCGTTGTAGTAATCCCAGGGAGCCCAGGCTGCTTCCGTGGCAAACGTATAGGTAGGTTTATCCGCCCCAAAGGCCAATAGACCGGAAGTTAGAACTATACTCATAATCAAAACTAAGGAAACTGCTCCGACTGTACTGTTTCGCATAAGTTATTTACACTCCTCGTGTTATTTTAAATGTTGTTTGGGAATTTACCCTCCTGCACAGAGATAAAGTTTAACCGAGTACTTTAACGAACCTCTTTAGCACAGAAAAGGGTCTGAGAAAGAGGTAGGCAAGTTCGACCGGAGGGGAGGTCGAACTTGCCTGAATGCTCCGCCGAGGGGGTGTGAGCATCTGGTTAAACTTTATTTGTCAATTGTAAGTCAACGTAATCCCTCTACGTTTAGAGGGCTAAACCTGCCTCGGTGAAGGGCAGTTCATCGATCGTTTAGCGGAAGATACGATGGGCTTAACGCCCATCTTGAATTTGTAGTCTACGTTGGTCAGGGAATCGCCACTTTCCTCGGTTAACCTTCCTGACGCTGTCGACTTTGTTCCTTTCTTCATTTTAGACACTCCACTAAACAATTTTCATTATAATATCATAATCCAATAAGTTTGTCAAGGACAAATCCGGTTTAAGTCCCCATACCCCAAATCTGATCGTGGTTTCTGGAGTTTGTCGGGAATATATTCACCAAAAGTTAAACGATACCGACCCCACAAAACCATCCCGAAAAGGGCAACGTTAAAAGGGTGGATCCACCGGTCACGGGTAGGTAGGCCGAAAAGCCAGGAGATTAGCTCGCTTATCGAACTTTTGTATTGACTAACCCAAATTCCTGATTTGAAGCTAAATTTACAAAGACCACGGATGAAGTTAAGATTTTCCAGGTGATGTCTATGAAGAAACTGTTTCTGGTATCGGTTCTGGTGGGGCTGGGTTTAATTTTTGTCGGGATTTCACCGGTCGTTGGAGCAGGTGAAGATGCCGAAGCCGGGACCGATCGATATCCAAAATTCGGGTTCGGTTCCCAGTTCGTCTATCCTTCGGGAGGACTTAGCTCACGAGCCTGGTTGACTTCCAGGCTGGGCGGTGAGTTCAACGCGATACTGTGGTCGGGTCCTTTTACAGGAGTGAACGGAACGGTCTCGCTCAGGTTCCTCTCCAAGCTGTCCGATGGAGACACAGTAGATTTCTACGTAGCTGCCGGTAGTGCTTACAACTTCGACCCGGGCTATTCGGAATTATCGTTCGTGGGAACCGGAGGAATCAGCTTTAGGATATTTTCGGACAGTTTCCGGCTGAACCTGGAATTCGGGATGCAGGGTCAGGGAATCGACAGGTTCGGACCGACTTTCGGTTCGGGCTTTCACTATTATTTTTAATTTTTTACTTGTTCTCGCACCAAAAAATTAATATTTTAAATGTAAAGATCATTGAAAAAACAAAAAGGTGAAACGATGTGCGACAACAGTACGAAGTACTGGATCGGTATAAATATGAATCCCGCAACCACTCCCGCAAGGTTTCATCTTTTGTTGAATTATTTTCCGTCGGTCGAAGCGATCTGGAACGCGCCCCGGGAAAAACTGGAATCGCTGGAAGGATTCCGGGATGCAGCCGAGGAATTCTGCGAGGCTCGGGACGAGGACCAGGTTAAAGAGGAAATCAAAAAGTGTCGGGATCTGGACATCGACGTTATTACGCTGGCGGACGAGGACTACCCCGATTCCCTGCGGGCGATAGACAAGCCGCCCCCCGTTCTCTACGTCAAGGGAAATTACGAACAGGACGATCAACTTGGCGTGGCGATGGTTGGTACCAGGAAGAACACTAACTACGGGAAAAGGATCGCAAAGAAGCTCGCCGGTCAGCTGGCCCGGGAAGAAATAACGCTCGTAAGTGGCATGGCAAGAGGTATAGATACCTACTGCCACAGGGCAGCCCTGGGATCGGACGGCCGGACCGTTGCCGTAATGGGAACGGGGTTCGACTATACCTACCCAAAGGACAACGCCAACCTTATGAGGAAGATCTCCGAGAACGGGGCGGTCATATCCGAATTTCCGTTTGAACAGAGACCAACCAGGTGGACTTTTCCCCAGAGAAACAGGGTCATAAGCGGACTGACAAGAGGGACGATAGTCGTCGAAGCGCCCGAATCCAGCGGTGCACTTATAACTGCCCACGACGCCCTGTCCCAGGGTAGGGAGGTATTCGCGGTTCCCGGCGACGTAAGAAGGCAGACGATGAAGGGGACCCATGGTCTGATCAAGGACGGGGCAAAGCTGGTTGAGGACGCCTCGGACGTTCTGGAAGAATTTAAGGACATCCAGGCCACCCTGCCGTTCGACGAGGAAGAAGAATCCGAGGAAGATATCGAATCGGGCTTAAACGGAGACCAGAAGGAGGTATATTCTCGGCTTGATTACGAGCCGGTTCATTTTAACGATCTCGTTGCCAGCACTGACTTTTCCGCAGCCCGCTTATCCCATATAATGTTTCAGCTGGAGATGGAGAATCTGGTGGAACAGTTAGAGGGGAATAAGTGGGTTAAATCCAAGTGAGCCATTCTGCCTACCAATAGGGTCAGTCTACGTTTCCAAATCTTAGGAGGTTTATTGCCAAATGGAACGAAGTCTTGTGTTATTGAAGCCGGATACCGTACAGCGCGGCTTGATTGGCGAGTTGATATCCAGACTCGAGGAGAAAGGGTTAAAAGTAGCCGGCATGAAGTTGATGAAAGTCAGTGACGAACTTGCCAGAGAGCACTACGAGGAACACGTCGAAAAGGACTTCTTTTCGGACCTGTTCGACTTTATTACTTCGAGCCCCATTGTCGCGATGGTCGTGGAAGGTGAGCAGGCAATTAGCGTGATCAGGGAGATGATGGGGGCGACCAACCCCTTCGAGGCAAAGCCGGGAACGATAAGAGGAGATTACGGGCTGGATCTGACCAAGAACCTGATACACGGCTCGGATTCGGCCGAATCCGCGAAGAGGGAGATAGGTCTCTTCTTCGACGACGAGGAGATCCTCGATTACGAACTCACGAGTAAAAAGTGGCGCTAGAAATTTACGGTCGGGCGAGGTTGGGGAAATTTCAGGACTTCGTTTGACCTATCTTTGCTTTTAAATTAAGGGTGATTATATGGGTAAACAAGACGTACTAGACAGCACGTTAGACAAGATCAAAAAAGAGCACGGCGAAGGTTCTATAATGTGGATGGGGGACCAGGACGCAATAGAAGTGGAGACGACTTCCAGTGGGTCTCTGGCCCTCGACATCGCGCTGGGCGCCGGTGGCGTTCCCCGCGGGAGAATCGTGGAAATATTCGGTAAGGAGTCGAGCGGAAAGACCACCCTGGCGCTACACATGCTGGCCGAGGTACATAAGAACAACGGCGCCGCGGCTTTCGTGGACGCGGAGCACGCTCTGGATCCAAAGTATTCCCGGTCCATCGGGGTGGATCTGGATCAGTTGCTGCTCAGCCAGCCCAATTCGGGCGAAGAAGCACTGGAAATCACGGAACAGTTAATCAGGAGCGGCGCGCTCGACATGGTAGTAATTGATTCCGTCGCGGCACTCGTTCCCCAGGCCGAGCTGGAAGGTGAAATGGGCGATTCCCAGGTCGGACTTCAGGCCAGGCTTATGTCTCAGGCGATGAGAAAGCTCGCCGGAGCGATTTCCCAATCTAAGACCACGGTTGTCTTTACAAATCAGATCCGATCCAAGATAAACAACTCTCCCTGGGGTCCGTCCACCACGACCTCGGGTGGCCGAGCTCTGAAATTTTACAGTTCTCTCAGGTTGAATATTTACATAACCAAGACGCTAGAAAAGGACGGCGACAAGATCGGAAATGCAGTGACCGTCAAGGTAGTAAAAAACAAAGTTGCCCCTCCGTTCAAGGAAGCCCAGTTCGACATAATTTACGGTACGGGCATCTCGACGGAGAGGGAACTGCTCGATCTCGGAGAGAAGTACGATATCGTGGAACGTAACGGGTCCTGGTATTCCTACGGCGACACCAGACTGGGTCAGGGCGTCGACAACAGTCAGGAATTTCTCGAGGAGAACCCGGAAGTTGCCGAGGAGATAGAGTCCAAGATAAGACAGGAAGCGGGACTGGACGACAAGGTGGAGCCGGAAGAGCCCGAGGAAGAAAAAGAAGAGGAATCCTCTGAGGAGTAAGTTGAATACGCCCGGGGCTGACGAAAACCGCGAAACCGATAAAAAGGAGGAGATGGAGGACGCTCGAGCCTACCTTCAGCTCCTGTTGAAATACCGGCCGAGGACGGAGCAAGAGCTAAGGGAACGGCTGAAGGAGAAGGACTACTCGCCGGAAGTAGTTGACGATATCGTCAATTGGGCTCTCAAAAAGGACCTGGTCGACGACGAACTTTTTGCCGAGTACTTCGTCGAAGATCGACTCCAGAACAAACCCAAGGGAAGGTCGGGTTTGTACAAAGAGCTGCTGGATCACGGTGTGGACGGCTCCGTGGCAAAGGACGTCCTGGATAAAAAGATCTCGTCGAGAACCGAGGAGGAACGTTGCAAAGAACTCGCCCGGAAACAGTTGTCCAAGTATAAAGGTGACGACGTAAAGGCAAAGTATAGAAAGACGCTCGGGTTTCTCGAACGACGAGGGTTCTCGAAAGGACTGGCCAATTCCGTATTGAAGGAGATGTTGTTCAGAAATGGCTGAACGGACAAGGGTGGGGATCGGCCTCGATTTTCACCGGTTGAGGCAGGGCGAGAGCCTGATACTTGGCGGCGTGGAGTACGAACACGACGCGGGGACCGTCGCCCATTCTGACGGGGACGTCCTGGTCCACGCCATCTGCGACGCGATCCTGGGAGCGGCCGCTCTGGGTGACATCGGGAGCCACTTTCCGGACGACGACCCCGCCTACGAAGGGGTTTCCAGCCTGAAGTTACTGGAGAAGGTCATGGAGAAGGTGACCTCCCGGGGTTACGAGCTGGAAAACGTCGACTCCACTCTGATGATCCAGGAGCCAAAACTGGGAAAGGGTCGAGAAAAGATGGTAGAGACCCTGAAAGAAGTAATCGACGCGCCGGTAAACGTGAAAGCTACTACTACCGAAAAACTTGGATTTATCGGCAGAGGCGAGGGAGTTGGAGCTCAAGCCGTAGCTACGCTGGTTTCGATGGTTGATAAGGGTGGATGAGTTTCCGGCGGCCAGTCCAGTATACCCGGAATTTTCCCTCAAATAGCCGGTACGACTTTTTGTTTAACAGAACGAGTCCGAGCTGGTTCTTTCGAGTTCATCGTTCGTCTAAAATTTATATGGAGGAATAAACCGTATGGATATTGAAGTTAAACAGCTGGAAGGTTCGACGTTCGTGGGGCGGGGTGAGTCCAATCACTGGACGGTCATGGATGCTGCCAGGGAGGTGGACGGTCACGGCGCCGCCACCCAACCGATGGAGATGTTGCTGATAAGCCTCGGTGGCTGTACCGGTATAGACCTGAATACGCTGCTGGATAAAATGAGAGTGGATTACGACGATATCGACATAAATATATCCGGAGAACGGAACGACGAACACCCTAAGTATTACACCGGTATCCACGTGGATTATCGGATTTACGGGACGGATTTAGACGAGGATAAAGTGGCAAAAGCAGTTAGGTTGACCCAGGAAAAGTACTGTTCCGTAACTCACTCCCTGGATGCGGAAGTTTCTTACGATTACGAAATAGTCAGCCCGGAGTAGTGTTATCGAAAGATCCCGGGAATAAAATGCGAAGGTAATTAACAGGAGCTCCTCTGGTCAGCTATATGCTCCCTGCCCCCCTACCTGGCAACCGATTTAACCTTCTTAAACCTAATAGTAGACAAAGTACCGGCAGCCAGGTAAGGGGGCAGGAGCAGGGAAGGACCAGAGGGATAGATCCGTCGTTGGGGGAAGAGGTGAGTCTCTTTTTTCGCCACCATTCACCCTACCGGAGACCCATTTAGTTAGCTTTACCAAAATATATGAAAAATACCTGCATGCTGGTGAGCGAGGACGGATAATGGACCGGTTCGAGGAGTTTTGAAGCTCGTGGCTGGAAAAA
>Ga0207797_1001448_pt1 | contig 17129 bp, 16 predicted proteins | sample PRCRCaboRojoPR_6_FD_187275 | JGI IMG/M metagenome (GOLD analysis project Ga0207797, IMG submission 187275) | Marine sediment microbial community from Cabo Rojo, Puerto Rico - PR CR 10% Liquid 1 (SPAdes) | ecosystem: Environmental > Aquatic > Marine > Coastal > Sediment | place: Cabo Rojo, Puerto...
GGGCCGCGGACGGCGGGGCGGGGCCGTCGCTCGTCGGAGGCACGATCGGGCGGTGATCCGCGGTGGACTCGAGCGGGCGGTGAGGCGGCCGTCCCGGGCCGACGCCCCCGTTCGGGGCCTCGGCGGGGTGGTGACGGTTCGTCCCGGCGGTCGGACCTCGTCGATCGGTTGTCGAACATCGGCCGTCGTCGAAACGGAGCGGTACGAGCGGCTTTGTTATCACACCGTTTAGCAGCGACGGGAACCGAACGGGGAGCCGGAGGCCGAGACGGCGTCGACGGCGGGCCGTTAATCGAGGACAAACCCCGGCCGGGGCGGAGAGACCCCGCAGGACCGTCGCCGTCGGGAGTCGAACGTCGACACGCCGGTTACGGGCCTGTTTGCGGGCGATCCGACGTGAAATTTTGTCAACTCGACTGGCAGTTCCGGGGCGACCGGGGAGGCGACGACCGACGACACGCGGGGGGTCGGCGCCAGCGACGGTCGACCCGGGCCGGGGCCGGCACGACCGGGCGGCGACGTGAGCGGCCGAACGAGCGACCGCGACGGACCCCGTCCGGACGAGCGGGCGGCGGGACGCGGTGGGGACGCGGGGGGACGCGGTCGACCGACGGACGGAGTCGACGTGGGGGGTCAGAACGTCGGGTGCCGGTCCGACGGAACGCTATCGGGGGAGTGAGACAGTTCGCGGGCGCGGAGGCACGGACGGGGCGTCCAGAGGGAACGGTCGGGGAAGACACCTCACACGGTGGCGGAGCCGCGGGGCGGGAGGACTCGGTCGGGGGCGCCCGCGGGCGGGCGCAGGCTCGTCACTCGGTGTGTGCCGGCGGATCGACGCGCTCCAGTTCCTCGCTCTGGCGGACGTCGAGCACCATGGCCTGCACGAGCAGCCCCGCGGCCAGGAGGACGCCGACCCAGGAGACGAGCACGCCGACGAGCGCGTTCCGGTCGAGCGCGACCGTCGCCAGTCCGGCGGTCGCGAGCCCGACGACGAGCCCGACGACGCCGAGCAGGTAGCAGAACGCCGCCGGGTGGAAGTCGAGGACGAGGTACCGCCGCACGAGCCGCCGGACGAAGTTGCGGGCCAGGAGCGCCGAGAGCCGCGGGACGAACGAGCGGTACCTGATCCCGCTGTCCTCGGTCCCGTAGACCGCCTCGTGGGGAACGCTCGTCACGCGCATCCCGTGGACGTTCAGGGTCGTGAGCACGTCGTTGAGGAAGCCGTACCGGTCGTAGAGCTCCTCGAACGGGACCCGCTCGAGCGTCTCGCGCGAGACGGCCGTGTAGCCGTTCTGGGAGTCGGCCGTCTTCCAGTAGCCGCTCGAGAGCTTGGTGAGGAACGTCAACAGCGCGTTCCCGAACGTCCGCCAGCCGGACATCGCCCTTCGGGTCGACGGGTACCGGAGCCGGTCGCCCTTGGCGTAGTCGGCCCGGCCCTCGACGACCGGGTCGAGGATGTCGTCGAGCAGCGCCGGGTCCATCTGTCCGTCGCCGTCCATCACCGCGATCACGTCGTACCCCTCGTCGAGCGCGCGCCGGTAGCCGAGTTTCACGCAGGCTCCCCGGCCGCGGTTCTCGGGCTGGCGGATCGGTACCACCAGTCCACCGCCGTCGGCGACGGCGTCCGCGTCGGCGTTCCTCGCCGGCTCGACGTCCGCCGTCGTCGCCGTCCGCGCGGCGTGCGCGCGGATCACCGACCAGGTGTCGTCGGTGGACGCGTCGTCGACGGCGTACACTCGATCGACGAAGTCGGGCATCGTCGCCAGGACGTCCCCGACGTGCTCCGCCTCGTTGTACGCCGGAACGACCACCGCGACGGAGTGGTTACGGTACACGACGCACCGTCCCGTCACGGCGTCCACGTGACACCCGTCCCTCCACCTGTCGGTGCTCCCGCCGGTCGAGGTGCGGCAACGGCCCCGCCACACGGGAGCTGTCGAGCGGGCCGCGATCTATCGCCTCTGACATGATCTCTCCGTCCACCCCACGGTGGACTCGTGCCGAGGGTAGACCGGAGCGGGCATTGTTATGCGGAGTGTTAGTGGACGCTCGGCGCGTGGATCGTCGACGAACGGCGACCGGACCGCCCGACCCACCATCGGACCCGGGGCGGAGCGACCCGCCACGTCCGGATCGGAAGCCGACCGAGCCGTCGCTCGAGGACGGCGTGACGACTGCCGGCCCGCGGTCCCGCGGGGCGCGGCTGGCAGTGGCTACACCCGGCGAGGCCGCCCGTCACCCCCGGGACGGCGGCCTCGACCGGCCGCTCCGAAAGACCCGCAGCTGCGGGCGTTCACTCGCTCGGTTCGTCCACCTCGAGGTCGACGAGAGCCTTCTCCCACTGGCGGCGCTCCTCGAGGAGCTCCAGCCCTTCGTCGGAGATCTCGTAGTAGTTCGTCCGACGGTTACGCTGCCCTTTGTTGACGAGCCCGCGGTCGGCGAGCGCGTCCAGGTTCGGGTAGAGTCGCCCGTGGTTGATGCTCTCGACGTACTCCGAGAACTTCGCCATGACTTCCTGGCCCGACGGCCGGTCGAGCGCGGCGATGACCCAGAGGAGATCGCGCTGGAAGCCCGTGAGTTCGAACACGGTTCGCGTACAGTATCCGCCGCGCGACCTTCGTTAAGAGATGCAAAACGAGCTACTCGCGGGATAACCTCTCGTTAGACGGCAGGAGAGGCGATCGAGGGGGCCGAAGAGTCGTCGGAGGAACGGACCGAACGAATTAGATTCATATTTATCTAACTCGAAATAAACGGGGCGCGGTGGTCTCCCTCGGATCGAACGGTCGGTCTACCGTCGGCGTTATCCCGCGGTTACCACGATAAATCATTGATAACAAAGGGAAGCGGGGTCGTCCGACGTCCCACGAGGAACCAGGGATGGAAAACCAACCCGCGACGACCGAGGCGATTCACCTCAACGTGAACCGGCTCCGCGAGGAGCACGCGATGGACGACCTGTTCGGCATCCTGAGCAACGGCCGGCGGCGGTTCGTGCTGTACTACCTCTACCACCACGACGGCCGGGCGACACTCGGGGAGCTGACCGACCACCTCACGGCCTACGAGACCGGCGCCGAGACCGACGAGATCGACGACGACGCTCGCCAGAGCGTCTACATCTCGCTCTACCAGACGCACCTCCCGAAGTTGGACGAGGAGGGGATCGTCGACTACGACCGGGACGAACAGGCGGTCGAGCTGACGCCCGGCGCGGCCGCCGCGGCCGAGCGACCGCCCGACGAGGCGCCGGACCATCCGTGGCACCGGTACCTCGGTGCCGTGGGCGTCGTCGGCGTCGTCGGCGTCGCGCTCCTCTCGATCTCGCCCGGTGCAGTCGGAGAGACGGCCTGGATGGCGCTCACGCTCGTCGTCCTGGGTGCGCTGGTCGCGGTCGCGAGCTTCCAGTACTCGGCCGAGCGCACCGCCACGAGCAGTGACCTGAACTACCTCAGCATCGACAGCCTCGTCTGAGCCGACCCGGTCCGTCAGCTCCTCCGGCTCCTCCCCCGGGCGAGCCCGGGGCCCGGACCCTCGCGCTCGCCCCCGCGAACGCCCGCGTCGCGGGGGTCGACGTCGTTGCCGGACTCCTCGCCCTCGCGGACGGTCGTGACGGTCGGCCCAGAGACCCGTCCAGGTCGGAGCGGTCCCGGGTTCCGTTCGATCGCGCGAGCACGATCTATCACGCGGGGAAGTGTCGCCCACGGCGGACACGCCGACGGCGGACCCGGTCGTCCGTTCGGAGCACGGATCCCCTGCGCGATAGCCGCGGAGCCGCGCCCGCGCCCGCGCCGGCGGTGCGGAGCGGCCGGCAGCGTCGCGCGCTCGCCGGACCGTCACTCCCGACCGTCGGACGCGCCCTCGCGTTCCCCCGATCGTCGCTCCCCGCGCCCCGCTCCAGCGACACGGAACGGCGGAACAGCCGGCGCCGGCGGCATCCCTCCACACGGTTCGTCCGCGCCTCGCCGGATCACTCCTCTAGGGGTGCGGACCGGCCGACGCCGTCGTGACAGACAGTCCGGAGAGACACTCGTACTCGGGAGATCCTCGTCGCTAATTGTCAACTTACCTCAACAGTCGAAGCGGCGGGTCGGCGTTAGTTGCGAATAAAAACGTTGCTACCATCACAGATTTTTTCCAATCCCGCCGGGGAATTATCGTCTGACAGGGACGACGAATGCATACTTGTGGGTCGGTATCTATACGAACCATTGTCCCCGTAAACGGGACCCCAAATCGACAGCGATCCATACGGTCGCGAGCAGGGGGGAACTCACCAGATGAGCACGAGGCAAGACACAGCGGCGACAGCGAGTGGGGGAACCGAACCGGACGAGCGGAGCAGCCAGCGCGATCGGCTCGAGACGTTGCGGGAGTCCAGCAGGTTCGACGACGGCGAGGAACCGGGGATCGACACCGCTCTCACCGTCCTGAAGAACCGGCGTCGGCGGGACGTGCTCCGCTACCTCCGAGACAACGGTCGCGAGTCGACCATCGGGGAGCTGGCCGAGGTGATCGCGGCGGCCGAAAACGAGATCAGCAGACAGGCGCTCTCGTCGGACCAGCGAAAGCGCGTCTACATCGGCCTCTACCAGTGTCACCTCCCGAAGATGGACGACGCCGGCGTCGTCGACTTCGAGAAGAACCGCGGGAACGTCGAACTGACCGACGCGGCGGAGTCGCTGTTCGACTACCTCGCGCTCGAAGAACAGGAGACCGAGGAGGAGGAGGCCGGATCCGACGACGCGGACGACCGACTGCCGGTCGCCGTCCTCGTCAGCGTCCCCGCGACGCTGCTGATCGCCGGCGGACTGCTCGTCGACCTGCTCGCAGGGGGCGTCCCGATGGGCGTACTCGCGCTCTGTGCGGTCACCGCGACCGCCGTCGCCGGGACGGGCGAGTACCTCCAGGTTCGACGGCCGGACTGACCGTTCCGTCGACGGGAGCATCGGGACGACGGCCGGGGCCGGGCCCGCCCGGACGCGACGCGACCGACCGCCCCACGCTCGCTGTTTCTGGTCCTGAAGATGCGCGCGAACGGCTGCGAGCCCCCGGCACCCCAGTTCTCGACGCTGTGCCGGCCGATCGATCCGGAGCGGCCGATCGAACCCGGGGCGCGCGGCGACGTTTGGATCCGTCTGTCACAACGTTAAACACCCTCGAACATGTACAGGAGGCTGAATCAATGGCTTCCTCGAACAGCGAATCGCGGGCGGACCGGGTGCTCGACACCCTCGGTGACCCCGTGGCGCGGACCGCCCTCCGGCTCGGGTACCAGCGTCCGGTCACCGCCGAGGAGATCGCCGAGGCCGCCGAACTCTCGCGCTCGAGCATCTACACGCGGCTCCACGACCTGGTCGACCTCGACCTCATGGAGGAGGTCCCGGTGATCGACGGGGCCGCGTCGTCGAGCACCCACTACCGGACCGTCGCGACCGACCTGGCCGTCCAGATCTCGGAGGCGGAGATCGACGTGCGGACGTCGGACTCGTCGCTCGAGAACTGTCTCGACGTGTTGAACGAACGCCTCACGCTCGAACGGGCGAGCTACGACGGGGACGAGGGCACGGTCACGGTGACGGTGTCGGCCGACGGGTCCACGTTCAGGGACCTGCTCGCGTACGTCCGCGAGGGCGACGTCGGCGACGGGAGCACCACGGAGGCCACGGTCGAGTACGAGCGGGTGTCGGAGTAGCGGCGAGCGACGCGCCGCGTCGCCGGTAAGCCCCGCCGCGACCTGTACCGGTTCTCGCCAGCGACGCGACAAATCCCTGCTTTATCGGAACAATCGCCGATCGACCCCGGTATGCGGGCGTTAAGTCGTTAATTTACGACTGAATATCCCGAGGTAGAGAACGATGTCGCTTACCGGCTGTATAAATAAGCGGGCGGGAACGCGAGGACGGGGCGATGTCAGACCCGTTGAAACGAGCTGGATCGCTCCTCCTCGTGGTGATGCTGGTCGTCGCACCGGCGACCGGGACAGTCGCCGCGGATCCGGAGCCGATCGAGCCGACGTGTACGGCAGACGAACCGAAGCAGTGTCAGGAAGGAGAGACGCCCGGGTCCGGGACCGCCGGATCGCCGAACGGCGGGACCGTCGGAACCGCCGCGACGACCGCGGAGCGGAACCCGCGGTCGATCAGCGTGGGCGAGTCGATCGCGGGCGAACTCGACACGAACGACCCGCAGTCGCCCGACCGGCGCGGCTACCACGAGCCGCTGACGTTCGCGGGGGCCGCCGGCGAGACGGTGACCGTCGACATGCGGTCGAACGCCGACGCGTACGTCCAGATCGTCGCCCCGAACGGGACCGTCGTGGCCGAAGACGACGACAGCGGGATGGGGCTCGACCCGATCCTCACGCACACGCTCGCGACTGACGGGACCTACACCGTCGTCGCGACGAGCAACGATCCGACCGCGACGTTCGCCTACACGCTCTCGCTGTACGCGGGCGCCGGATCGATCGCGGCGACGACGGTCGACGTGCCCGACCAGGTCACGGCCGGGGAGTTCTACGGCGCCACGGCGACCGTCGAGAACGGCGGCGGTGCGCCGATCGTCGCCAACGTGCTGCACAACTTCGGCGGGATCCCGCAGTCCACCGACGTCGTCCGGGTGCTCCGTGACGTCGGTCGGCAGGTGCGACTGTCGGGCGACGCGGCGGGCTACCCCGCGGCGAACGTCCCCGCCGAGCTCGTGCTCCGCGACGGCGCCAGGGAGAACCGCGGGACCGTCGGCCGGACCGTCGAGGTGACCGGCGACCCGCTGATCGACCTCCGGTCGACGACGCTCGGCAGTCGTGCGACCGGCCAGATCGACGTGAACGACCCGTTCGTCGACGTCGGTGATCTGAGCGGGGTCGGCCGCCACGAGACGGTCCGCGTCGACCTCACTGCGGGCCAGACGGCGGTGTTCGCGGCCACGCGGGCGCGAGCGAACGGCGTCGAGCTCTACCTGGTCGCCCCCGACGACACCGTCGTCGCGAACGGGAACGGCGGCTCGGCGGCGAAACTGATCCACACGCCCGCGACGACCGGCGAGTACCGGCTCGTCGTCGCCGGCGGGATCTTCGAGTACACGCTCACCGCCGAGACCGCACAGCGGACCGCCGACCTTCGCTCGATCGCCCCCGGCGAGACCCGGATCGGACAGCTCGACGGGAGCGACCCGACGGGCGACGCGGGGCCGGTCGAACCGGTCGAGGTCGAACTGACGTCCGGCCAGCCCGTCTCCGTCGTCGCGCGGAGCAACGGCAACATGATCGTCGAGGTCGTCGCGCCCGACGGCTCGACGGTCCTCGAACGCGACGGGAGCGGGACGGACGGCGACGCGACGCTGACGTTCACCCCCTCGCAGACGGGCAACTACACGCTCAGAGTCACCGACACGGCCGGCGCCTCGAGCGACTACGCCCTCTCGGTGACCGAGGGGGCGCCCGACGTCAGCGTCACGAACGTCGGGACGCCGACGGCAGTGACGCCCGGCGGGCCGTTCACCGTGGCCGTGGAGCTGTCGAACAACGGCAGCGCCGCCGACGGCGTCCGCCTGGAGTACTTCCTCGCCGGAACCGAGCTCGACGACACCCAGGTCTGGCTCGAGCCCGGCGAGACGACGACCGTGCGGCTCGTCGGCCGGGCCGACGGGCTGATCGACGGCGACTACCAGAGCGTCGTCCGGCTCAGCGACGGCGAGTTCAACCTGCAGACGGAACGCGACGTCACCGGAACCCTCACCGTCGAGAACGCGACGCCCGCCGACGTCCGTGAGGTTACAGTCGGCGACGCCCGCGTCGGCGACGTGGACGCGGGTGACCCGTTCGACGCCGCCCTCGGCGGGGCACACGAGCCGGTCACCGTGGCGTTAACCGCGAACGAGACCGTCGCCTTCGACGCCAGCGGCGCGAACGAGTTCCTCCGGCTGCGGCTGCTCGCACCCGACGGGACCACCGTCGCGTCGGCGAACAGTACCGCACACGCACAGGTCGTCCACACGGCCAGCGAGACGGGCAACTACACCCTGGCCGTCTCGGTCGGCGACGACCGCACGTACGCGGAGTACCTCCTGGAGACGACGCAGCTCGCGAACGTCACGACGGACCCGAACCCGTTCGACAGCCCGGTGCCCGGGACGGGCGCGACCGCGCTGCCGACCGACCCGGACGGTGACGGGCAGTTCGAGGACGTCGACGGCGACGGGACGTTCCGGTTCCTCGACGTCGTCGCCCTGCTGTTCGCGGACTACGAGGCGATCAACGCCGACCCCGACACGCGGCAGGCGCTGAACTTCGACGAGACCGGTAACGTCGGCTTCCTCGACGTCGTCGAGCTCCTGTTCCAGCTGTGAACCCCCCGGACCACGCCGCCCGTCCCGCCGGCTGACACGCCGGTCGGACGGGTCCGGGCGACAGGTCACGCTGCCCGTCCCAGACCCGACCGCGCCACACTGCCGGTTCGCACGACCGACGGCCACGGTCGGTCGTCGGTCGACCGCGAAACAAAACCGGATTTACTCGCGTAATCACTGCTTACCGGTCCACGCACCCGTCCCGTAAGCCCGGCATACTCGGAGACGGGAACGCCGTGACCCACACGTGGCAGTGGATGGAACAGTACGCTCATCGTTACACAAATACCGGTGTAACAGTCCCCGGCCCGCACGATCGACGCGGGTGAACCGGCTCGATCCGGGGCCCGGAACCGCCGACCGGACGGGGACGGTCCGGACGCGAGACCGACGGTTTCTAACAATTTCGTGTTATACCTGGTAGTACGATACGATGTCGGGAGCCACGCCCGGCGCCCGGTAGCCGGTGGGGCGTGTCCGACGCGGCCCGGCAGTGGTCGATCCGTCACCGGAGCGGCTCGACCTGGCGAACGCCGGCGATCGACCGCACGTCCCGGCGGCTCCGGGCGTCGATCGACCGAGCCTGCCGAGACACGGACGATCGACGGCGATCACGACAGCACTCGTCGTCGAGGCGGCCGGTCGACGGCCGCGCGAGGAACGACGGAGGTCTCGCCACGGGTTTTGACTGTTTTCGTATAATATCTGGAACCGTACTGATCTACTATCTATTCGATCGACGATCCGACTCGTCGCTCGTCGCAGGACGCAACCACCAACCGACGGTCGGGCGAGCCGACGGGAGCGTGCCCGCTCAGTTCTCGACGCCGGCCTGGAGGCGCTCGTACTGCTCCTCGAAGCGGGCCTCGCAGGACGAACAGCAGAACTGGTAGAGCGTCCCGCCGATCCGGGAGGCCACCCCCTCGCTGGTGACGGTGTTCCCGCACTCGGCACAGTCGAGCGCGAAGCCGGTCCCGCCCAGGCTCGGCGTCCACTCGGCGTCGGTCAGGAGCGTCACCTCGTAGTCGCGGACGCTCGCGTCGAGAAGCGTCCCGCTCGCGTCTCTCGCCCCCGTCGCGTCCACGGTGGTCACCTCGTCCGGAGCGGCCTCGTCCGTGGACTCGGGAGCCTCCTCGCCTGCGGCGTCGCCGACTGTCGCCGCCTCGAACGTCCGCGTCAGCCAGGTGGGGACGTCGCCGTCGGGGACGCGGGCCTGGAAGACCAGGTCGCCCTCGGCGGTCGCGAAGACGTGCTCGACGGCCTCGGCGTCGACGAGTACCTCACGCACCTCGCCGACCGACCCCGAGGCCAGATCGAGGTGGACGAGCACGGGGACGCCCTCCCGGAGCTTCGACCGGTCGACGTCGAGCGTGAACCGGCGGATCAGCCCCACCTCGCGGAGGCGCTCGACCCGGTCGGCCACCGCGGGCGCCGAGAGGTCGACCACGTCGGCGATCTCGCTCCACGGGCGCCGGGCGTCGCCCATCAGCAGCTGCAGGATCTCCAGGTCGGTTTCGTCCAGATCGCGCATACCCCCGGTAGACGACCGAGACGCAAGTAGACTTCGACAGCCAGTTTGGAATCGAAAGTACCGGCCCCGGCGGCGGGACCCCGTCGACCCGCCCGGATCGGTCCGGCGAGGTCGGGTCTCCCGGACCGGCTGGCCCTGCCGGCGCCGCGGTCGACCCGACAGACGGGACGTGCGTCCGACAGACAGGACACGCGTCCGACAGAACGTCGTTTCTGTGAACCTATATCTCCGCAGCCGGCGTCGATCCCCTAATGACACTCGTTTTATACGTTCATCGCGTGACGGCGGTGGTCGCGGTGCTGCTGCTGCTCGTCGCCGCCGTCGGCCCGGCAGTGGGTGCAGGTGCGACAGGGGCCGTGAGCGTCGCCGCCGGGGTGGCGTGGCGCGACCGTCGCTGGTCGCTCGTCTCGCGCGTCCACTACTCGCTCGTCGCGCTGGCGCTCGCGGCGTTCGCCGCGACGCTCGTCTATTTCGACCTGGCGGGACTGCCCGTCTGAGCGACCGGGACGGAGGTCGTTCAGTCGTCGAGCGCCGCCGCCGCGTCGCCGAGCAGCCCGTCGATGATCTCGGGCGTCGTCGGGTGGTACGCGCGGTCGGGGATCTCCCGGACGTCCAGTCCCATCTCGACGGCCAGCTGCATCGTCTTGGCCATCACGTCCGCGTCGGGGTGGAGTCCCTGGTAGCCGAGGACGGTCCCGTCCGTGCCGACGACGAGCCGGGCCAGCCCGTCGGTGTAGTGCCGGCTGCGGAAGACGCCCTCGCCGGCGACCTCGCGCGTGGCGACGACGTGCTCGACGCCCGCCTCGCTGGCGGACGTCGCCGTGTGCCCGAGCCGGGCGTAGGGGAGGTCACCGAGCCCGGAGAAGACGACCCGGTGGGTGACCGGCTCGTACGGGTCCAGCGGGTCGCCGTCCCGGTGCCGGAGGACGTTCCCGGCGGCGACCGCGCCCTCCTCCTTGGCGACGTGGAGGATCGGCTCGGCGCCGTTGGCGTCGCCGACGACGAACACGCGCTCGTCGTCGCGAGCCTGCATCGTCGCCTCGACCCACCCGGGCTCGGGCGTGAGCCGGGTCGACTCGAGCCCCAGGCGGTCGAGCGCCGGCTTGCGTCCGGTGAAGACGAACAGCTGATCGGCCTCGACGGTCGTCTCGCCGTCACCCTCGGCGAGGGTAGCGCGAACGCCGCCGTCGGCGGTCTCCGCGAGCTGCCGGGTCTCGGTGTCGAGCCGGACGTCGACGTCGAAGGCGTCCCGGTAGTAGTCGACGAGTTCGGCACCGAACGCCGGATCGGCGTCGGGCAGCGCCTCGGGGAGTTGCTCGACGACGGTGAGGTCCACGCCGGCCGCCTCGGAGAGGTAGGGCACGAGCTCCAGCCCGATCACCCCCAGCCCGACAACCAGCCCGGACTCGCCGAACTCGGTCGCGTCGAGGACGTCCGCGCTGGTCTCGAAGGGCACGTCCTCGATGCCGGGGATCGGCGGGACGTTCGGCGTCGACCCGGTCGCGACGACGACGTAGTCGGGCTCGAGCACGTCGTCGCCCACGGCCAGCCGACGGTCGCCCAGGAACTCGGCCGTCTCCCGCCGGAGCGTGACGCCCTCCCGCTCGGCGAGGGCCTCGACGTGCGATCGTCGCCCGCCGGCGTACGTCGAGACGTTGTCGTCCTTCCGCTCGATCACGCGTTCGATGTCCACGTCGGGCACCTCGCCGCGGAGCCGGTCGTCGTCTCGGGCGGCGAAGCGCCGCTCGGCGGCCGTGAGCAGCTCCTTGGACGGCATACAGCCGTCGAGGATGCAGAGCCCGCCGCCGGGCTCCCCGTCGTCGATCAGCGTCAGCTCCACGTCCGGCTCGTCGGCGAGTCGCTCGGCGACGACGACGCCGGCGCTCCCGTACGCACCGACGACTGCTACGTGTATCTCCATACACGAGACGTCCGGCCTGCAGAGTGAAATTGCTTTGTATTGGGACAAATAGACATATCTATCGGGAAGGATCTTGTCCCGATACTCGAGAAGACCGATCCGGTCGTTCGGTTCTCAGAACGTGACTCGCGAATACGATCGGCGATTCGAGTGTTGATTGCCCACACGCGATGCCGGCTCGATCCGCGTCGGTCTCCCCGTCCGGTCGGTCCGAGTCGACCTCACCGCCCGATCGATCCGCGTCGAACCGGTACGGCCACCCGATCGAGTCGATCCCCCGCCCGGTCGGTCCCGGGCCCCCGACGGGTCGGGCGTCGAACCCGATCGAGGGACCGGTTGCTCGGGTCGCGACGGAGCGTTCCGGCGAACCGTCCACCGGTCGGACGCGTCCCGACGGCGGGTCGGGAGCCGCCCCGCTTTTCACGTCCACCGCCCTGGCACCGAACGCGATGGTCTCGGAAGCCGAGGTCGAGCGCCTCCGGCGGGAGGCGGACACGATCATGACCCGGATCCACGAGGTCGAGGCGACCCTGGAGGAGGCGCGCCACGAGGCGGGCGACCACTGGGAGGACGGCGAACTCGAGGTGACCCTCGAGACGCCGGGCGGCGAGCCGATCGACGTCACGCTCGATCTCGACGCGGACGCGGCGAGCAACGCCCAGTCGCGCTACGAGCGCGCGAAGGAGCTGGACGCGGAACTCGAGCGGAAGCGATCGGTCGTCGGACGGCTCGCCGCGCTGCCGGCCGACCCGGTGGCGTACCTGCTCTGTTACCACCTCGACGCCGTCGAGGGGAACTACCCGCGGTCGATGGCCGGCCACCTCGACGCCGAGCGGAGCCACGTCGTCGACTGCTGTGCGGCGATGGAGACCGCCGGGATCCTCGAACGGGTCGAGTCCGGGACGGTCAAACAGCGCCGGGTGAAGGCCAAGCAGGCCGACGAGGTCCGCCAGCACCACACCTACTACCGCCTCTCGCGGCAGGGCGACCACCTCCTGCGGTTCCTCGGCGACCGGGAGGGGAAGGCGAACGTCCTCCGACACCTGCCGGACGGGCTGACGATCGCCCGCCGGCTGTCTCGTGGCGGCCCGGACTACCCTCGCATGACCGCCGACGAGCTGGACATGGAGTTCGAGTACGTCCGTCACTGCTACCGGGCGCTGCGGCGCGTGGGGCTCGTGACGACCTACGAGGGGAGCACGATCGAGGCGTCCGAGCGGAAGTTGAAGCCGAAGGCCGAGACGCACCGCAAGCACACCTACTACGTGACGACCCCGGTCGCCGAGCAGCTGCTGCGGGAGCTGGACGGCTGACGGGGCACAGCGAGCCCGGGCAGTCGGCGCCGCCGCGCCGCCGACTGTCACGCCCTCGCGCGCCTGCGGCGTTCCGAAGGGCTTAATCCCGGGGTTCGTCTACGACCGGTAACTCGCTGGCACGCGGGCTCCAGCGGGCACCCGTTTCGACGGGACGACATGTGGTCGGCACGGATCCCGGCCCGGACCCGACGCCGTCGGGGACCGACCGGGGCCGCTGGACCGACTGAATCGCAAGCGCCCGCCACCAACCATGGCACGAAGCTTCTACTCCCACATCAAGGAAGCCTGGCGGAACCCCGACGAGGGGAAGCTCGCCGAGCTGCAGTGGCAGCGCAAGCAGGAGTGGCGCCGACAGGGGGCGCTCGTCCGGATCGACCGGCCGACCCGCCTCGACAAGGCCCGCGAGCTCGGCTACAAGGCCAAGCAGGGCGTCGTCGTCGTCCGGGCGTCGGTCCGCAAGGGCAACGCCCGCAAGCAGCGCTTCAAGGCCGGTCGCCGGTCGAAGCGCCAGGGCGTCAACCGCATCGGGCGCCGCAAGTCGATCCAGCGCATCGCCGAGGAGCGGACGGCGCGCAAGTACCCGAACCTCCGGGTGCTCGCCTCGTACTGGGTCGGCGAGGACGGCTCCCAGAAGTGGCACGAGGTGATCCTCGTGGACCCCGACCACCCCGCGATCCGGAACGACGAGGAACTCAACTGGATCTGCGACGACACCCACAGGGGCCGCGCCTTCCGCGGGCTGACCAACGAGGGCAAGCGAAATCGCGGCCAGATCGGCCGCGGCAAGGGCCACGAGCACACCCGCCCGTCGGTCTCGTCGGGCAAGCAGCGCGGCAAGTAAGCGACCGACGGCGTCCCGATTCCGGCGGTCGGTCGCGGTTGTCACGCTTCGCGGGTCACCCTGCACGGCTCACGTTTCACGACTCACGCTTCGCGGCTCACGTTTCCCAGACGTCCCCCGCGAGTACGTTCGTCGGTCCCGACGCGACCGTGTCGACCGTATCGACCGGGGCGCCCGTGGATCGCGGACACCGACACCCATTACTGACGGCGGACGCACGGCTCCCACGTCGTGACGCTGTCGACCGTCCCCCGGTACGACGCCGGCCGGGTCCCGCGGGTCGGAGGGCGCGCCGTGGTCGTCGGGGCGAGCGTGGCCGGCCTGCTGGCCGCGCGGGTGCTCGCGGACGCGTTCCGGGAGGTGGTGGTCGTCGACGTCGTCTGGCGGATGGCCGTCGGCGCCGACGTCGAGTTCCCGGGGACCGAGGGCCCGAAGCCCCGCGGGACCGACCTGTTCAACCGGTACCCGACCAGGCTGATCCGGACGGCCCACGCCGACGGACACGTGGCCGACGAACGGCCGGCGTCCGGACGGCGCGCGCTCACTCCCTGGCGTCGCCCGTGTTGAGCCGGTAGTAGGTCGTCGGACCGTCGGCCGTTTCGACGCGCTGCTCGGCGACGGTCCCGTCGGCGACGAGTTCGTCGAGCGCCTCGTCGACGTCGTCGACCAGCATGCCGCTGGCGACCACGTCGCCCGCGGCGTCGACCAGCTCGTCCTGGATCTCCGTGAGCACCTCCTCGAGCGTCTCCGGACGCGCGTCGTCGCCGAAGTCGACCCCGCGGACGATCTCGGCCCGCGTGTACGCGTTGTCGACGTTCTCCGAGAGGAACGCCACGATCAGGTCCTTCTCCGCCTCGTACTCGCCGACGGGCGTCGTCGTCGCGGTCTCGGCGTCGGCCGCGGTACTCCCCTCGTCCCACTCGTCGTCGGAGATCGGCATACGCCGGGCTAAAGACGGGTCCCGTATCAACCTGTTCCCGGGTATCCGAGCCCGAACCAACCTGTTGCGACTCCCCCCTCGACCGTCGCGCGTCGGCGGGCGCCGCCGAGCCGCGGACGCGACCGACGACGCGGCGTGGTCCCGTCCGTGCCACCCATCCACATCCTTTTTCCTCCCGCCCGTCTACCCCGGCCATGAGCCTCTCGCTGGACGCGACGCAGCTCGACCGCTACTCCCGGCACATCATCATGGACGAGGTGGGCCCGGAGGGACAGCAGGACCTGCTCGACGCCCGGGTGCTGGTCGTCGGTGCCGGCGGGCTCGGCTCGCCCGTGATCCAGTACCTCGCGGCCGCCGGCGTGGGGACGCTCGGCGTTGTCGACGACGACGTCGTGGAACGGTCGAACCTCCAGCGGCAGGTGATCCACGCCGACGCCGACGTCGGGACGCCGAAGGTGGATTCGGCGCAGGCGTTCGTCGAGCGACTCAACCCCGACGTCGGCGTCGAACCCCACGAGGCGCGACTGACGCAGGCGAACGTGGACCTGATCGACGACTACGACCTGGTGGTCGACGCCTCGGACAACTTCCCGACCCGGTACCTGGTCAACGACTACACGCAGCTCCACGGCGTCCCGCTGGTCCACGGCGCCATCTACAAGTTCGAGGGCCAGGCGACGACGATCCTGCCCGACGGTCCCTGCTACCGGTGTCTGTTCCCCGAGGCACCCGGCCCCGGCGAGGTGCCCGACTGCGCGACGACCGGCGTGCTGGGCGTCCTCCCCGGGACCGTCGGCTGCGTCCAGGCGACCGAGGCCGCGAAGGTCGTCCTCGACCTGGGCGAACCGCTGACCGGTCGCCTGCTCTTCTACGACGCCAGCGACATGACGTTCGAGTCCGTCGAGTACCTGGAGAACCCCGACTGCCCGGTCTGCTCGGGCGAGTTGAGCTCCGTCGCGGACGTCACCTACGAGGGCGGCTGTACGATCGAGTCCGGCGCCGACTGATCACACCGAGTCCGGCGCCGACTGATCGCACGCGACAGGTCCCGACCGGACGCCGCAGCGTGACCGTCCCGTCCCGCGTCACTTACCAGAGCCGTCGCATGACGGCCGCCTCGGCGCGCCGGAGGTGTTCGGAGGCGGTCGACTCCGCGCAGCCGATCGCCTCGGCGACATCGGCCAGCGACGCCTCCCGCGGGACCGCGTAGTAGCCCGCCTCGACGGCCGCCCGGACGGCCTCGCGCTGGCGATCCGTCAACAGGGCGTCCGGGGCCGGGAGCGACCCCGAGAACTCGCCGACGGCCTCGACGTCGAACTCGACGCCGTCGGGCATCCCCGCCAGCACCCCGCGGAGGTCGTCGGGCGTCCCGACGATCCGACAGCGCATCACCCCGCCGGGACGGTACTCGACCGGGGGCACCAGGAGGAGCGACTCGGCGTCGAGCGCCTCGCGGAACCGCCGGTCGGCGTCGCGGGTCTCCTGGACGACGTAGACGTAGAAGACGCCGTCCCCGCCGGCGGTCACGTCGAACGACCGGATCGAGTCGACCGACCGGAGCGCATCGACGTACGGCTCGCGCTCCCCCTCGACGCGGAAGAGCAGCCGCTCGGTGCCGTCCCCGAGCAGCCGCGCGTGGAGCATCGTCGCCGACGTCACGGCGTCGCTCTCGTCCAGGAACCGCTGCATCGGGTGCTGGAGCCAGTCGGGCTGGCGGACGGTCAGGCGGAGGTGCTTCACGACCCGCGCGTCCTCGGCGGAGGTGATAAAACCCCGAACCGGGCCGGCACCGCCACGAACCGTGATGTGGGTGACCGACACCGCCCCGCCCCGACAGGCGTCGACGCGTGCCGCGGGGCCCGAACGGCGGCGACCGGACGACCGGCCCGCGATCGATATCACCCGGATCGGGAACCGTCCACCAGAACCGGTTCCCGTCCGGCTCCCGTACGGACCGCGTGCACTGGGAGCGACGACGCGATCTCGAGGGCGGGAAAGAGCTCGGGGTGTGGCTGCTCGTCGACGACGAGGGAGCCGTCGACGCGGAACTGTACGTGGAGTCCCACGAGTACCGCGGCGGCGGCTTCGACGTGTACACCGCCACTCCGGACGACGAGTGGACCCACGTCGGCGAGTTCGGGACGCGCGAGGCGGCGTTCGACCGGGCGCTCGCGTTCCTCGAGGCCAGCGACCACCCGATCGGGCGACGCTGACGGGGTGCGTGGCCGACC
>Ga0207797_1001449_pt1 | contig 17124 bp, 15 predicted proteins | sample PRCRCaboRojoPR_6_FD_187275 | JGI IMG/M metagenome (GOLD analysis project Ga0207797, IMG submission 187275) | Marine sediment microbial community from Cabo Rojo, Puerto Rico - PR CR 10% Liquid 1 (SPAdes) | ecosystem: Environmental > Aquatic > Marine > Coastal > Sediment | place: Cabo Rojo, Puerto...
CCCTGGCAGGGTGAAGCCAAACAGCAGGCCCCCGGCGATCAACCCAGCCGTGATCACGTAATCGAACGTGAGTTAGGTCTCAATGATCCACGCCACACCATTCTGGAGCTGGCGAAGGCAAATTGACCACAGCCCCCGACCATTATTCAGGGGAAGGGGTTTTTTACGTCCAGGATGTTCGATCGTTTTGTCATCCTTACCAAAGGTCTGTTTTTTCCCATCAGGTTCCGGAAGATGGCTGGCTTATTGAGCATCGGATCGATGTGAGAGGCACAGCGGCCCAAATGAATATAGGGATAGATACGGATTGGGAGTCCATTGAGGTTTTCGACTAGTTTGCTTCAGATCACTTGGATTATGGCTATTTGCAGACGCATGTTCCTCTTTACCTGACAACCAATAGTGACGAAAACTTGGTGTCCAGGCCACAGGTCCGAAGGATGTTAGCTAGATTTTGGGATTTTCAGGAGGTGCTTTTGGCCTTTGATGGTGTTGAAACTATCGGCTAGGCATTTGCGGATGACATTTTTAGAGTGTATGCCAGAAACAACCCGGAAGTTGAGATCATCGCCATCAACACAAATGAACGGGTGGGTAAAATGATCCCGAGAGCACAAAATGAGATTGCCTCTGGTTAACACCCGACTTTGGTTGCCACGAACAAGCCAAGGTGTTGCGCAGTCGTTCTTCCCAGATATCCCTCGCGTATCCAGCTTAGGGCACCTGGCGAGAGTGGCCGATGTGAAAGGAAATAACGTCGTTCGGTACACTCCCCGAAACAAACTGACCTAATGCCAACATCCCTTTCAGTACCAATTGAAAGTGGATACTTTAAGCCCTTTCAACCAAATATTGGTAAGAAGGCAACCCCGCCAAACCTTTATGGGTTCTGTTGGCATCAATAAACCATTCTTCGGTGATGTCTCTATTTTATGTCTTTAATTATTTTTCGGAACATCCGATCAACCAGAATGACATCTACGCTAAAAATAAATATTTGAATACCTCTCTTAATTTGCTCGGTTACTACCTCCGTCTCATCTGTATTCCACCACATCAATTTTTCGGTTTGCTGGACGGCCTCTCTAACAGTTTCTCGCGCGCGAATAATCTCTGGATCTGAATCTGAATTCAGACCAGCAGCAGCAGCGTAATCTTGATGGCCAAATCCAACGGCATCAATTCCCTCCACCTCCAAAATTGACTCAATATTTTTAACACCTTCAGGAGTTTCAATAATAGCCCATAACATTACCTCGTTATTGATCTCCTGCATAAATTTTTTCATTTCCAGTTCTGTATCCAAATTTGGGACAATTTCTTTAGCGCTTCTATCGCACGTCGCAATACCTCGTTTTCCCAGAGGTGCGAATTTAGCAGCATTAACAACCTTTTGGGCTGCTTCTGGGGTGCTGATTTGTGGGACCATGATTATTTGAGCTCCACATTTTAGAGCTTTTATTATCTGGTTAATCGGAGGTTGATCGTCGAAGGTTTGTTCACATCGATACAGTGGAGTCAGCCCGGCCAATTCTGCGGTTCTAATTAAATTTTCTACTGATTCCCAATTATGAGCTACATGTTCATTCTCAATATGGGCGAAATCAAAACCAGCTTGTCCCATTAGTTCTATTACTCTAGGGTCTCTAAGCCAAATTTCCATACCGAAAACATTTTCGCCAGCTTCAACCTTTTCTTTTAGCAGGTTCTTTCTAGCATACATATTTTTTTACCTCTTATTTATTCCTAAAAGTTAGTGTTCGGAATCCAAAGTTGTACTCAAATTTTTTAAAATTGTTTTTCCTAGTTGATGGGTATTTTGCTCATAGTGAAAGCATTACATAAATGGGGGGGTGAATTCTGGGTGTTGATCTCGTAACTTGTCTAGGTAGTCTTCGCGTATCGGAGAAAAGACATCAATTGCTTTGCAGTCAACATCTCTTATGAAAGCGCCGTGTGGGATATTTGAAGGAAGGTAAATAACATCCCCCTCTTTTACCCGGTAAATTTTATCTTTGATTATTTCGTCACAGTATCCTTCAACTACAAACATGATCTGCTCTTCAGGATGTGAATGTAATTCAAAAACACTGCCAGCCTTCATGGTCAGGAAACTTATCATTATGTTTTTCCCGAAAACCAGATGGCTGTTCGACCCTTTGACCAGCTCAGTCATTGGTATATCCTCGTAGGGCCGTGAAATATGCTTTTCGCGATCGACTTTCCCTGCTCTTGTGAAATCATTTTCTTTCATGGTGTACCACCTTTTGAGTTAGTTTTTCTATATGGTTTTTAAATCATTCCCAGTTATTCCCAACGGGTGGGTTTGATGATCAAAACCCAAGCATAATTTACGATTTCATAGAATTTGTATTGACCTGATTAGGAATTTTAGATGTACATAATAAGAAGACCCCTAACGCTATAAGGGTGTTGATGATTAGTGATATTGGTAAAAATTCTGCACCTTTTGATGTGAATAACTTACCGACTAACCAAGGTATGATCATGGCGCCGCTGTTGGACCCAATCAGGAATACTCCTGTTATTTGACCGGTGATGTTCATGTGCCGTTTGGCAAATGTAATAGTAGCGGGGAAAATCGACGCCATAAACATGCCTGTAGTAATTACACTTATGTATAAGGCAACTATAGAATTTGGTAGTAGTAACATTAACGAAAGACTAAATATGATGGCGGCTAAGACAACTATCTGTAATGAGCTAAGTTTGACCTGCTTAGTGATAGGTATGGTCAATAACCGCCCCAATGTAATCGAAAACCAGAAAGCAGAGTTTAGAAGAGCAGAACCTTGCTCGCTTGTTAACCTTAGCGATTGAGAGTATGTATATATCCAGCCAGCAAAGCTTGCTTCGGATCCTATGTAGAAAAACAAAAATATTGAAACAAGGAGGATGTTGGAATAATTTGCCGTGAGCTTATTGGCTAAGACGGCTTTATTATTTTTTGCAGGACTGGGAATTCGAATTACCCAAAAGATAATGGGTATTGCCAGCAGACTGCAAAGCCAGAATGCTGGGGATATATTATGAAATTTTGAAAGCGTGTATGACACAAGTAGGGGGGCCAATGTAGAACCAAATCCAAAAAAGAAGTGGAGAGAGTTCATGTAGGGGGCAACATTGTTTTTCCTGGTCCAAATAAGAAGTATATTTCCCCCCACATCCAACCCACCTTGAGCTAAACCTAATACGAAAATTGCAATTAATAATATATATAAATCTGAAATAAAGGGGATAAAAGCCATTGATACCGCCATGCTCAACAGCATGCTTGAAAAAAGGTGATTGCCATGTAGTCTGTCGTATAATTTTCCGAACAGCAGTGACCCAATTAGATAGCCTGAATACCGGGCAGTGAAAACAGAACCAACACTTTGAATGCTAACACCTATTAAATTTGCCAGATATGGTAAGGATGGCCCAAGTATTGCGGTAACCATGCCAAGTATGACATATCCAGAATAGTAACCGATTGTGTTGTGTACTGTATTCTTACTCAAAGTTTTATGCCCTTCAGTTGTGTGGTTACGGCAATGAATATTTGCTCTATGAAGGAGTAGAGACTAAAATCCATTGTTTCGATTAGATAGCAAGTAACTGTACCCCGACCCTTGTTTGATAGGTCTGGGTTGTACAGGTATTACCTCGAGGGTTTCTAAACGGTCCAAGTGTTTACTGCTTTTCATATTGTGCAACGGAGATTACTGGAATTACAGTTTATGGGACGAGTTTTTCGGCTTCGAATCCTGAGCTTATTTTCTGACTGGAGCCAGTACTTGCTGAACGATATGCTTTTTCAATCACCTCAACAACATGACAGGCTTGTTTTCCGAACTCTTGTGGGTTTTCACCCTCGCTTACACACTTGAGGAAATGCATGATATCTCCATATATAAATGGAAATTTTATAGTCGTGTGATTAGGGGGGATATAGGGGCCAAAATCGTCGAAAGTGTACTTCTTTCCCCCCACGTGATTTATCTCATTCATGAAGTTAGGCTCAGTTGGGTTTGTAGAATATATTTCGAGAGCGCCTTCTGCGCCAAAGATGCTCATGTGCCCCCAGCTCACTTTTTCACCGGGATGGGCGGCGCACCCGCTTACCATTGAAAATATATTGTTGCCAAAATCTAGAAGCATCAAAGTATTATCGTCAATTTCTACCTTAATTTCGGTGCCCATCCATTCTTTGTGAGCCAATCTTTGACCTGATAAAGCAATAACATTCTTTACTGGTCCCAATATGCTGGTTATAGCGTGAAGAGTATAAACGCTCATGTTATATACTGGACCAGCTCCCTTTTTAAACCACCAACTTGGGTCAACCTTGTTTTTTGGACCTTCCCCTAATCTTCCCTCCTCCAGTTGAGGTCCGGGATGGTCTGTAACACAAAGAGACCAAAAGACAGGACCAATAGCGCCATCTAACACCAATTGCCTGGCTTTTTGAAATGTTGGGTTGATAATTTGTTCGGGAGAAGCCACCATTACAAGGTTCTGATTCTTTGCAATATCAATAAGGTTTTGTGCCTGGGCTGAGCTTGTAGCGATGGGTTTCTGGAGGTACACATGCAGACCGGCATTTAATGATTTCTTTGCTTGATTGTAATGAATAGCGGTTGGCGTGCATAGAAGAACAGCATCAAGCGGTGCTTGTTTGAGCATGCTATCTAAACTGGTGTAATATTCTGGTATATGATATTCCTCTGCTGTTTGTTTAGCGCGCAATTCATCAATATCACAAACAGCCACAAGGTTCATTTTCTTTTTGGTGTCCTCTGTGGCGAAATGTGGCAGTAATGATGTTTGGCTTAGGACACCCAAACCCACTAAGCCTGTGTTAATCGGATACTGTATATCCCTTCCCATTTATACTCCTTTCCCAGTTGGATTGAGAATGGTATTTGGTTTTCACTACAAAAAACACTAATATATTATTTTGGCGATTTCTTCGAGGCCTTCCATATTATCTAAATCGAACCAAACGAGGTAAATTTTTTCTAAGCCCGCTTCCTCCATGCGGAGAATTTGATCTTGTATTTGTTTGCCTGTTCCGGATATCACAGCTTTTCTTTGGTCTTGGTTAAGCCCCTTGGGTAAAAATTTTTGAACCTTCTCATCTAATTGGGACTTAGTTTTTGCATATATACATGCGGTTAGCATGGATCTTGAAACATCGGATGGAGCCCGTCCTTCAGCGGTTATCAGTTCGTCAAGGTATTTGTTGTGCTCCCTGCATATTTGGGGTGTCATATATAATCCATTCCACTCATCAGCAAATTTAGAAGCTAAAGGGAGGGTGACCTTTGTCCCCATGCCGCCAATAAGTAGTGGGGGGCCACCCTTTCGATTTGGTCGAGGCAATAGAATGGCATTATTTAATTCATAATATTTTCCGTGGAAGCTTACTGGGGAGCCGTTATTGAGAAGGAGGTGGATTACTTCGGTACCCTCTTTGAAGCGCCCAAACCGTTCTTTCTTGTCCGGCAGGTCTAGGCCAAACATATGATGCTCTCTCTCCCAGCCACCAGCCCCCAGTCCCAGAAGGAGCCTTCCCCCAGACAGATCATCTACAGCAGAAGCCTGGCGTGCTGTCATTGTGGGGTGGCGAAAGGTAAATGGAGTTACCAGGGGGCCAAATTCTAGTCGCTTGGAGTTATCTGCGAGCCATGTTAGAGAAACCCATAGTTCTAATGAGGCCTTATCCGGAGGCTGATTCGTCACGTAATGATCTGAGCGATAGAAACCGTGGTAACCACAAGCCTCAATAGTTTTCGCAAGACGTTTCCAGCGAGCCCAAGTTAATCCGCTTGCGCCCTCTATGGTTATTCCAACCTTGATCATTTATGCCTCCCTTGACAACTGAAAGCCAAGACGATAAATATTATATATGCTATTATGTATAATAGAAAGTGTTATTATATGTCAACATATGATATTATAATATAAAAATGTATACTAACTAACATGTTTGGGGGAGGTGTGTGTTTTTATTCTTCGGGTATGAGATGATGCCATTGGTAATGTCCGGTTATTCTCAAGCAGATGAGTAAGGGCATTGGTTTGTAGTGGATTGACGGATGCGGATTAGGTTATGGGAGGGAAGGACAACATATGTGCCCTGATATTATTTCCCTTGGGGAGCCATTATTAGAATTTAACGCTACTTCAGAAGGTTCCCTTGTCAGTGTTGAGAACTATGAAGTGGGTTTTGGCGGGGACACCTCAAATTTTGCCATCGCTGTTAGTCGTTTGGGTGGAAGCGCTGGATACATTTGTCGAATAGGTGATGATGATTTTGGTAGGATTTTTTTGAACCTTTGGGGGGAGGAAGGTGTTGATACGGGGGAAGTCATTGTGGAGGAGGGAGGGACCACGGGCATTTACTTTATCGCCCGCCAAGACAATACTCACTCTTTTACCTATTATCGAAGAAATTCGGCAGCCAGCAAGTTATCCATAAAAGATATTCCAGAAGAATACATAAGAGGGGCAAAAATATTTCATACGACAGGGATAAGTCAGGCGATCAGTAATACCGCCTGTGATGCTGTATTTCGTGCAATTGAAATCGCACGAAGTGAAGATGTGTTAGTAGCGTATGACCCAAACATACGTTTTCAATTATGGGGAAAGCATAGAGCACGATCTGTGATGTGGGAAACGATTCGCATGGCTGATATTGTGTTTCCAAATCTCGAGGAAGGAGCAGAGTTAACGAATCTGTCCGATCCCATATCAATAACAAAAAAGATTTTGGAGCGTGGCCCAAAAGTTGTGGTTCTGAAGATGGGTAGCCGAGGGGCATTATTAGCCAGTAATGAAGGTTTCTATTTTATAGACCCATTGGATGTAGACGTTGTTGATGCCACTGGTGCAGGCGATACGTTTGCTGCGGCTTTTCTATCTAAGTACATAGAAGTAGGTGAATATAAAAAGTGTTTAAAATTTGCTGGTGCTGCTGCGGCACTCACGTCCACCGGCTGTGGGGCGGTTCGGCCGATCCCAAGAAAGTCTGAAGTTGAGGAAGCGTGCAGAAGGCAAACTATAAGGGAATGGGATAAAGACAATCTATGAACTTGGGAAATCGCGAAATTTTTCGGAAAGGGGTACAAAATCCCGAAGGGCCGGTTTGCCTTGCTGACGGAAGCTGGCTTGTAACTGAGATGGATGAGGCGTTGATTAGTCACATAAGCGCTGATGGAAGATCCAAAAATGAGATAGCCAAAACGGGGAAACCAAATGGGTTAACGCTGGATCGGAACGGGGATATATGGGTGGCGGACGCTCAGTGGGGAGCGCTATTGAAGGTAGAATTGTCGGGAAAAGTATTAGTTATATCTTCGGGCGGCCCTGGTCTTCCATTCCTGCTGCCTAACGATCTGTGTTTTGGCCCCGACCATGCGATATATATGACCGATTCGGGTGTGCTTTTAGAAGATTTGGATCAACTTGAATCGGAAAGGGATATTTACGACTTGGACTTCGATGGGCGAGTATTTAGAATCGACCCCGTTTCAGAGAGCGTTGAGCTTATTGATAATGGGTTGAAACTGACTAATGGCATCGCATTTGGGCCGGATGGGGATTTTTTGTATGTGGCTGAAACACTCACGGGTAATATATATCGCTACAAGATAACAAGCGGTGAGTTGAGAGGCGGCAGAGAAGAATTTGCTAATGTATTGATCAGAGACCCTGCTAAATATCGAAATGTGGCGGGGCCTGATGGAATGGCTTTTGACAGATGTGGGTATCTCTATGTAGCGGTATTGGCACAGGGAGACATTACGGTCATATCACCATCGGGTGACATTCACAGAAGAGTTGATGTGGATGGTGATATGCCCACTAATATTGCATTTGACAGGACCCAGCACAGAAGGGCCTTAGTTACTGAGGGATCGAAAAACCAGCTGCTATGGATAAAGTCTGAAAATGACGGTTTACCGCTGTACGGCTGAGAAAAACCAGGGTTTTGAATATATAGTGAATAAGATATGCAAGGAGTGCAATTATGAAAAAAGAAAGTATTCCGTCAGAAGATTGGGAAACCCCGAAAGCGGTCAGGGCGGGAGGATTTCTATTCCTTTCTGGAGTTACGAGCAAGCAACCTGATGGGCAGTACCTCGCTCATGGAGATATTAAATCCCAGACCCATGTCGTGATAGATAGAATAGAAAACACACTAGAGTCTTTGGATAGCTCACTGGGAAAAGTGGTAAAAATAACCGCCTACGTTCGCAGTATCGATGAGTGGAGTCTTTTTAATGAGGCCTATTTAGAAAGATTTCCTGTGAATAGGCCAGCGCGCACCACCATACAAGCGGGGGGTTTTGAGGAGGGGGCTTGTGTCGAATTAGATGTGATAGCTACCGAGTAATCTCAAACTCGAGAATTTATGCATCTCCATTCAACCCTTTCCTCGGCTTACCTGTTTCACATTATGATGATCGCTATTGTTTACAAAACTTTGCTCCAAACGTGTGTAGAATGGGGATAATTTGCGCCCCGGGCTTGACGAATCGACCAATTGTTTTTACAATACAGGAAAGAGTTTTATTAAATAGAATGCCATATTATATTTAGGGAACCTTTATTAGAAAGGGGTGGACATGGTAGACAAACAGCCTAAGAAAAACAAATATGATATCTCGTCCGTAGTTCGTGTATTTAAGATATTGGAACATATATCATCTAAAAATCACCAACGTGGAGCATCTTTGTCGGAAATTGCAGAACACATAGGCGCTTCTGTGAGTACAGCACATAGATATCTGCAGACCATAGAAAGATTGGGACATGTAACCAAAAATGATAGGGGCAATTATCATTTAGGGCCTGGAATACTTGGTCTGGCAGGAAGGTACCTTGAACAGATAAATTTACCGCAATTAGCGCTCCCTTTTATGCAGGATTTAGCCAAAGAAATGCAGGAAACGGTGCATTTGGCGGTACCTTCAGGAGATGAAGTCACTTATATAGCTAAGGCTATTGGTCCAAAATCTATTAGCATGGCAGCCCAAATTGGCTCGCGTATGCCTATGTACAGTACCTCTTTAGGAAAAGCCATGATGGCATATTTTACTCAAGAGAGAATAGAAGCGGTCTTAAGTAGTAGCTTGGAAAAAAGGACGCAAAATACAATTACCTCTCCAGAGACCTTAAGAAAAGATCTTGAAAAAACCCGAGAACGCGGTTATGCAATTGATGATGTAGAAAACGAAGAGGGCGTTCGGTGTATTGGGGCGCCTATTTTTAATTATCAAAAAGAGTTACTGGGCGCCATTAGTGTTTCTGGGCCAGTTGATCGCGTTACTATGGATTTCATCAAGGAAAACCATGTGTTATTAACGGATGCAGCATTAAAAATTTCGCGTAGAATGGGATATCCCGAATGAGTTTTCCTTATCAAGTTAAGACAATAGCGTGAGCAGATATTCGGGAGAAAGTGTATAGCGATCAACAGAAAAATGAAGCTTAGCCATGGAAGGTTTGAATATTTGTATGTATGAAAAATACGATAATACTTTGAAAGGAGGTGGTAATTTATTTTAATATTTTGAAGTAGTAGTGATTCCATTTGATAGATAGACTTTGGAGGAAAAATGAAAAAAAGATTAATTGCTTTGTTGTTGGTAGTGTTGGTGATAGGAGTAGTCATTGCGGGTTGCGGGCCAGGCGAGACGCCAACGGAAGCACCGACACAAGCGCCAGAAGAAGAACAACCCACTGAGGCCGAAGAGCCTACCCAGGCTCCGGAGGAAGAACCAGCCGAAACAGCGGTGGAAAAAAGCAAGGTAGTTGTCTGGATGGCGGGTGATGATGCCCGGTTTATGAAAGATGGAGAGCTCCCCCAGAAATTTGAAGAAGAATATCCCCAATATGATGTGGAAATTGTCCAGATACCTTGGGATACATTGCACGACAAGTTGCTTGCTGGCTTTTCGGGTGGTGAATTACCCGATGTGAGCCAAGGCGCTGATCACTGGGTAGGTGAATTTGCTACCTTGGGTGGACTAGAACCCATGACCAGCTTCATAGAAGAACAGGGTTATCAGAAGGATGATTTCTTCCCTAAATCATGGGATCATTTCCAGTTTTTCGATGGAGAAATTTACGCTGCTCCTTTTTATTGGGAAAGCCGCCTTCTTTTTTATCGTCCAGATCTCTTTGAAGAAGCAGGCTTGTCTGAACCCCCGACTGATCTTGACGAGATGATGGAATATGGAAAGGAGCTGTCTAGCGTTGAGGATCAGTTTGGACTTGCTCATCAAACTTCTTGGCTAGACTTCCACTTCTTTTCCTATTTGCTCTATGCTTATGGAGGTGATTACTATAACGAAAATAGAACCGAGTGTACTCTGACTGATGAGGCCGGAGTGCAGGCCCTAACGTACTATCAGGACCTGTATGAAGAAGATGTTATACCCAAAAATCCGGAAGATCGCGTAGAAACTTTTGCGGGTTATAAAAACGGATTTTATGCCATGGCCGAAAGCGGTGCGTGGTGGCTAGGGCTTATCAACTCACAAGCCCCTGATCTAAGCTGGGATATAGCTTTATTGCCGGAAGGTGAAACAACCCTTACGTATGGCCACCCAAACCCATGGCTTGTTCCTCAAAATGCTTCTAACAAAGAGGGGGGAAAGGCGTGGATCGCCTTTATGCTCGAGCCAGAAAATGCAGTGTATTGGGCAGAGTATTATGGCCAAACACCGACAATGTTGGCAGCTTTTGATGATCCGGCTCTAGCTGATAGTAAGTTTCAGCAATTGATGTATGAAGCTGGAACGAGAGGTACAAAATCTCTCCATAATATCAAGGCAGCGGAAACGGTGTCGGAGATCATATGGACAGAGCTGGCTAATGTGAGGGATGAGGTTAGTACTCCCGAACAAGCGGCTGAGAATATTTGTACCAACATACAACAATACCTCTGGACAGAGGATGAGCTAGAAGATTTCGAATAAATCAGATGAATTAGGGTAACAGAGGCAGGTGTGTAATGTATCAAAAATCATGCCTGCCTCTGAACCCTATGGCAAGAACCTAAATCAAGGTCATTAACTTCTGTAAAGAAATATTTATGAAGAATAGAATGAAAAGAATTTACTCATCGATCAAAAAGTATCATTTCATTCCTATTACGCTAGCCCCAGCATTAATAATATTAGGGGCCTATGTATATTATCCGACTTTATTTTCTTTGTATTTAAGTTTTTTCAAAACCCAATTATATAAAACTGTTGAGTTTGTAGGACTTGAACATTACTTAAGTTTATTTCATGATCAGGTTTTTAGAATTGCTTTCAAGAATACACTTGTTTATTCTGTTGGAGCAGTTAGTGGCACGATTGTTGTTGGCTTAGGGATGGCCTTATTACTAGACAGTCCTTTGAAAGGAAAGGATATTTTCCGGTCTACATTTTTTATGCCATATGTAATACCGTTTGCAGCTCATGCCTTATTGTGGTATTGGATTTTGGATCCGCGGTATGGACTTGTCAATCATGTATTAGGATTCTTTGGAATAAACCCCATACCCTGGCTTCAATCAAGGAGTTGGGTATTGCCTGCTTTTATATTGATGGATGTGTGGAAGCGAAGCGGATTCGCAATGGTATTGTTTCTTGCGGGGCTTCAAACAATTCCCGATGAGCTATATGATGCAGCGACGGTTGACGGGGCAAGTGAATGGAAAAAGTTTTGGAAAGTTACTCTTCCGTTGCTTCGCCCTGTAACTTTATTTGTTGTTATTATGTCTCTTTTACACACATTACAATTGTTTGTGGAACCCTTTTTGATGACGAAAGGGGGGCCCGGTCAAGCCTCATTATCAGTGGTATATCTTATCTATAGAGAAGGTTTCAGAACATTAAATATAGGTCGTTCCTCAGCGATGGCCGTGATACTATTCCTGGTTATTTTTATAATAACAATCTTACTCATTCAATTTTTTGATATAGAGGAGATATATTAGATGAATGAGTTATTTAAATTTATCAAAAAGATTTGGAACCCAATTGGTAATTTGTCGCGGTATCGCTTCAGGAGAATAATTCTCCAGTTATTCAAATACATAATATTAATAATTCTATTATTGGTTATTGTTATTCCAATATATTGGGTGTTTTCTACTTCCTTAAAACCGGCGTCAGAAATTCAAGCCTGGCCTCCTCAATGGATTCCTCAACCCATTACCTTAGAAAGCTATAGGTACGCATTCAGATTATTACCAATTGGGCGTTTTTTCCTGAACTCACTCATCGTAACATCTGTAGTGATAGTCTCAAATATTGTTACTTGCTCTATAGCGGGCTACACATTAGCGAGAAAGCGCTTTCTGGGACGAAATTTTATTTTTGGATTAATTTTAAGCTCAATGATGGTTCCCTTACATGTTCGCGTGATACCAATGTACTTGATGTCTTTAAAGTTAGGATTAGAAAATACCTATCCTGGTATTTTTCTTCCTATTGCCTCAACTGGATTTGGTATCTTTATGATGCGACAATTTTTTATTACCCTGCCTGGCGAGGTCATGGATGCAGCAAGAATAGATGGGTGTGGTGAGTGGGGAATCGTTTTCCGCATTGTAATGCCCATGTCAAAAGGGGCAGTATCAAGCTTAGCCTTATTTGCGCTTGTCTGGTCTTTTGAAGATTTCTTGTGGCCCTTAATCATAACCTCAAGCACGAACATGCGGCCTTTGCAGGTTGGTATTACGTTGTTCTTGGGCCTAGTTGTGTATGAATGGGGGCCTGTCATGGCCACAACCGCTCTTACCATTACTCCCATGATTATTATATATATACTTTTACAGAGAAGATTTATCGAAGGAATCACTGCGGGGGCCGTTAAGGGATGATAGTTCCAAAAAGGGAATAGATTATGGAAGTACAACTAAAAAACAAAGTGGCTTTGATAACTGGTGCTGCTTCAGGAATTGGCAGATCTTTAGCAAAGACTTATTCGGACAGCGGAGCTTCCGTTGGGATAATCGATATAAACGAAGAAGGGGGAATTGCGACTAAAAATGAAATCCTTGAGGATGGGGGAGAGGCAATTTTCTTGAAGGCTGATGTTTCCTCAAAAAGTGATGTAAAAGCCGCTGTTGATGCTGTTGTAAAAGAGTATGGAAGAATTGATATATTGGTGAATAATGCCGCTTTGGCCACAAGAGGTACCGTTGCTTCATTGTCAGTAACAGAATGGAACAAACATATAAATGTAAACTTAAATGGTATTTATCTTTGTTCTCATTTTGTCCTTCCGATTATGATTGAACAGGAAAGCGGAGTCATTCTAAATATTGGTTCAGTTGCTAGCTTAGTGGGCGTAGAGGGGTTTGCTGCATATGTAACCTCGAAGACTGGAATTCTTGGGATTACCAGAGCGATGGCCTTGGATCATAGCTCTCAAGGCATCCGGGTTAACTGTGTTTGCCCCAGTGGTATTAAAACCCCATTAATGGACTGGCAATTTCAAACTTCATCAAATCCAGAAATAGAAAAGAAAAGAGTTATTGAAATGCATCCTTCTGGTCGTATGGCTGATCCTGAAGAGTTGGCTAGTTTTTTAGTTTATCTAGCCAGTGACCAAGCTGACTACATTACAGGTGCTATATACACATTTGACGGGGGATATACTGCAAAATAAGCTGATTACAAAGAAGGAGAAAACATGAATTCGATAAATATAATGGTTGTGGGGCTTGGTCGCTGGGGCCATTTATGGCTTGAGGACATAAGAGAAAATGAAAATTACAATATAGTCTCAGTGGTTGATAACGATTTCGAAACCATTGGAAATGTTTGTTCAGAATTTCAAATTAATGAAAGGGCTGGCTATATTAATTTAGAAAAGGCCATTGATGAGTCAAACCCCGATGTTGCTTTGATTGTTTTACCTCCAAAAGCGCACTATCAAGCTGCAAAAAAATGTATACAAAAAGGAGTCAATATACTTTCTGAAAAGCCATTAGCAAATGATATGGCTGAAGCTGAAAGTTTATTGAAACTGTCTCAGAATAACGACGTGGTATTTATGGTCTCTCAAGATTACCGCTGGCAACCAACTCCACAAACTGTGCGACAAGCGATTTCAGATGGGGTCATAGGAAAGGTTGACTACATCACATTTCAACATTTGAGGTCTATAGATGTTGGGGGATGGCGTGAAAAGATGAATCATGTAGTATTGGAAGATATGGCGATCCATCATTTCGATTTGCTCCGGTATTTTTTAAGTGCTGATTGTAAGGAAGTCTATGCTGAGTCCTTTAATCCCAAATGGAGCTGGTATGAAGGTGGGGCGACAACGTCTGTGCTCCTGAATTTTGGAGATGGTTTGCATGTGAATTATTTTGGTTCTTGGGTAACAACGGGAAAAGAGAATGGCAGTTTGGGCGAACTTCGCATCGAGGGTGATGAAGGTTCACTCAGGGTGGATTCGGATGGCCAGGTATTTCGTATGAGTGGCGAAGAGGAAGCGAGATTAGATCTTGTCGAAATGGAGTATGTTCAGAGGCCATATGCATTAAGAGAGATGCAAAGAGCGATTTATGAAGGAAAACAACCAGAGACGAGCATTCAAGATAACATTAAGAGCTTTGCGATAATTCGCACCGCGATAAAATCAGCACAAGAGCATCGCCCTGTATCTCTCAGTGAAGTGCTAAATGAATCTGTCTAGAAAATATAGGGGATATATAGAGTGGTTAGCCTTCAGGGTACAGGCAGTGCTGAAACGCCCGATGCAGCTGAGCATTCGTAAAGGTTGGGTTGGAGCCCTGTTTTTTTTGAATAGCTTTTTTTTACCTGGGAGGTGAATGTATCTGAGACCTCTTTGTGAATGAGAGCTACAGCACAACCGCCCAGGCCTGCTCCAGTCATGCGAGCGCCGTAACATCCTTCTTCCTGCTGTGCCAGCTCAACCATGATGTTGAGTTCTGGACTGGAGACTTCGTAATCGTCTCGCAAGCTTTTATGGCTTTCATTCATCAGTTTTCCGAGCGTGACAGCATCTGCGTTGCGCATAGCTTTTGCCGCTTGTAGTGTGCGTTGGTTCTCACTGATAACGTGTCGTGCTCTCCTTTTTGTTGTTTCGCTGAGGACATCCACTTTTCTCTGAAATCGCTTTAGGGATATGTCTCGGAGAGAGGGAACACCTAGGCCCTCAGCAGCTTGTTGACATTGAGTGACACGGCGGTTGTATTCTGAGTCTTTCAATCCCCGCCTGGTCATAGTATCCATCACAATCACGCGGGCTTTTTCAGGAAAGGGAATGGGTGATGTTTCTAATGACCGGCAGTCAATGAAGAGAGCAGAACCTTCTTTTGCGCTGGCAATGGCTAGCTGATCCATGATCCCCGACTGAACCCCAACCCATTTGTTTTCGGTTTTTTGGGCTAATTTTGCCATGGCAAGGTTTTCCCATGGCCAATCGGCTACAAGGGAATGAGTTTTCAGAAGTGATAGCTCGAGAGCTGCAGATGAGGATAGTCCCGCGCCGACAGGGATATTGCTTCCCAGAACACCTTTCCATCCCTTTACTGAATAGTTTGATGCTAAAAGAGACCAAATAACACCAGCGACATACTCCTCCCAGTTTTCTTTGTGTTGGGGGTTGTCGAGTGTTACCTGTGTAGAACTCTGATAGTTCAGCGAATAGAGTGAAACGAGGTTTTTTTGATTTAGTTGAAACCCAATCCAGATGAAGCGATCAATGGCCATTGGAAGGACAAACCCATCGTTGTAATCGGTGTGTTCGCCGATCAGGTTTACCCGTCCGGGAGCGCGTACAAGATGGGTAGGTGTGGTTTCATATCGTGATTGAAAAGCTTGAATGATCTTTGATTTATCCATGTTTGCTTAGGGGATTTCCCCATTAATTTATTAGTTAGGAATAATTGAAGGCATACGCGTTTGTTGTTATTGGTGGACATTGAAAATCTATTTGGTTTCTGTGAAATATTAAGGTTTTTCATTCCTGGTTAGTATAGCATGAAACTATTTCGATATTTATTTATTAAATGAGTGAGAGTCTGTAAAGCTTAGATATGGCGGAATTGTATTACTAAGTTGCTCTCCAGTGCATGTTCCTAACCAAAAGAAGTAGGGATGAAATAATAAATGGAACTACTAGAACGTAAGCCTAATAATCTAATATCCGGGCAAGAATTTTTAACCCCAGCTACAACATAGGGCTTAAAATAATTAAAGGGTGAGATTACTTCCAACCTTCATTGTTTTCGATCAAACTAAACAACCACGGGCTGGAATATATATAGTGTGTCTATCTAGCGGAGACCAGGTCTATGTTGATACCTTCAGCTGTAACGAGGGAGACATACGACCATAAGTGTCATAACAACGGCTTTCATCATAGTGGAAGATAAATGCCGAGGGTCTGTTTAGGTTAAGAGAACTAAGTAGAGGCTAACCTCGTTCGAGTTAGCGGAGAACACTTAAGGAATTGAAGGTTATTGTGCTCACTTGTGTGGTTGAATAAACAGACTGAGTTCTTATGCTACATTATTGCTCTGACGACTCTTCTAGAAAAACCCAATCCGCATAAACAAACTGATCCCCGGCACGCCGACAATGATCAATGACGCCAGGACAATGATCATGGTGTTGACCAGGGTGGCCTTGACCTTGGCCTTGCCGCTCTTTTCCATGATGCGGTTTGACAACCGCTGCCGCAGCATGCGCGCCATGGTCTTCATGGCCCCCGTCTGCACCTGGCCGCCCACCTGGCTCTGTTTGATCAAGCCCAAAAATTCCTTGAGCTGCCCCGGGGCGGGTACAGAATCCTCGACATCCTTGATGATCCGGTCGATGGGCTTGCTGGTCTGCATCCCGGAGGAGACGCGCTCGCAGACCTTGCCGAAGAGCCCGAAATCGCCCATCTGCGACAGAGCGTCGCTCAGGCTGGTGCCGGTGTTGAGCAGGTTGACGAGCTGCTCCAGCCCGAAGCCCATCTCGTCCTGGATCCGCTCCCGCTGCTTCTTGATCGCCCCGCGCACGGTCCTGCCGGGCAGGGTGAAGCCAAACAGCAGGCCCCCCGTGATCAACCCGGCCGTGATCACGTAGC
>Ga0207797_1001450_pt1 | contig 17107 bp, 14 predicted proteins | sample PRCRCaboRojoPR_6_FD_187275 | JGI IMG/M metagenome (GOLD analysis project Ga0207797, IMG submission 187275) | Marine sediment microbial community from Cabo Rojo, Puerto Rico - PR CR 10% Liquid 1 (SPAdes) | ecosystem: Environmental > Aquatic > Marine > Coastal > Sediment | place: Cabo Rojo, Puerto...
GTACGAGTGCCCACGTCCCGGTGGGGGTACCGCTCCTCACTGTCAACGCCGACACCGACCACCGCGGCCGGCTCCTCGGGATCTGGGGCGGGGCATCGAAGCTCGGCGATGCCGCCACGCCGGCCGCCGTGGGGGTGCTGATCGTCCTGCTGGCCTGGCAGGAGATCGTCATCGGCTTCGCCGTCCTCGGGCTGGTGATGGCGGTCGTACTGTACCTGATCCTGAGTCTCGGCCGCTTCGATACGGCCCCGCCCGAACAGCCGGACGACGATGAACCGCCCTGGCGGGCCGATCGCCGCACCTACCTCTATCCGCTGCTCGTTCTGATGGGTTATTTCGCCGCCTATAACGTCGTGGTCCAGGGGGTCGTCGCGTTCACGCCGACCTTCGTCTCGGACGTCTATGCCTACACCCTCGACCTCGGCAATCTCCATTTCGCCCCCGAATCGTTCGCCGACTTCGCCCTCTCCGTGCTGCTCATCGCGGCCGCGATCAGCCGGTTCACGGGCGGCTGGCTCGTCGACCGGTTCGAGGGCCGGGCGGTCCTCGTGGGGTCGCTCGCCGTCGCCACGGTCGCGCTGTATGTCCTCTCGGTCGCTACCCTCGGACCGATCCTCCTCATGGTCGTGCTTGCGGTTTTCGGGGCCGGGCTCTGGGGGAATAGCCCCGCCCGCGATTCACTCATCAGCGAGCTCACCCCGGCCGACCGGGAGGGCCGGACGTTCAGTTACCTGTGGACCGCCTCGAGGGTGTTCGCCGCCGTCTCGCCGGTGTTGATCGGGTTTCTGGCCGATACGGTCGGGATCCGGGTCGGCTTCCGCTACCTCGCGATCGCGACGCTCGTCGCGACGGGATTTTCAGCATTGCTGTTCAGTGGTCGGGTATATGTCGACGGGAGCAGCGAGGCCTGAGCCTGATCAGTACCGCGAGGGCATGTATGACAGGCCGAGGAGCGTGATCGCCGCGAGCGCGCTCAGCAGCGAGACCCCCCAGAGGCCGTTCACCCGCTCCTCGAAGGTGTCCTGGGCCGCCAGCTCGTTCTGGTAGGCAGCGAAGTCGCTCGATAGCTCGAGCGTCCGGTCATCGGGGAAGTGTGCGACGAAGGTCCGATCGTTGAGCGTAACGTTGTCACCCTCGCCGGCCGTCACGGTGGTGTCGACCGGCGCCCGCCACTCGAGTGTCACCGACGTGTTCGTCACCGTGGCGAGGGTCACCGTCTGGTTGTTGTAGTCGAACTCGTCGTTCTGATCGAACTCGAGCTCGGCTGGCGGCCCGAACTGGTCGGTGAGGTACTCGTCACGGGGGATCAGAACCTGCTGGCCGTCCTGCTCGACGATGACGTAGGTCTCGCCGTCACGGTCGATGGTCGACACGTTTTCGCCGAGGCTCCGTTCCTCGGTCAGCTGAACCGTCGGGGGCGTCGCGTCCGCGTCGGTCACGACGGAGTAGTCGGTCCCGTCGACGGTGACGGTCGATCCCGCGTCCCAGGTCTCGGTCTGTACGGCGTCGTCGTCCGTCCACGTCAGCTCGGCTTCGGCCCCGCTGACCCGGACACTGTAGGTCCGACCGTTGACGGTGACCTCGTCGCCCGTTACGAGTGTGTGAGCCGGGTTATCGACCGAGATGGCCGGTTCCTCCGCCACCCCGATCATGGCGTAGGATCCGGCGGCGAGGATGATGAAGAAAGCCGCATAGAGCGCCGCCGCCCGTCGTTGCATAACCGGGGGGATGGTTGGGCGCCGTTTAACCGTTGCTGTTCGCCGGGAGGCCGTCGGGTATCTCGATTTCGCGGTCGGATTCGGCGGCGATTTCGACCAGTTCATCGACCACTCGATCCGGGAGCGGTACCCCCTCGGCGAGCCGGTCCATCGCGGTCCGATACTCGGGCTCGCCGGGGAGGGCGAGGAGTTCGGGTTTGGCCCCACCGGTAACCGGGACGGCCGCCGAGGGGGCGGCCGACTTGACGTGGCCGGCCAAGGCCGCAATCCGCGCCTCAACGGCGGACCGGGTCGTGAAGGAAAGCGGGTCGATCGCGATAAAGGCCGCCGCGTTGCTCGCCCAGTCGGCCGACCGCTGTCCCATCACCAGCCCGTCGCTGACGATGCCGGCCATGAGCTCGGCGATGATCCCGAAACCGAACCCCTTGTACCCGGAGAGGAGACCGCCCAACGGCAGCGCCGCCCCCTCGCCGTTCATGAATCGGGCGCCATCGGTCATCGTCTCGCCGTCCGGCCCGATCAGCCACCCTTCGGGGACGGGCTCGCCCCTGGCGACCCGGTCTCGGACCTTGCCGTTGGCCACCTGGCTGGTCGCCGCATCCAGGACGATCGAGAACGGGAGTTCGTCGAAAGTGGGGACGCCGACCGCGATTGGATTGGTCGACAGCCGGCGGTCGACCGTGCCGGGAGCGGCGACCGTCGCCGAACCTCCCTGGGTGTTGACGAACGCGAGGAAGAGGTAGCCCCGATCTGCCGCGCGCTCGGCCCATTCACCGACACGGCCGAGGTGTGAGGCGTTACGGACGCCGATGGCGGCCAGGCCCGTCTCCTCGGCGGCCTCGATGGCGGTCTCGACGCCAACCCGGCCGACGAGTTGGCCGTAGGCGTCGTGTCCGTCGACGAGGCCGGTGGCGCCGTCGTGGTCGGCGGTCGGCTCCACATCGGGGACGATCGCCCCGTCAGCGATCATCCGGCCGTAGCGGGGCACCCGCATGGCGCCGTGGGAGTTATGCCCACGGAGGTCGGCCCCGACGAGCGAGGCGGCGACCGGTTCGGCGATGCGACGAGGCGTCCCGTGCTCGATCAGGAGTTCCGTCACGAACCCGTCTAGTAGAGCGGGCGAGAGGGTGGGCATGGCCGGTCAATTCACGGTCGGGATTAAAGGGCTGCCGTTCCGGGTTTTCGCGGCGCCGGCTAATGGTCAAACCCATATTTGACCTTTCAGAAGCCCTATTTGACCGACCCGACTAGGGACAATCAACACCGATGCGAATCACCGAGGTGTGTGGCTGATGGCCAAGCTGCTCCCGTTCAAGCCCGAACTACCCTCCCGGGACCAACAGCCACGGCTGGTCGACCTGGACGACGAGACCGCAGACGAGGTCTTCGCGGCGCTCTCGTCGGCGACGGCGCGGAACATCGTCTCGGAACTCTATTCCGAGCCGGCGACGGCCTCCGACGTGGCCGACGCCGTGGATACGTCGTTGCAGAACGCCCGCTACCATCTCGACAAACTCCAGGCGGCGGGCGTCATCGAGTCCGTCGATACGTGGTACTCATCCCGGGGGACCGAAATGACGGTCTACGCACCGACGAACGAGCCGCTGGTCGTCGCGGCGGGCAAGGAGGAGAGCACGGGCGTGCTCCGGGAGGCGCTCACGCGGATGCTCTCCGCCGTCGCGATCCTGGGTATTCTCAGCGTCCTCGTCGATCGGTGGGCTCGGAGCGTGCTCACCCGGGCCGTCCGGCGGACCGCCGACGCCGCCGGCGGGGGCGAACTCGTCGCTGAAGAGGCGGCGACGGCCACGCCCGAGGCCGAACGAGGCGACGCCGCGACCGTCGGCGGCGGTGACGGTGGTGCCGGTGGAGGCGGTGATGGCGGCGGCGCGATGGGCGCCATGGATGTCGAGAACACGACGACTCCCACGCCCTCCTCGACAAGCGAGCCAGCGATCAATGCAGCCGACGTCACGACAGCGAAGACGGAGGCTGCCGCCTCGCCGACCCCAGCGCCGACCGCCACGCCGGCCCCGACCCCCGAGCCGACCCAGCTGGTGCAGGATACGGTAACCGAGCCGATGACGACGACCGCCGCAACCGGGATGGAGACGCAATTGTTCGGCGGTTTCCCGCCAGGGGCCCTCTTCTTCGCCGGCGGCCTCGTCGTGATCGCCCTGGTGGCGGGCTGGTGGTACCTGGCTCGGTATCGACCGATGTACGGGTAGTCCTGGGTGATTTCTTGAAGGTTGATCGCGTAGCCGACCACAGCCATGCCAGCCTACGAGACCCTCGAGGTGTCGCGTGACGACGCCATCGGCGCCGTGACCATCGACCGGCCGGCGGGAATGAATACCCTCACCCCCACGATGGTGGAGGAGCTCCTGGATGTCGCCGTCAGGTTTTCCGAGGACGACGACGTCCGCTGTGTGACCCTCACGGGGGCCGGAGAGGCCTTTGGGGCGGGGGCCGATCTGAGCCGGCTCGAAGGTGAAAGGAGCGATGCCATAGCGCTCCGCCGGCTCGCCTCCACGCTCCACGACGCGATCATCCAGTTCTATCAGGGGGACACGCCGCTCGTTACTGGGGTGAACGGCATCGCCGCCGGGGCCGGGTTCAGCCTCGCCATCCTCGGCGACATCGTGCTCGTGAGTGATGCCGCCCGGTTCGAGTACGCCTACCACCGGGTCGGATTGACGGGTGACGGCGGGTCGACCTTTTTCCTCCCGAGAATGGTGGGACTCCGGCAGGCAAAGGAGATCGTCCTCCGCGACGAGCCGATCGACCCGAACCGGGCCGTCGAACTCGGGCTCGCGACCGAGGTGGTCCCCGCTGACGAGCTCCAGTCGCGAGTTGCCGCGGAGGCCGAGCGGATCGCGTCGGGGCCGACGGCCGTCTATGGACGCATGCGCCGGCTGCTGACCGAAAGCTTCGATCGCGATCTGGCGGGGCAGCTCGCCGCCGAGACGGACGCAATCGCCGAGTCGACCCGCACGCGAGACTATACACGAGGATACGCCGCGTTCTTCGATGACGAGCCGGCCGAGTTCGTCGGGAAGTGAGTGCCCTACTCCGGCCACTGCCCATAATAGGTCACGAGGTCCGCCCGACCCGTCCCAACGAGGGTATTGACCTCGTCGGGGGTGGTCGCATGGCTCGTCGCCACAGTCTGAATTCCCACCTCGTTTCGGATCTGGTCGCTGTACCACCGGGGGTCTTCGAGGTTCGGTGCCCGTTCCGTGGCGACGGTCCCTCCGCCGATGGGGGCAACGAGGTCGACGCCCGTCTCGGCCAGAGTTCCCGCGAGGACGAATGCGTCATCGAGGTCGAACCCATTCGGCACCCAGTCGGCCGCCATTGCTGTGGCCCCGAGTGGTCCGTCCCACGTGGCCCGCACGGCCTCGACGACCGCGAGCGGGAAGCGCATCCGATGTTCGAGGCTCCCGCCATAGGCGTCCTCCCGTCGATTGGTCAGCGGTGAGAGAAAGCTCGCGAACAGGTTACCGTGGCCGAGGTGGAGCTGGAGGTAATCGAAGCCGGCACTTCCGGCCCGTTCCGTCGCGGTTACAAACGTCTCGATCAGATCCTCGATATCGCTGGCGGTGACCGGTTCCGGGGTCCGGCCCTCGCCGTACGTAACCGGTGAAGCCGCAAGCGGCCGCCACTGGTTGCCGGAGGGACGATCAATGCTGAAACCGCGAGGACTGGCGCCTGCCCCTGGACCGGCGTGGGTGAGATGGACGCCCGCGAGCACGCCCCGATCATGAATCGCCTCCACGGTGTCGCGCCATGCTCGGGTGTGGTCATTCGTATAGAGCCCGGCGCTACCAGGGGTCGGTCGGCCGCGCGATGTGACGGCCAACGGCTCGGTCAGGACGAGTCCGACGCCCGCTGCAGCGCGACTGACGAGCGCGTCCGATTGGGCGGTCGTGGGCTGGCCCTGCCTACTAGAAAAGGTCGGTTCGGCCGCCGCGACGAGCCGGTTATCGAGGGTCACGCCGCCGATCGAGAGTGGCTGGCGGCATGGCGGTTCGACCGACTCGAGTGTGTCCGGATCGATGTCTCGGGCCTGTCCGGCGAACCACTGGTCAAAGGTGGCCATGAACTCGGGATCCCGACGGAGGAGGCTCTCGTAGGAGACCCGCCCAGATCGAGTGAGATGATGGACGGCCCGTTGTCGTTCCGGGAGGGAGAAGAACCGACGGATAGCTTCGAAATGCATCCGGGAGCGTTCGCCGGCGCGCTGTAATTCCTCGACGAAGGGCCGACGGTCGGCCTCGTAATCGGCCAGGGCAGCAGCGACGTCGTCGCCGTTGACATCGACTGCGTTCATCAGGCCGATGGCGTCCTCCATCGCGAGCGTCGTCCCCGAGCCGATCGAGTAGTGAGCGGTGTGGGCGGCGTCACCGAGCAGAACGACGTTGTCGTGGTGCCATGTGTCGTTCCAGATGGTAGTGAAGGTTCGCCAGGTGTCGATCTCGGATTTAAGCGAGTGGCCGTCGAGGTGGTCGGCGAAGACCTCCTCGAGGGAGGCCAGATACTCCGATTCGTCCATCCCTGCCAGGCCCGACGTTGCCCAAGTCTCGTGGTCGCAGTCGACGATGAACGTGCTTGTCGGGCCAGGATACGTGTGAGCACAAAAAATGCCGTCGTCGGTGGTTTCGAAGATGTGGGCGAGGGCATCAAAGTCGGCATCGGTCCCGAACCAGGAGAAGCGGGTCGTCCCCTCGATGGACTGCACGCCGAAGGCGTCTGGCCAGGTCTCGCGTGTCGGGCTGTGGATGCCATCGGCGCCGATGAGGAGGTCGGCGTCATCGGCGTGTGCGGCGGGATCCTCGACCGGTTGATCGAACTGGAGGTCGACGCCGACCTCCCTCGCCCGGCCCTGGAGGACACGCAGGAGTTCGGTCCGCATCATGCTCGCGAAGGCGTTGCCGCCGCAGGCGTAGCGTGTCCCGTCGTAGTATATCTCGAAGTCCGCCCACCGGGTGAACTCCTCCGTGATCGCCCGGTGGGATTCGGGGTCGGCCGCCTCGAGGTTCGACAAGGCACGATTGGGGAAGACGATCCCCCAGCCGTAGGTGACGTCCGGTGGGTTGCGCTCGTAGACCGTGACGTCCCAGTCAGGATGAGTCTTCTTGAGCAGGAGGCTTGCATAGAGCCCGCCGGGGCCGCCGCCGATCGTCGTGACCTTCACGAACACCACCGGATCGTCGCCATATCCCCGGTCACCGCCAGTTCACAATAACGGTTGATATCTATTGGACAGCAATTAGACGCCAAGGTAGCGCTGTCGGAACTCCGCGTCCTCGCGAAGCCGTTCGGTCGAGACCTCTGCGACGATCTGGCCCTCATCAAGGACGTAGTTCCGGTCGCTGACGGCGACCGTCGCGGCGACGTTCTGTTCGACCATCAGCACGGTAACGCCGCGTTGCTCGTTGATCTCCTTGATGGCTTCGACGACGCCCTCGACGATCAGGGGCGCGAGGCCCTCGAACGGTTCGTCCAAGAGGAGGAGACCGGGATTGGAGACGAGTGCACGAGCAATCGCGAGCATCTGCTGTTCGCCGCCGCTGAGGTTCTTCGCTGCACGACCCCGCATGTCGTCAAGATCGGGGAAGAGCTCGTACATCTCCGCCTCCGGGAGGGGATCCGATGCCGTTGTGGCGGCGATATGGATGTTCTCGGCGACGGTCAGCCGTGGGAAGAGGTCGCGGCCCTCGGGGACGTAGCCGATGCCGAGGTGGGCGATCTCGTGGCTCTCGAGGTCGAGCAGGTCGGTTCCATTGTAGGTGATCGAACCGTCCAGGACCCGGGGGAGGTCCGCCCCCATGATCGCCCGCATGGTCGTCGTCTTGCCAGCCCCGTTCCGGCCGAGGAGGGAGACCACCTCGTCGCTTTCCACCCTGAGTCCGACGTCGAAGAGGACCTGCCCGGTCTCGTAGCCGGCATCCAACTCGGAGAGTTCGAGCAGCGCCACGTCAGATCCCCTCCGTCATCCCGCCCAGATAAGCCTCCTGAACGGCATCGTTGTCCTGGATCTCCCGTGGCGTGCCGGTGGCAAGCACCTGCCCGCCGTGCAGCACCGTGATCCGGTCGCTCTGTGAGAGGACGACCTCCATGTCGTGTTCGATCATGAGGAGCGTGAGTCCGAGGTCGTCGCGGATCGATGCGATCAGCTCTGCTGTTCGTTCGGTCTCGCCGGGTCCCATCCCACTAGTGGGTTCGTCGAGGAGGAGGACATCCGGATCGGTCGCGATGGCCATGGCAATACCGAGCAGGCGCTGATCGCCATGGGAGAGATTCTTCGCGGTTCGGTGGGCGAGATCCGACAGCCCGACCATCTCGAGGACTGCATGGGCTTGCTCGCGGGCAACGCGCTCGCCAACTCGGAAGAGGTCGAACGACAACGAGCCCTGTTCGACCGTCTGGGCGACGATCCGGACGTTCTCGAGAACGGTCTGCTCGGTGAACAGCTGGTTCGACTGGAACGAACGGGCAAGCCCTAGATGGGAGCGTTCGTGTTCGGGGCTATCGGTGATGTCCTCGCCGAAGAGGCGGACCCGGCCGGTCGAGGGCTCGAGGACGTGCATAAGGAGGTTGAACAGGGTGGTCTTCCCAGCGCCGTTCGGCCCGATGATGGCCCTGAACTCGCCGTCGGGGACCTCGAAGGAGACGTGGTCGACGGCGACGAACCCGCCGAACCGACGGGTGAGATCGTCGGCCGCAAGCGCCGGCACGTCACTCATTGTCGACCCTCCGGCGGGCGAGTTCGAGGAGCTTGACGACCTGCGTACGGAGGAAGCCGTAGATGCCCTCCTCCGGGGCGATGAGAACGAGGATGACGAAGGCGAGGCCGAAGAAAAACTGCCAGAAGGTGAGGATTCCACTGACGTCGATCGACACAATGGCGAACTCGGTGAGCGGCAGCGCGAGCACCTCGAACGTGGTCAGAGTCTCCCTTGCCACGAACCACGAGAATGCGCCCATGACCGGCCCGAAAAAGTAGTTCATCCCGCCGAAGATCGTCATCAGGAGGACATTTCCGCTCTGGAGGACAGCGATGTCCTCGAGCGCGGCGCCGCTGTTGTTGAGGACGAGCATCGTCCCGGCGATCGCCGAGAATGCGCCGGAAAGGGTGAACGCCCGCACCTTGTACTGGTGGGTTGCGATCCCCATCGACCGGGCGAGTTCTTCGTTGTCACGGATCGCGACGAGCGTCCGACCAAAGGGCGAGCGGACGATCTGCCAGAGCGCGATCATCGCGATGACAAACATGAATGCGATGAGGAGGTAGAACTCGAACTCGATGCCCCAGAGGGTGACCAACGTCTGGCCACGAAAACTCGAGATCCACCCGGGGACGGCACCGGCCCGGATACCGTCAGCGCCGCCGGTCAGATCGAATGGGTTCGCGTTGACGATGAAGTGAGCGGCCATCCCGAAGGCGAGCGTGAGCATGGCGAAATAGATTTCACCGCGATGGACGGTTAGCTGGCCGATCCCGTAGGCAAGGACGGCGGCGACGAACACGCCGATCGCCCCAGCGACCACGAACGGGAGGTCGATGTGGGCGAGTCCGATCGCGATCCCGTAAGATCCGGCTCCCATGAACATGGCGTGCCCGAAGGAGAGCAGGCCACCGTAACCGAGGAGGAGGTTGTAGGCAGAGGCGAACAACATCCAGATGAGGATCGACGTGGCGATGTAATCGCCCCCGAGGACGAACTCCAGTTGAAGCACCGGTCGAAGGAGGAGGACGACGAGGAGAATGCCGATCGGGGTCCGAACGTTCGAAAACGATGCCGGCCCGAGGGCATCGCGGAGCCGGGTCACGGGAGACTCTTCGCTCATTCCATCAACCCCTCCTCGCCGAAGAGTCCGCGTGGCCTGAGCAGGAGGACCGCAAGGAGCACGGCGAACGGCATGAAACCGCCAATCCCCGGGATGTTGAGCCCGGGAATGCCGGTGACCTCAGCCAGCGATCGAAAGGTCACTGGGGCGAGGAAAACCGAGAGGCCGACGAGGATGGCGCTGATGACGGAACCGAAGATGCTCCCGACGCCGCCGACGGCAACGATAACGAACGCGAGGAGAACAAACTCGAACGCCATTCCGAGGTCCATGCCCACCTCACCCCCGCGGAGAACGCCCGCGAGCCCGGCGAGCGTCGCCCCGATGAAGAAGACGATCGTGAACCGTCGGGGGATGTCCACCCCGATGAACTCGGCCATCTCCTGATTCTGAACGCCCGCCCGGATCGTGAGGCCGAAGTCGGTTCGGTGGATGAGGAGGTAGAGGCCGACCACGACGACAATCCCGACGGCCATCGTGAACAACCGCATCGTCGTGACCTGGACGAGGCCGACGGTCACGGACCCCCGAAGCACGGCAGGGACCTCGAAGCTGAGCGGGGTTCCACCCCACTGGGCACGGGCCACCTCCTCGAGCATCAGGGCGACGCCGAACGTCGCCAATAGCCCTATGATCGGCGTCTCGCCGTAAAGGTGCCTGAGCACGCCGATCTCGATACCGACACCGACGATACCGATCAACAAGGGAACGATCAGGAGCGCGGCCCAAAACGACAGCCCCTGACTCGCGACGATCTCATAGGCGCCATAGGCGCCGAGCATGAACAACGCCCCGTGGGCGAAGTTGACGACGCCGAGCAGACCGAGGATGAGCGCGAGGCCGACGGATATCATCGCGAGGATCATCCCATACACGAGGCCGCCGATGAAGTTGTTGACGAACAACCGTGGGTGGAGCACGAGGCCGATGAGGAGCAACAGGATCGTGACCGCAACGAGCGCTCCTGCCGCCACGAGCTTTCGAGGATTACGGGTCACTTCGAGCGCGGAGAGATCCATTCAGCGTAATCTGGAAACGGGGCTACCCGAACTGGCAATCGGGTGATGGTTCGGGTGACGCTTCGTCGCCCGACATCGAGTCAATAACCTCGAACCAGACGCGGTACGGGTCGTCCGTCATGTCCTCGACCGACAGTCCCCGGGTCGCATAGACCGGTTGGATGAGCTGGTGGTCGCCTTCGCGCCAGTACATCGTGTCGGGATCGCCGTGGAGGGCGAGTGTCCGATCGTTCTCGACCTCGTGACCGTCCAGTTCCTCAATGATGTCTGAACCACGGGTCGAATCCGCCCTGACGGCCGCACGGACCAGCTGGTCGGTCGATTCGTAGCCGATGACGTGGCGGACCTGCGGGTCGTGATCGGAGATCTCCGTGACCTCGAGCTTCCAGTCCTCGGCGACATCGAGGCCGGGGCTCCACCCCTGGCTGCTCAGGTCGATGATCGATGCCTGTTCCTTGCTGATACCATGGAACCCGGCGTCCTCGTTCTGGTGGAGGACGATCGAGAAATCCTCGTGCATGCCGAGATCGAGCACCTGTGCGGTCGAAGTCCGTTGATCGAGGCCAGCAACCAGAAGTGCGAGGCCGGTCGCATCGGAGTCGGCGACCGTGTTGAGGTATTGCGTGTAGTCCTGCGACGGGAACGGGACCGCTTCCCGGCCGACGATGGTCGCGCCGTTGTCCTCGAGATGGTTGGTGAAGGCCGTGTTTGCGGTATGCCCCCAGGTATAGTCGGAATAGAGGATGAACCAACGGTCTTCCATGTCAGCCATCCGGGGAGCGACCGGTCGAACCTGCATGGAGTTAGACATGTAGGTACTGAACATGTACTCGGTACACTGGCCGCCTGTGATGTCGTCGGATGTCCCGTGAGCGGCGTACGGAACCTGATTGTCGGTCGCCCACGCCCCCGTGGCGAGGCCAACGGCCGATGAGACGCCGCCGTACGCGACGTGGGCGCCATCCTCGACAACCATCCGTTCCAGGCGTTCGACCGCCGTCGAGGGGTTGACCTCCGTGTCGGCCGAGACGAAATCCACCTTGACGTTCAGGTCCTCCTCGAGGTGTTGCGAGGCTAGCATTCCGCCGTCCCGCGATGCCTCGCCATAGGGGGCGAACGGACCGGAAAGGGAGGTCGGACAGGCCACGACGATCTCGAGCGGACCGGGCGTTCCGGTGGTCCCCCCACCGTTGCCATCGTCACCGCCATCTCCACTATCACCGCCATCTCCACCATCGCCGCCATCATCGCCGCCACCGTCGCCGCCATCGCCGCCATCGCCACCGGTGCATCCCGCCAAGCTCGTACCGATTAATCCCACGCCCAGTCCTTTGATTACGTTACGCCGACCGATGTAACGCCCGTCGTCGGGTGACATACGTTAGTAAGGGCCATGCAGCCGCTAAAAAGGTTTGCCAACCGAGTTACGGAGGTTTTCCCGGTCAGGCGACCTGCCGATCCCGATCTTCCCAGTACTTCTGTCGGAGTTCGTACTTCTGGATCTTACCGGTGGCGGTCTGTGGGAGGGCATCGCAGAACTCGACTTCCGTCGGGCACTTGTAGTGGGCGAGCCGCTCCCGGGTGAATTCGATGACGTTCTCCTCTGTGAGATCGGCGCTCTCAGACGGGACAACGAGTGCGAGGGGCGTCTCGCCCCATTTCTCGTGTGGGATGGCGATAACCGCGGCTTGTTCGATGTCTGGATGCTCGTAGAGTACGTCCTGGACTTCGATGCTCGAGATGTTCTCTCCGCCGGAGATGATGACGTCCTTCTTGCGATCGACGATGGTAAGCATCCGGTTCTCGTCCATGGTTGCGATGTCGCCCGTGTGGAACCAGCCCTCGACCCGATCGTTGAAAGCCCGCTCAGTTTCCGCCGGTTTCTCCCAGTAGCGATCGAGCACCTGATTGCCCTGGCAGATGATCTCGCCCATGGTTTCGTCGTCGAGTGGGACGTCGTTGCCGTCGCGGTCGACCACCCGAATCCGGGTATTGAGACAGGCAAATCCCGGGCTGTTGATGATACCGTACTTGTCCGCCTGTTCCTGATAGCGTCGGGTGTTACTGGTCGTAATGATCGGGCCGGTCTCGGTGAGCCCGTAGGCATGGAGGATGCGCCAGCCGAGCTGTTCCTCGACAGCTTTGATCGTGGACCTCGGCGGGGGGCTCGCCGCCGTCTCGACGCGGACTGGCTTCTCCCCGGTGGTGGCGATGTCCGGGTTGTTCTCGTAATGGTTCAGGAGCAGGTTCAGGACGGTCGGCGCGCCCCCGAGCACGCTCACGTCGTATTTCTCGATCCGTCGGAAGACTTCGCCGGGGTCGAAATCCCGGAGGAGGACGTGTTGGCCGCCGATCCCGGTGAGGGTGTAGATGTGGCCCCAGCCGTTGATGTGGAACATCGGGGAGGTCCACAGCCAGGTGTCGTCGTCCTCGATCTCCATGTGATGAGCGTGGATCAGTGCGTGGTAGTGCTGAATGCGGTGGGTGTGGACGACGCCCTTCGGATCACCAGTGGTGCCCGAGGTGTAGAGGATGGTCGCGTCGTCCGTCTCTTGGATGTCTGGCCGATCGGGCCGATCAGCCGAGTAATCAGACAGCAGACCCTCGTAGTCAAGCCAATCACTCCCGACCGACGCGCCAGGATTGGCGATGAAGTGGTCCGCCGGGGCGGTGTCGAGATGTGGTTCGACCTTATCGGTGAACGCGTCGTCGACGATGACGGCCTCGGGGGCGGCGTCGTTCAGGAGGTAGTCGTACTCATTTGGTTGGAGGCGGAAATTGTACGGGACGAAGAGCATCCCGAGCTGCATCGTGGCGTACAACGCCTCCATGAACCAGTGGGAGTTAGGCGTCAGAACGGCCACCCGGTCGCCCCGCTCGAGCCCGAGGTCGAGGAGGGCCCTCGAGAGCTGATTGATCCGGTCGGCGAACTCCCGGTAGGTATACGCCGTCCCGTCGTCGGCGATGACCCCTACCTGGTCGCCGTAGAGTTCGATAGCGCGATCCAGGTAATCGGTTGTGAGCATGGGGAGCTTCATGGTTGAGGAAACCATTGTCTACCAACCTACAAAAAGGGCGAGGAAGCCGAGGGGCGGAGCATTCGATCGGGCGTGGGACGTTGCTCCTGGGGTTGATCGTTCCCGAGCGGACGGCCGAGTCGATCTCGGTCGATGTCCGCAGGGCAAAGCGACTATACCGACCCGTTAGCGTAGAGTGGACCAATGGGTACGGAGCCAGAGCCGGTAGTAGTCGTCGGGGCCGGGCCGGTCGGGTTGAGCGCCGCCCTCGCGCTCCGAGCCCGCGGACTCCCGGTGACCGTCCTCGAGGCCGAGCCCGAGGACCGCGAACGACCCGGGAGTCGGGCCATCTACGTCCATGGAGCAACCCTCCAAACGCTCGAGCGAAACCGGCCAGGATTGGGCCAGACGCTGGCCGAACGGGGCTTGGTCTGGCCGACACGGAGAACGTTCTGGCACGGAAAAGAGGTGTTTTCCCGGACCTACTCCGCCCCGGGGGGTACCGGCGGGCTACCCCACTTCATCAGCATGCCCCAGGTCTGGACCGAGGAGGAACTCCTCGAGGCGTGTCTCGAGGCGGCCGTCGAGGTGGTCTGGGAGAGGCCGGTCCAGCGGGTGAAAACGAGCGAAGATGCGGTAACGCTAAAGACCGAACCAGGCGACATCTGGGAGGCTGAGTACGTCGTCGGGGCCGACGGAGCCGAGTCCATCGTCCGCAAACAGATCGGGGCCGAATTCGAGGGCGACCGCTCGAAGAACCACTTCGTCATCACCGATGTCCGCGAGCACCCCGACAACCCCCGCCCGAACGAGCGAATCTTCCACTACGGCCACCCTGACATCGGCGGCCGCCACGTGCTCCTTGTCCCCTTCTCCGGCGGGTGGCGCGTCGACCTCCAGTGCCGGCCGTCGGACGATCCCGACCGGTTAAGCCGGAAGGACGTCGTGAGCGAGTGGGTCGGGGCGACGTTGGGTGAACGCTACGCCGATCGGGTCGAATGGATCTCGACCTATCAGTTCCTGCAAGTGACGGCCGACTCGTTCATCGACGAGCACCGCCGCGTGCTGCTCGCGGGGGAGGCAGCTCACCTGTTCGCCCCGTTCGGGGCCCGTGGGATGAACTCCGGGATCGCGGATGCCGAGGCGGCCGCGTCGGCGATCGCGATCGCCCAGCGCGCCAAGCAAGACGGTGTAGCACGGCGGGCGGTCCAGCAGTTCGCCGCGGAGCGCGAGACGGCCGCCGAGTGGAACAAAAACGCCGCCGGACAGGCGCTCCGACACATGCAGGCTGTCGGTCCTGTCTTGAAGACGAAGCAACGGTTGGCCGCCGCCGTCGCTCCGTTTTACGAACCGGCGGGGAAATGGCTCGATGAGGCCCCGTACGGTCCGCGAGGAGGCCCCCCGATCGTGACCGGAGAGAAATACTAGACCGGGTCGGCAGTTGGCCCCGGAAGAGTCGGCCACTCGCCGGGACCAGAATGATAATAAACCACTTCGATAAGCAAGCCGGGCTAATTTGTGCGGTAGTCCTGTATACGTTTCAAATGGCTGGCTGTCGGTTTTTAGTGGTGCTGAGATGCGCGATCGTCAGCGAGAACGAACCTAGTTCGTTATGAGCGTCATCGCCGAGTTCACCATCCCCGCGGACGAGTTCGCACTCGGTCACCTTCTAGAGGTTCGGGAAGGGGTAAAGGTCCGTCTCGAATCGATGATCCCGACGGGCGGCGCGATGATCCCGTATTTCTGGGTTCAGAGCCCGGACGTTGAGGCTGTTCAGGAGGCGCTGCTCGATTCGCCGATCGTCCACGACGTCAAGGTGGTCGATACGGTCGGGGACGAGGCGCTCTTTCGCGTGGACTGGGCCGAGGAGGTCGACGGGTTGATCACCTTGATCCGGCAATCCAACGGCGTCGTTTTAGAAGGGGAAGGTCATGGCGACTACTGGACTTTTCAGTTCCGATTCCCCGAGTACGAGACGCTCTCCACATTCTACCGTGACACCGTCGATACGGGGATCACGATCGACCTCGAGAACGTGCACAACCCGATCGACGCAACCCCGGCATCGGAGATGGGCATCACCCCGGAACAGTACGAAGCACTCGAGCTAGCGGTGGATTCCGGGTATTTCTCGATTCCGAGAGAGACGACGTTGATCGAGTTAGCGGACGAGCTGGGTATCTCCGACTCCGCCGTCTCACAGCGGATTCGGCGCGGGCTCCATAAGATCCTATCCTCGATGATTTTCAACGAGTCGACCTGATTGCGGCCTCGACTGGGCATTCGCCATCTTATATTAATGAGAGGCTGCTATATCGAAGCAAGTAACACTTTGCCCTGCGTCAAATAACAACCTCGTCGGGCGAAGCTGTTGACAGGGATTCGGTTCCAATGCCTCGAATCAATCTAGATCGGATACGCGGCGACTCCAACGTCCGAATCGGGATCGACCAATGAGCCTCTACGCCGAATTCGACCTCCCATTGACGGCGTATCCCCTCGGGAGGCATCTCACCGACTCCCCGGGGATTACAGTGACCATCGACCGGATCGTCCCCGTGGGCGAGACGTTCCACTACGTCTGGATCAAAGGCGAGGACCACGAGCGATTCGTCGAGAAGCTCGAGTCGGATGAGCTGATCCCGGGACTTAAGATTATAGACTCACTGCCGGATCGGACCCTGATTCGGGTCGACTGGGCGCCCCACGAATCGCCGATTTTTCGGCTTCTCGAAGAGTCAGATGCCCGGATCGAATCCCTCCGAGGATCCCGGGCGGGCTGGACGCTTGCCGTTCGGTTCCCAGCGCACACGAGTCTCCAAGCATTCTACGAAACCTCGAAGGATGCTGCGGTCGACATCGATCTCGAGCAGATTTACGAATCAAACGGCTTACGCGAAGGTGACAAGTACGGCGTCTCGGAACGGCAGTATTCCGCGCTGCTGCTGGCCCTCCAGGAAGGATATTTCGAAATCCCCCGGCAGACGTCGGTCGCCGAATTGGCCGAACGGCTCGGGATCTCCGAACAGGCCGTCTCGGAGCGTCTCCGCCGGGGGCTATCTGCTGTCATTGAGGCTAACGACATCGGGAGCGAGACGGACCACAATTCAGACTAACACCGCCTGAGGGGGTCATTGACGGGCGAATCGGTCGGATCAATTAATCCCCTAAGTTCGAATCGGTGAGGACGGTCGCGATAGCACGTCGAAGGCGTTGGGAGACGGCGGAGTCGGAGATACCCAGCTTCGCCGCGAGTTCGGTGAGGTTGATCCCGCGCGGGACATCGAAGTAGCCCTCTTCGAGGGCGAGCCGAAGCGTTTTGCGTTGGCTATCGGTGAGGTCGTATCTGATCGTCAGATCGGAGGTGAGCCCGGGATTGTGCACGCTTTCGATATCGACCTTGACGCCGGCGTCGACACACCGCTGGTAGAACTCGCTGAGGTCCTCGTGGTCATCGAACCGAATTTGAAATTTCCAAGTGTCGGCCTCGCCGGTCCCCTCG
>Ga0207797_1001451_pt1 | contig 17104 bp, 9 predicted proteins | sample PRCRCaboRojoPR_6_FD_187275 | JGI IMG/M metagenome (GOLD analysis project Ga0207797, IMG submission 187275) | Marine sediment microbial community from Cabo Rojo, Puerto Rico - PR CR 10% Liquid 1 (SPAdes) | ecosystem: Environmental > Aquatic > Marine > Coastal > Sediment | place: Cabo Rojo, Puerto...
GACGCAGCGCCTGACGGATGCGCAGGGCAGTGTCCTCCGTGCCCGTCTGATAGATCAGATCGAAGTGCTCGCCCTCTAGGGTTCTGTACTCGACAGCGGGCGGACGGTAGGTGACCTGATACAGGCTCGCGTTCAATTGCGTGACTCTTTGGGCACACGACGGGGACACGCCTCCGGCGAGCCCCATCAGTACCGCAAGGCAGCACGCTGAGTGGAAGAGAAGACCGGGGAACCTCATGTGGGCGATTAAATTACTGGTAGCACTCGATTTGGCTCCCCGCATCGGGACCGTTCTTGGAACCGTGATGAGATGTCGCCCGGACCTCTCCTCAGAAGGATGAACGGTGCCGAGCCCCTGCACTCATCCGTACGTACAGCGTTATGACGCTCACCCTCGAGGCTCGCTGGTTCGGCTCCTCCCCGATCCCCACCGCCCTCCGAGAGTGGTTTGACACCCTGGGATCGGTGCAAACGTCCACGCAGAACGACCTTTACTTGCCGGCGGACGATCCCACGCTCAACGTAAAGCTGCGGGACGACCAGCTTCAGATCAAGCGACGACTCGCGGGGCCGTTCCGTCAGACCCTCGGTCCGTCGGCCACCGCTCACTGCGAGCAGTGGGTCAAGTGGAAATTTGGGGATGAACGGGAGCGACCTTCTCTCTGGGAGAAGGACCCCACAGACCTCTGGGTACTGGTACAGAAGACGCGCCACCAGTGCACGATTGACGCCGAGGCCCAATCCTCCCTTGCTCCCGATCTTCCCACTGCCCCCGTCGCATCGATCGAGGTGGAGTTGACGGCCCTCGACGTAGATTCCGAATCGGCCTGGACATTCTGTTTGGAAGCGGAGGGTCCCGCTTCGAATCTTGGTGAGACCCTAACCACTGCGGGGCCCGTGTTGCTGGACGAACGGCTTCCCGTGGTGCTGTCGAGTGATCAGTCCTTCGGCTACGTCCGTTGGCTTCAGCAACTCCCGGGCGTGAGTACGAGCCCGGCGCCGGAGATTCGAGTTTCTGGACTGAAATAGTGGAAGTGCTGCGTGCCGGGACAGATTGTAGTGGAGCCCCAAGATTTTCTCTCGTCCTCGTCGCTTCAACTCTGACAGCGGGACGGTTTCTTCCTCGACAATTTCCGAGCATAGGGACCCAATCCGGGAGGCGAACAATTCCAGGTGCAAGGTGTTAAATTTGTATGTAATTTCGCTTGGGTTCTGCTTTGACTCACGGGCCGGGGGTTCGCACCCTGAATCTCGCAGGCCGTTTCCAACTTGCGAGAACCTGTTGCCAGTACGGGTGCTTTCAAGACGGCCTCTTCTCTAACGCCTTGGTCCGTCGGCCACTCCTATCTCCGCTGTCAGCATAGAGGGCAGTGTTATGAGGCGACTTCGCCGCTACAGCTTTTCAATTGTCCTCACGCTGAGCATTGTCGGGTTCAGCGCGCTGTACTTCCTTGCCCCAGATCGGAGTTCCATGGGGGCGTATGTGGAGGACGGCGTGAAGACACCGTCGGCACAGCGAGTGGGAACGAACTCCAGGTCCCCTCGCGCGAGAGTATCCGTTTACTCCGACCCGGCGAACGCGGCCGTCATCATTGAGGGTGACACCGTGGGGAGAACCCCCTTGGACACGCACCGTCTTCAGGCGGGAGTTTACTTCGTCACCGTCGCGAAGGATGACTACACGGAAACGGACACCGTGATGGCCCTGGCCAGCAACGACACCGCGGTGTATAGACCACGCCTTCGCCCCATGTACAGGGGACCCGAGACTTCGGAAATGGGGGCGGAGCGCTTCCCACGCCCACTTCCGAGCGAACCGGTGCGCCCAATTCAGGAGCAGCCCGCACCTGCTGAACTCGTGCCGGAACGGCTTTCACTCCCCGAAACCGCTGATACGCCAATCGGAGAGAACGTAGAGGATGCGCCGGTCTCTGAACCGACGACGGGAATACTCACACTGAGGGCGACCCCTGAAAGCGCCGCGGTTGCGCTCAACTCGGAAGTGGTGGGGCTGACCCCGATGCAACTTGATAGTATTCCCGCCGGAACCTATGAGATCACCTTCGCCCGCTCCGGATACGAGACGCTCACCAAACAGGTTGAGGTTCGTGCGGGGGAAGAAATCCGATTGGAAGTGTCGCTTGAGACGCGCTAACCCGTGCGGCTCACTTCACCCTCGGAGCCCAACTGGGAAGATGGTCCTTTTGCGGACGACCAAGGTCGCCGCCTCAACCTAAACAAAAACACCCCACAGCTGGGGCTGAGGGGCATTTTTAGGGCCGTTCACAACAGCGGTGGGGGAGGGATTCGAACCCCCGGGACCCGCGAGGGCCCTCCGGTTTTCGAGACCGGTGCATTCAACCAGGCTCTGCCACCCCACCGTCGAGATTCGACGTAACAAGCGCGCTTATATGTCCAACATCGGTCTACATGACCACCTCCAACTCGTTCCGGTCAGGCCCGGATTCGGACTCAAAAAGGGCGTGAAGGGCACTCTCCGATCAGAGGATGTCCTCCACCAGCGACGGGACCGCATTGAGAACCTCGTCGAGCTTCTCGGTGTCGCGTCCACCCGCCGACGCGAGCGTAGGCCGACCGCCGCCACCGCCCCCCAGCCGACTGCCAAGCTCTCCGACGAGCGACCCGGCCTGCAGATCATGTTCTGAAATCAAGTCGTCGGCCACAGTCGCCACAACGTACGCCTTCTCCCCGTCCTCCCCGAGACTGCCGAGCACGCCAACCGCCCCCTCGCCCAGCTTGTCGCGGAACTGCTGGCCGAGCTCCTGCAGGTCGTCCATGCTGGCCCGGTCGAGCCGACCGGTTACAACCGTCACGCCATTAACGGTCGTTGCGTTCTCCTCGATGAACGTATCGAGACGATCCGCGAGCTGCCCGCGGCGGAGCTGCTCCACCTCGTCTTCCAGGCGCTCGCGCTCCTCCTGCAACTCAGCAATTGCTTCTGGCAGAGACGTGTGCAGCGACCGGAACTGCCTCCGCGCTCGGGTCAGGGTTTCCAGTTCCGACTCTATGTGCTCCAGCGCGGCCTCGCCGGCCACCGCCTCCACGCGGCGCACCCCCGAGGCCACGGAGCCCTCGGAGAGGAACCGGAACAGCCCAATCTCGCCGGTCGCACCGACATGGGTCCCGCCACAGAGCTCCATGCTGAAGTCCGGGTCGAACGTAATGACGCGGACGCGGTCGCCGTACTGCTCGTTGAAGAGGGCAATCGCACCGCGGTCGAGCGCGTCGTCGATCGGCACGTCTCGTTCTTCCTGCTTCGGGATGTTGCGCTGAATGACAGAGTTAATCCGTCGCTCCATGTCGCGGAGCGTATCTTCATCGACCGCATCGAAGTGGCTGAAGTCGAAGCGGAGGCGGTCCGGGGCTACGAGTGAGCCCTTTTGCTGCACGTGGTCACCGAGCGTGTCGCGGAGCACCGCATGCATGAGGTGCGTGGCCGTGTGGTGGGCGCGGATTTTTCGGCGGCGATCGGTGTCCACAATGGCTTCGACCGGTCCCTCTAGGTGCTCTGGGAGAGTGTCAACCGTGTGGGCAATGCGTTCGCCCTCGTACTGCGTGTCGAGCACGCGGATCGTCTCGTCGCCGATCCGGAGCATGCCCGTGTCTCCAATCTGTCCCCCCGCCTCCGCGTAGAAGGGCGTGTGACTCAGCTCCACCTCGTACTGCTGGGCATCGTCGGTCTCCACCACACGGACGGCCCGGATTTCAGCGTCCTCGACGGCCTCGTGATCGTATCCCACGAAGACGGAAGCCTCCTCGTCCTCAGTAACTGTCTGCCAGGCGTGCACATTACTCTGATCGACAGCAAAATCCGAAGCCGCCCGGGCCCGCTGCTGCTGCCGCTCCATGAGGTCCTCGTACCCCTCCATATCGACCTCCAGATTCCGCTCGCGGGCCATCAACTGCGTGAGGTCGATCGGGAAGCCGTAGGTGTCGTGCAGTAGGAAAGCAATCTCACCAGGAAAAACATGGTCACGGGCAGCGTCAACAAACTTCTTCAATATTTCCATGTCTGGATCCTCAACATCGGACTCCTCAATGTCGACATAAGACTTATGGAGTACATCCCATGCCTTCGAGTCTCGAATATAGATCTCAAGTTGATCTTCGAATGAGTCTTTTAAATCAGTCTTACTTTCCGCTTTCTTAGCAAGGCGTTCAACGTGGGAAGCGATCCGCTCGAAAATATCAATTCCAACTCCAAGTGTCTTTAAGAAGCTCTCCTCTTCCGAACGAATGGCCTCCTCGATAAACTCCTGCTGCTCCGCAAGCCCGTCGAACTGGCCGCCCATTTTCTCCACGAGCGGATCGACGAGGCGGTGCAGAAACGGCTCTTCGAGCTCGAGCGTCTGGTAGCCGTAGCGGACCGCCCGACGCAGGATGCGACGAATAACGTAGCCCCGCCCTTCATTGCTGGGCATCACGCCGTCGGAGATGGCGAAGGCGATGGCCCGAATGTGATCGGCCACCACGCGGAGGGCGATGCGCACCCGCTCATATTCCTCCTCATCGTCGATAAGGAGGTCATCGTAGCCGTGCACCTCGGCGCGGGGCGAGAGGTCGGCCACCGCCTGCAGGAGCGGCGCGAAGAGGTCCGTGTCGTACGTCGACTCCTTGCCCTGCAAGACCGCCACCATCCGCTCGAAGCCCATCCCCGTGTCCACGTGCTGATCCGCCAGCGGCTCCAGGCTACCGTCCGACTGCGCGTTGTACTGGATAAACACCAGGTTCCACAGCTCCATGACCTGCGGATGGTCTTCATTGACGAGTTGGCGTCCCGGCGTCTCTGCCCGCAACTCTTCTGGACGAAGGTCAACGTGAATCTCCGAGCACGGGCCACACGGACCGGTGTCGCCCATCATCCAAAAGTTTTCCTTGGAGGGCTCGTAGAGCACTCGCTCTTCGGGCAGTGGGGTCTGCGACAACCAGAGGTCGTACGCCTCTTCGTCGGCCTCCAAGCCAAGCTCATCATCTCCCTCGTGAACGGTGGCGTACAGCCGGTCCGGGTCGAGCCCCCACCGATCCACCAACAACGTCCAGGCCCACTGAATCGCCTCGGCCTTGAAGTAGTCGCCGAAGCTCCAGTTGCCCAGCATCTCAAAGAAGGTGTGGTGGTAGGTGTCGTGCCCCACCTCCTCCAGGTCGTTGTGCTTGCCGGAGACGCGTAGGCATTTCTGGGTATCCACCGCCCGCGAGTAGGGGCGCTGGCCGGTGCCTAAGAATACGTCCTTGAACTGATTCATCCCGGCATTGGTGAAGAGCAGGGTGCTATCCCCCTCCGGCACGAGCGACGCGCTGGGGACGATCTCGTGCCCCTTATCCTCGAAGAATTGCAAGAACTCCTGTCGGATTTCTTCCGAGGTGCGAGTCGTATCAACGTCGGTTTGAAGATGCGGCTCCATCGGGGCGTCGGGCATTCAGTTTTCGGAAAGAGTGTCAATCGGACGTGCTGAGTAGGATGAGCTCACATGGAGTAAGCTCAAGTACAACTTGAAATCATCCCTCCTCAAAAATATCGGTGAGGTCGACCTCGATATCCGTCGCTGGATCGCAAAGCATACCGGTAGAGACGGTTGCCGGCTTCTCATCACCAGTAAATATGGTGATCGATTCGGTCGCCGGCTGCACGAGCCAGCATGATTCCACGCCAGCATCGAGCATGTCGTGAATCCGGTTCACGACCTCCTGCTGACTCTGCGTGGGACTCAGGATCTCGATGGCCAGGAGCGGGGGATCCGTCATACGGATCACGTCTCGCTGATAATCAATGTCGAGCTTCGGATATACACAAAGATCCGGCGTAACGCGGAGGTCTCCCAGTTCAAGGGTGAGTTCGCTGGCGATCGTAAAGTCGTTTCGATATGGGAGCAGAGCTCCCGAAAGCAAAAACTGAAGCTGGCCGTGATTTAAACTGGGCAAGGGCTTATCACGCCCTTGTTCGTAACTCGTAAGTTCACGTGTAGTCTCCATAGCAACGAAAGATCGAGGCAGAAGAACTGCAGTCGTCGTACGGTCTCTGGTGTGTACGGCTGAGTACGGTGAGGATTCCGGGGGATGGTATTGCGTGTTTCGTATTGCGTGAGGCCGCAGGGAGCGGATACGAAATAGGCACCACGCGATACTCACCGCTGATCGCTGGGAGTCGCTCTCGATACGTATGGATTCTCCACCAGGAACCACCGCCAGTGCCGCTTCACTCCCTTGGAGATGCCGATGCGCGACGAGCTGGCGACCTGCTGTCCTGCGACCATCTCCCCTTCGGCCAAGTAGAGCGGTGGCTCCGTAAGATCGGCTTCGTGGAAGTCTCCTCCCACCCCAAACGCATCGGTGAGCTTGCCGGGACCATTCGTCAGATCGATGTCTCGCTGGACGCCGCGGGTCTGTCGCATGAACTCGATTCCGAACATCGGCTCGACGGCCCGAATTAGGACCGCTCCGGCCGTGCCCTCCGGCTCGGTGACGACATTGAGAAGCCAGTGCATTCCGTAGATCAGGTAGACATAGGCCGTTCCGGGAGCGGCGAACAGGTCTTTTCCTCGTCCCTGGCCCGAAATCTCTCCGGTGTCCGGATCCCTCGACAAGTGCGAAGCGTGACAGGCCGGATCGTCCTCGGTATACGCCTCGGTTTCCACGATGCGGCCGACGAGCCGCCCGGCCTCAGGATGATCATGGATAAGGTGTTGTCCGAGCAGATCCTGCGCGACCTGAACCGTAGGTCGGTCGAAAAAGGACGTCGGCAATGGATCCATCGATTGATGAACAGTTGGTGGACAGGTCGGTAGGGGCAGTGTCCGCTGTTGTCCGGAAGCTCACCACCCATGTCTCCTTCTCCTTCCCCGGATACAGCCGTCATGGACGCGGCGTTCGGGACCAGCCCCTTCGACCGCCTTGCCCTCGATGTGCCGGGCGCCCAGGTCCGCCTCCGTCCGCACGCGGAGGACGACCGCGTCCAAGTTCGCGGATTTGTGCCCGGCGCGGACCTAGACACGGCCCGTGACATCTTCGACCGGAAAGGCATCTCCACGCAGCAGTCCGGCGACCAGCTCCACGTCTACGGGGAGGCCCTGTCGGCAACCGTGGACGACTGGCGATGGCGACAGGAACACCACCCCGCCGTCCATCTCGATCTCTTTCTCCCCCCCACGCTGAACGTCACAGCCCAAACCCCGGGCGGCGCCATCGACGCCTCGGGATTGGCCGGTACCATCGATCTCCGCGTCATGGGTGGATCCGCAACGGCCGAGCGACTCGAGGGCCCGCTTGAGGTTCGTGGAAGCGGCGGCACACTCACGATTCAGGAGAGCTCCGGGCCGTCACTCGACCTGCAGTGGTCGGCCGGCCCCGTGAGGCTTGAACAGATCGAAAGTGACACGACCACCCTTCAGGCGCGATCGGCCCCCACTACGCTGCGCGACCATCGCGGCCAGGTGAGCCTCTCGGTGCACGGGGCCTCCCTCAAAATTCGGGGAGTTGCCGGTCCATGCGAAGCACAGGTGCACGGCGGAGCCCTCACGTACCATGGAGCACCGACGCACGACACGTTCTTGACCGCCGTGGGACGTCCGCTCCGCACGAATCTGCCCCCCACTCACGCCGCCGCCCTTACGCTGACCGGCGCGCAGGTGCGCCTTGACGACACCTTTTCCTTCACAGGCGAGCAAACCCCTCACCGTATCGAAGGGGCCCTCAATGGTGGCGGTCCGCAGCTTCGGCTCCGCGCCATCCAGGGGCTTGCCGCCTGCCGCCCTCAGTAGAACGGCGGTTTAGGAACGCTCGATTGCAAGCGCCACGCCGCCTCCAGTGCCGTGACAGATGGCCGCCATGCCCATGGAGCCGTCGTGCTGACGCAGCGCGTGGAGGAGCGTGACGGTGATCCGGGTGCCCGACGCCCCGATGGGGTGTCCCAGTGCGATGGCGCCGCCGTGCACGTTCAACTGGTCGTACGGCACGTCCAGCTCGCGGTGGAAGAGGATGTTGTTGATCGCAAAGGCCTCGTTGTTTTCGAAGAGGTCGTAGTCCGCGAGCTCCGTTCCCGTTGACTCGAGCACATTGTGCACGGCCGGAATCGGGGCCTCGGGGAACCGCCACGACTCGCGCGCCGACCACCCGCCCCGATGCACCTTTGCGAGGGGCGTGAGGCCGTGCGTCTCGATCGCCTCTTCGCTGGCGAGGAGCACCGCGGCGGCCCCGTCCGAAATCTGACTGCTATTTCCCGCCGTCAACACGCCGTCCTTCTTGAACGCTGGGCTCAGGTTGGAAAGTCCTTCGGCAGTCGTGCCCGGCCGGATGCCCTCGTCAGTTTCCAGCGTTTCGGTCCCTGAGCGTTCCTCGTAGTTCAGCGGCTTGATTTCATCCTTGAAGCGCCCCTCCTCCGTGGCCTCGGCGGCTCTTTGCTGCGACATTGCCGCGATCTCGTCGAGTTCCTGCCGGCTGATATCGTGCTCCTCGCAGAGCCGTTCGGTCTGCTCCCCCATCGCCTCCCCACTGTTCGGGTCGCTAAGACCGTCGCGCTGCATGATGTCCTGGAGCTGTTCACCGCCGGGCGAGAGGGTGTAGCCCCACCGCGCCCCGGAATCGAGATAGTACCCGGCGCCGGACATCGACTCGGTGCCCCCGGCTAGAATCAGGTCCGCTTCTCCGGCCTTAATCATCGTCGCGCCGTTCATGATCGACATCATGCTGGAGGCGCACACCATGTCTACGGCGTAGCCGTCGATGTTTTCGGGGATTCCGGCTTGCAGGGCCGCCTGCCGGGGCACGAGTTGGCCCTGCCCCGCCCGCAGGACGTTCCCGAAGATGTAGAGGTCGAGCCCGCCGCCGTCCACGTCGGCCCGGTCGAGGGCCGCCCGCATGACGGGCGCGGCCAGGTCGACAGGCGAGTGATCCTGCAGGACGCCGCCGAAACGGCCGATGGGCGTTCGGACGGCAGAGGCGATATAAACGTCGCGCATGGAAGTGGGTGGGATTGGTGAAAAGAGAGTGATCGTGTCAGAGAGCCGCTGCCGCCCCGTTACTTCTCCAGCTGCGCTCGGAGCCGTTCCGGGTCTGTCGTCGGGGCCTCACACTGGAAGTCCCGACACACGTACGCCGCCGCCTGACCGTCGCGGGGCGTCTGCGCGGCCGTGAAGGGGGCCAGATCGGTGATGTCCGGCGCGTCGCCGGGCGGGCGGTGGAGAGTCACCGTCGTTGGGCTGTAGGTCTCGCGGAGCACCTCAACGAGGGCCTGCGTGTCGTCGGCCCCGAAGTCTCCCGCCACCACGACCTCTCGGGGTGATCCCAGGGCCCAGTGAAGCCCCATGAGCAACGCGGTGAAGCCCGTCGGCCGACTCCGGGCACTCGACCCGGCCCATCCACTCAGCGCCGCTGCCTTGTCTTCGAATTCGGTTCGCCCCGAAAAGCGCGCGAGCCGGAGTAGATTCATCAGTTGTACGGAATTGCCTGACGGCATTGCCCCGTCGCTCGCCTCCTTGGGCCGCACGATGAGCGCCTCCCCGTCATCCGGCGTCATGTAAAAGCCGCCCCGTTCGTCGTCCCAGAAATGATCGAGGCAGGCGTCCATGTGGTCGAGCGCCGACCGCAGCCACCGCGGCTCGAAGGTCGTTTCGTAGAGCTCCAGAAGGCCCCATATGAGAAATGCGTAGTCGTCCAGCGTCGCCCGGATGCCGGCATCTCCGTCCCGGTAGCGGTGGAGGAGGCGGCCATCCGCATCGTGCATTTCGTCTTGCAGAAACTGGGCCGCCTGCCGCGCTGCCGCTTCGTACTCCGGCTCGTCAAAGACCCGGGCCGCCTTCGCGAGGGCAGCCACCATGAGGCCGTTCCAGTCCGTGAGCACCTTGTCGTCGAGGCCGGGCCGGGGACGCTCCGAGCGTGTCTCAAACAGCGTGGCACGGGCCGTTTCGAGTCGGTTGCGGAGGGTTTCCTCTTGCATCTCACGCTGGTCCGCCTCGACCGCCAGCGATCGTTCCAGGTGTAGCACATTCTTGCCGGTCCGCTCGCCCGTGCTTTCCTCCTGGTAATTCCCCTCGGGTGCCATGTTGTAAACATCGATGACGAGCTCCGCTAGGTCCTCATCGAGGAGATCGCGGATTTCGTCGGTCGACCACACATAGAAGGCCCCCTCCTCCATCTCCCCCTCCTCGTTCTCACTGTCGGCATCCTCGGCCGAGTAAAATCCGCCGTCCGGTGCCCGGAGGTCGCGCATCACGTACGTCAGCACCTCACGGGCCGTCGTTTCATACCGATCCTCCCCAGTCACCTGGTACGCCTCCGTGTAGGCCAGGACGTGCATCGCCTGGTCGTAAAGCATTTTCTCAAAGTGGGGCAGCAGCCACCGCTGATCGGTAGAGTAGCGGTGAAAGCCATAGCCGACCTGGTCGAAGAGCCCGCCGAGCCGCATCTGGTCGAGTGTTTTCGTGACGATGTTCAGCGGCCGCTCCTCCCCCGTCCGGTGCCAGTGGCGCAGCAGAAACAACAGATTGTGTGGGGCGGGAAACTTCGGGGCAGAGCCAAACCCGCCGTGTGTCTGATCGAACTGTCGCGACAGCTGTCGGGCGGCTTCGGAAAGGAGCTGCGGTCCCGGGGCGTCGCCCTCCTCCTGCTCCTCTGTGGATCGCCGGAGCAGGTCTGTGACCTCTTCGGCGTCGTCAAGGAGTTTTTCGCGCTTCGTCTCCCAGAGCTCCTGCACACGAGGGAGCAGGTCCATCAGACCCGTCTGCTGAAAGCGGCCTTCCTTCGGCAGGTACGTGGCCGCGAAGAAGGGCTTGCGCTCAGGCGTGAGGAGCACGGTGAGCGGCCATCCCCCTTGCCCCCGCATCATCTGGCAGACATCCATGTAGATGCTGTCCACGTCCGGCCGCTCTTCACGATCGACCTTAATCGGCACGAACCCGTCATTGAGCACCGCGGCCACCTCCTCGTCCTCAAAGGACTCCCGCTCCATCACGTGGCACCAGTGACAGGTGGAATAGCCGATGGACAAAAAGATGGGCTTGTCCTCTTCGCGGGCCATCGTGAAGGCCTCCTCCCCCCACGGATGCCAGTCGACGGGATTGTTCTTGTGCTGGCGGAGGTAGGGGCTCTGTTCGTCGGCAAGGCGGTTGGGCATGGTTCGTAGCGGGATGTACGTCCGCAGAAGGATGCGACGGGGCGACGCCTACAGGGCCTGGGCGAAGTGGACGGCGTTGAGGAAAAGACCGTTGGTGCCGTACCAGAAGGCGCGGAAGTTGGGATTGTCCATGAACAGGACCACCTGCCCGCCGCCCACCTCGTGTGCTTCGATGGAGGCGGCGCCCTGGGCCTTCTCGGCCTGCTCCTCCGAGACGTAGCCGCTAAGGCGAGGGGTTTCTGCATCGTAGGTGCCCACGCTGGCGCCCGGCTCGTCGCTCGGGGCGTAGAAGCCGGTGCCCACACGGAAGACCGGCACCGTCTCGTCGTAGCCGTAGGCGACGGGGTGCGTGGTGTCGAGGTGGGTTTCGAAGATGGAGCCGCCAATTCCCTGCGCGCCATAGGCGTTGGGGAGGTTAGCATACGGCTGATTCTTCACTAGCGAGTCCACGTCGAGTGAGCGCTCCTCCAGGTCCACTAGCTCGTGCTCGATGGGCCACTCCACAGCGTCCTCGATGCCGATGAGCGTCCCCCCGTTCTCGACCCACTCCGTCACCTTCTCCTCCGGCAGATCCTCGAAGCTGCCGCCGGCAAGGACCATTGTGTTGTAGCGGTCCAGGTCTGCGTACTGCACGTCGCTCAGATCCACGAGCGAAACCGGCACGTTCATGCGCTCACTCAGCAGGTGCCACACTTCCCCGGCGTTGTAGGGGCTGGTGCCGCTGTAGCGCGAGCCGCCGCCCGTACCGGTGATAATCGCCACCTTCGGCGGATTCAGAAGGGGCGAGTTGCGACTGCCGAGGTCCGGCCCCTGGGGCGTCAGGCCACGGTCCACGGCGTACACGTCTACGAAGTCCTGCGCCGCGATGCGCTGCACGACCTGGTGCACCGTGTCAGCCGGCACGCCGCGCTGCTGCACCTGAATGACAATGGCGCCGCGCCCAAACTCCTGCGCCGCCCCGTCCACCCGCGCCGTGAACGGATCGGTCATGAGGCGCGGACGGATGTCGTTGTTGTGGAGGCGCTGCAGAGCGCGCGGCGAGAAGTAGTGGCCCCACGGCAGCACGTAGGTGTAGTCCGAGCGGCCGCCCACGACTTCGCCGCGCCGGTAGCTGGGGTCCTGGAGCTGAGAGCCGCGATCAGGCGCGTCGGTCACGGCGGCATGGTCCACGCCGAAGGCGAGAGGAAGCGACCAGGTGGACACGTCGTAAAAGATGGAGTCCGGGTACGATGAGGTGCGCTCCATGGCCGCCTTCACGAAGCGGGCCTGCGGCTGGTCGAGCGGCACCATGTAGGCCTCGCCGGGGCGAAAGGTGTGCCCGTTGGCCCGCACCTGCTCGCCCAGGTCAAACATGCGCACGTCGTGGCGGGCCAGGGTTTGCGCCAGGGCATGGGCGCGGCTGGGCGTCGCGGCCCGATCCACGAGGTAGGCCTCCGTCTCGGTGTCCTGGAGCGCCTCGTCGCGATTGGCAAAGAAGTCGCGCTGGTAGGTGAGCAGGTCCGTCCGCATCTCCACCACGCCCTCGAGAGTGGAGAGCGACGTGAGGAATTGGTTGCGGACGGTGAAGGCGTACGTCATGACGCCTTTCTCCGTCTCGTGCTTCAAGGCGCGGGAAGAGGCCTGCTCGAAGAGAATGCCCACCGTCCCGTTCACGTCGGGGTAGGTGGAGCCCTTTCCGTAGTAGAAGTCGTCGAACGTCTCGCGGGTGTAGAAAAGAGACCCGACCTGCTCGAGGTAGTCGGCGTGGAACGTGGCCATCTCGGCGGTCAGTTCCTGATTTCGGGCGGGCGTGTTCGGGTTTGTACGACTGGGAACGCCAGGCTGGAAAAAGTAGGTTGCCTCCTTCCCCATCTCATGGAAGTCGGTGAGGAACTGCGGCTTCCAGCGATGAAAGTACTCCAGGCGGCCCTGCGACGAGGGGTGCTGGGCCGGGAGCCAGTCGCGGTTCAGGTCGAACCAGTAGTGGTTGGTGCGGCCGCTGGGCCAGGGCTGGTTGTGCTCGCGGTCCTGGGGGTCGGCGGTGGGCGTGCCGCCCCGGTTGCCGTTCACCCAATCGACGAAGCGATCCCGCCCATCGGGGTTGAACATGGGGTCGATGAGGGTCACGGTGTTCTGCAACGTCGCGCGCACCTCGGGCCCACTCCCGGCGGCCAGGTGATAGAGCAGCAGCATGGCCGCCTCGGTGCCGCTCGCCTCGTCGCCGTGGATGCTGTAGCCCATGAGCACGACCGCGGGCCGGTCCTGCAGGTCGGCGTCCGACACGTTGCCCGGCGTGAGGGTGGCCTGGCGATTGGCACGGCGGATTTGCTCGAGGTTGTCGTGGTTGCCGGTGCTCGTGACGACGGCGTGGATGAGGCGGCGCCCTTCGTAGGTGCGCCCGTGCTCACGGAGATCCACCCGATCGCTGACCTCAGCGACCGCCTCAAAGTACCGCACCACCTGCGCGGGGCGCGTATGGCGGGTGCCAATCTCGTGCCCGATCACCTCGGTGGGCGTCGGAATCGCATCGTCATACCCCTCCGTACCGGGCACGGGCGTGTCGATGGAAAGAGGCAGATCCTGCGCCACTCCCGGGGCGACGAGGCCCACACACAGGAGCGCGGCGAGAACGGACGTGCGGAAGCGCGCGAGCATGGGGGCGGGACAACTGGTCGGGAAATTAGAGCGGCGGAAAATTCCTCCGAAAAACCGCTTTTAGTATACGAATCCACCCCGGCAGGTGAAATGACAGCCCCGTGAAGATCCCGCCTCCCTACTCGGCGGCCGTCGGTCCCGCGGACGGCTCCACCACCACCGTCCCGGTCGCGGTGTGGCCGCGGGTCTCCGGCCGGTACATCATCTCCGCCTCCGCGGGTGGGTGGCCAAACGTGCCGGCGGTCGTGGCGCGGGCGACGTAGCTGTAGGTGTGCTCGCCCTGCTCCAGGTAGTCCGCGAAGAGGACCACGCGGTCGTCCTGCATCTCCGTGTGGGTGAAGGACCCCCACCATCGGCCCGACCCGGTATCCGCCGTCTCCAGCATACTCTGATCGCTGGTCACGAACGCCTCGTTGACCGGCTCCAGGCCCGCCGGGAGGGCGTCATCGACCACCACGTAGGTGCGGCTCGTGGGCGACGTGAGGCGCAGGGTGACCTTCACGAGTTGGCCCGACTCCACGGTGATCGTCTCATTGCCGGTCGGGAGCGGTGCGCCCATCGCTTTGCCGCGACTATCGAGCCGCTGCATCGTGCGCTCCACCCGTAGGCCCTGGTCAAGAGCGTCCTGGGGCGCACTCGTGTAGGTCGTGAGCCGCGCTGAATAGTAGAGGCGCCCCGTGCCGTCTTTCGACACGGCGAGCGGCAGTTCGCGACCGGCGGGGAAGGCGTCGGCCTCAATCGTGGTCCCGGCGGTGCGCAGGCTGCGGCCCCGGAAGGCCTCATCCAGAATCGTCTTACCGGCCAGCTGGACGGACGCGGAGAAGTCGGGCGTCTCCTCTTCGTAGGCGTCGACGTAGCGCTGGAAGGCCGTCACCACGGCGGCGTTGTCCTGCGTGGACGACCAGTGGCCCTGTTGCCGTCGGTCCATGAGGTAGCGGATCATGCGCTGGGCGAGCTGCCGGAAGTCGTCGGACGGCGTGGCCTCCAGGAGCGCCGTGAGGCCGAACGCGGTGGACCGCACGTCGCTGCTGAAGATCCAGCCGTAGTCGTCGTCCTCCGGCGCCTCCAGGTAGGCCGTGGTGGCCTCCACCCGAACCCGCTCCCGCAGCTGCTCCACGAGCCGATCTTGCACATCAGGAAGATTCGGCTGGTCGGTAATGAGGAGGGTGCGGAGGAGGTGGCTCTGCCCCTCCACGCTCGTCGGCGGGTGACTCGCCAGCCAGTTGATCTCGCTCTCCAGCACCGTGCCGTGCTGGGCCAGCGCAAACAGCATGAAGGCCCGCGTGTCGCGCCACACGTCCTCGTCGTAGTAGTCGGGTCGGTCGCTGCGATTGCGCACCAGGTCCGCCACCGCGTCGATCGCGTTCTGGGTGAGGGGCTGCGGCACGTCGTAGCCCGCGGCGTCCGCCTCGGCCAGCGCCATCAGCGTGTAGGCGGTGACGTACGGGTTGACGTGGCGCCCGCCCTCCCACAGGCTGAAGCCCCCGCCCGTCCAGTACGATTGCAACGAGCCCATCCAGTCCCGCACCACCTGCTCCCGGTTGTTGTCCTCGAAGGCCTGAAGGTCGAACGCGTCGAGAAGCGCGCCGCCCGCCACGAGGGGCCGGATGCGCGAGGTGGTCTGCTCCAGGCAGCCGTACGGGTACTCGAAGAGGTGCTGCACGGCGCCGTCGAGCCCCACCAGCGCCGTGCTGGCGAGGGTGAGGTCGAACTGGCCAAGGCCCGGCACGCGCTCTTCGGGCAGCCGGAGCGCCTCCCGAGCGGTGTCCTCCGTGGCGGCGAACGTGGCGCTCGCGCGCTTCGTGGTGGGGCGTTTCACCGGGAGCGTGGTGGCCAGCGCGTCGGTCTCGCCGTTGAGCCGGGCGCGGAACGTGACGCGGGCCGTGTCCGCCGTGGGCGCCGTCCAGTCGAACCGCACCTCCCGCGTAGCCCCCGCCGCCAATTGTAAGGTCTTGGACGAATCGTTCCGCAGCGTTAGATCCTCAGCAGAGGCCGAAACGGTCGCCGTCCCCGCCTCGTCCGACCGGTTCGTGACGAGGACGCCCGCGGAGAACTCGTCCCCGATGCGAGCGAAGCGGGGAAGCGCCGGCGTCTGCACGAGCGGCTTGGTGACGACGATGTCGGTCTGCGCGGCCCCGAAGGTGTGGTTGTCCGTCAGGGCCGACGCCATCAGGCGGAAGGTGGTCAGGCTCTGCGGCAGTTCAAACGTGATGGATGCCTCGCCATCGTCGTCGGTCTGCACCGCCGGGGCCCAGTGCGCGAGCGGGCGGAAGTCTTCGCGCACCTCCGACTTCTGCATCGTGCCGCCCCCGCCCACGTCCTCGGCCTTCTGCCCGTAGCTGCGCTGCTCCACGAGGGATCCCCGCGTCTCGGCAGTGGTGACGCCGAGCGGGCGCGGGCCGTAAAACGTGTCGAACGGATCGGGGAGCCGGTACCCGATGAGGTCGAGCACGCCCGCGTCCGCCGCACTGAACGCAATTTCGCCGGGCACCCCGTCGCCCGCGGCGTTCGTGAGTTGGAGATCAACCGTCACCTCCCCTCCGGGTCGGTATTCTTCCTGGTCCGTCTCCAGATCGACCCGCAGGTGCTTCTGGTCGGGGTCGACCGACAGGCTCGCGTACCCGATTTTGAAGCTGGGGGCACCGGGGTCACTCCCCGCTTTCGGCGGGGCGGTGCGGCCCTTCAGCAGGATCACACTCACGTAGACATTCGGGAGGTAGCTGTCCTTGATCGGGATTTCGACCATCGGCGTGCTCCCCTCCAGCGTCGTGACGCGGCTCTGGAGGATCCCCTCTCGCTCCACCGTGATGAGCGCGGTGGCCTCCTCGTAGGGCGACTGCACCATGAGGCGCGCGGTCTCACCTGGGGCGTAGTCCGTCTGTTCGGGGACGAGGTCGATCCGGTCGTCGTTGTCGCGCTGCCACGCCACGTACCCCTCCCCCGAGGCGTAGAGGTAGGTCTCGGTGCGGATCGCGTTGCCCCGCACGTCCTGGCTCGTGGCGCGGAGGCGATATTGCCCACCCGCGGGAACCGTCATGCGGAGGCGGCTCGCCTGTCCCGGCTTCGTGTTGACCGACGCCGAGCGAACGACCTCCTCCGTGCGCTCGCTGAGCCAGCGGAGTCGCCCGTCGGCCCCCACCTCGCGCACGCTGTTCCACTGGATGCGCACCAGCTCCACGGTCACGTCTTTGTCGGCCACGGGCGCGCCGTTCGGGTCCACCGTCACCACATCCACGGTCAGCGTACTGTCCTGCGTGAGGTCCATGAACGAGGTGCTCGGCTTGAGGCCGACGTAGAAGCGGCCGGGGTGGAGCGTGGCGGTCGTGCGGTCGGAGATCTGCTGCT
>Ga0207797_1001452_pt1 | contig 17095 bp, 16 predicted proteins | sample PRCRCaboRojoPR_6_FD_187275 | JGI IMG/M metagenome (GOLD analysis project Ga0207797, IMG submission 187275) | Marine sediment microbial community from Cabo Rojo, Puerto Rico - PR CR 10% Liquid 1 (SPAdes) | ecosystem: Environmental > Aquatic > Marine > Coastal > Sediment | place: Cabo Rojo, Puerto...
TCACGGCTGTTTGAGCTCAGACGGGCCGCGAGACTAATGCAGGGGAGGGGGAGAGGTCAGCACGGTCGCTGGACAGATGCAGACTCGCGAAGCCGATCGATCCGAGAAACGGCAGCGAACCGCGCTCGCTATCCAGGAGTCGATCGCGGGGGTCAGGGCTTGCCCGGCACCGTTTCCGAGCCTTCGAGGATGGCGGAGAGGAGCTTCGACTGGGCGGCGGCCAGGTGTTCGGTAAACGTCGAGGTGGTGATCCCGAGTTCCTCGGCCACCTGGCCGGCGTTCGCGCCCTTCGGGTGCTGGAAGTAGCCCAGTTCGTAGGCCGTCTCCAGGACCTCCCGCTGGCGCTGGGTGAGTTCGCCGCGGTCGACGAAGACCAGGTCGGCGGCGCCGTCCTCGCCCTTCGAGGACACCAGCCGCTGGACGTCGACGTTGTCGTACTTCTCCCGCAAGGCGGTGACCGCGTTCCGCAGGTCGTCCATAGAGGGCGCGTGGAAGACCATCGACAGGTCGCCCTCCTGTGCCTGCACCTCGACGATCGGGCAATCGAACTGTTCGACGGTCTCGCAGGCACAGTCGGCGCCGAACTCCCGCTGGAAGCGATAGACCGACTTCTGGCCGTAGGAGAAGACCGGTTCGAGGTCCTCCGCGACCGCGAGGTCCCCGTTGGAGTCCGTCGCGAACTCCTCCGTGACCCGCCCGCTCTCCGGTGCGACGCGCTTGGAGACGTTGAAGCACTCGACGCCGTTCCCGGAGACCCGGGCGACGGGACAGCTCTGCAGGTCCCCGATCCGGATCTTCGCCCTGATTCCCGCGCTCAACTCCTCGCCGTGTTTCCCCGTGTGTGCCGTGGTACTCATGTGAAACTCACCCCGGGGGCCGAACCCCCTGGATCCCGCGCACGATGCCCCCTCGACCGCGCCGCGGCGACCCGCGGTTCCCAGGAGATCGATGGGGAGACGGTCGCGTGGGGACGACCGCATCGTACATGTTTGGTACTGATATCGGCAAAACCCTAAATCAATTCACGCTTCCCAGGATTTGAAAAACGGGTCAGGGCGCCGCTAAAGCCCCGAGGATACGGTATTCGACAAACCCAATCGCCATTCGGCGCAGTGCGCCCTCCCCCTCATATATGGGCGTTTCGGGGCCGGCAACGGGGTCGGGACGTGGGAGGAATCATTTACGTTCATTGGTCCCTATTGACACGTGCGATGCCAGACGCAGCCATCCTGATGATCGTCGGGGATTTCGGCGAGGACTACGAGATCATGGTACCGTTCCAGACCCTACAGGCCGTCGGTCACGAGGTCCACGCGGTCTGTCCGGAGAAGGAGGCGGGGGAGACGGTCAAGACCGCGGTCCATGACTTCCGGGGGGATCAGACCTACCTGGAGACCCGCGGGCACGACTTCGAGTTGAATGCGACGTTCTCGGACGTCGACCCTGCAGACTACGACGCGCTGGTGCTGCCCGGCGGACGCGCGCCGGAGTACCTCCGGACATACGACATCGTTCTCGAGACCGTCCGACACTTCGACGAGGCGGAGAAGCCGATCGCCGCCATCTGTCACGCCGCCCAGATCCTGGCCGCGGCGGACGTGATCGCGGGCCGGCGGTGTACGGCGTATCCCGCCCTGAAACACGACGTCGTGGACGCCGGGGGCGAGTGGGTCGACGGCGTGGCCGTCGATGACACCCTCGTGACCGCCCAGGCGTGGCCGGACCATCCGCAGTGGCTCGCGGAGTTCATCGACGTGCTCGACCGCCGGATTCCGGCCTGATACAGTCGGCGGGTCGACCCGACACCGCCCATCGATGGGCCCGGGCGGGCAGCCGGCCCCGACCGCGACGGAGCGTCACCGAGCGGGGGCCACCAGATACCCGTCGTGGGTCGCGGGAGCCGGAACCGTTTAACCGCGGAGTATCGTTGTGTGACGCATGGAAACGGGCATCCGGGCGGAGCTGTCCTTCCAGGACACGAACTCCTGCCGCGTCGCGAAGCGCACCGGCGAGGCGGGCGTGGGGGTCGAATCGGTCTCCCGGAGCGTGGCGCCCGAGACCGGCCGCGTGACCGAGGAAATCGCGGTCGAGGGCAATGGCGGGTTCGAGGCGGCGGGGTTCGAGCGGGTGTTCTCCTACGGCGAGAAGTCGATCTATCGGTTCGAACGGGAGTACGGGGAGGACTGTCCCTGCGAGACCGTCGAGCAGTTCGGCTCGCCGGTGAGTGACGTCCATACCGAGGACGGCACCCTGCACCTCGCCGTCCACGTCGAGGACATGGACGAGCTCCAGACGGTCGTGGGCCGGGTGCGGTCGCGGTATCCCGACGTGAGCGTCGACCGGCTGGTTCGCTCCCAGCCCGACGGGGACACGAGCGACCTGGTGCTGGTGAACCGGGGCGAGTTGACCCGTCGGCAGCGCGAGGTCCTCGAGACCGCACACGCGATGGGCTATTTCACCCATCCCAAAGGGGCGAACGCGGGCGAGGTCGCCGCGCAGCTCGGGATCACCACCTCGACGTTCACGGAGCACCTCTCGGCGGCCCAGTCGAAGCTCCTCTCGGCCATCCTGGAGAGCTGAGCGCCAAATAAACCCCACCTATCTTAGGGGTCCCCTATTTTTCCCGCCCATGCCTTCCTGGGTGTAGATGCAGCCCGCGCAGGCCTACGTGTTCACGTGCCCCGACTGCCAGGAGGAGATCCGCATCGACGCCGGGATGCGCGATTCGCTGTTGGATTCCGGCTGTGTGGTCTGCGGGGCCGCGGTCACGCCGACTGCCTTCGACCGCATGTAGGTCCCACCCAGTTCGCCCGCGCCGACGGTCGGCGTCCAGCCACAGCCGGTGCTGGGGGGGGGAACGGCGGAAAGCCTGGGCCCCACCCTGACCAGAGAGCCGACCAGCTCTCTAGCCGTCCCCTCCCGAACCGCCCACCTGCACGCCCACCAGTTCGTCCACGACCTCGAGGAAGGCTGATTCCTTCCCGCGGGGCACCGTCGCGCCCGCCGCAACCGCGTGACCGCCGCCTTCGCCACCGACGCGGGAGGAGGCCTCGTCCATGACGTCCGCGAGGTCCAGTCCCCGGCCGGTGAGCCGAGGCGTTCCCCGCGCCGAGACTTTCGTCTCGTCCTCGGCGTCGGTCTTGTACGCGAAGCCGACGATGGGCCGGTCGGGGTCCACACCGTCGGCGCCCAGGGCCATGCCGGCAACGATGCCGACGATCGTCTCCCGGATCCGGTCCTCCGCGTGGAACCACTGGACGTTGGTCTCCCGCGTGACGCCCGAGGAGGCGACCCAGTCCAGTCCCTCGGAGAGGTTCCGGCGGTGCCGCCGGAGCAGCCGCTCGGCTTCCGCGAAGGCCTGCGCACGATCGCCGAGACAGACCGCGAGCCCGACGTCGGCCCGCTCGTAGCGCGCGGTGGCGTTGAGCAGCGTCGAGAACTCGCTCGCGTCCCGGAGCACCGTCCCTGGCTCCTCGCGGGTGAGGGTGTAGGAGGATCCCACGAGCTGGTTGATCCGGTCGGGCGGGACGCCCCGGGAGACGGCGTGCTGGACCAGCCCGCTGACCACCGCCTGCCGCTCCTCGTGTCGAAGGTCCGCCCAGGTACGCCAGTCGCCGTCGCGCCGCAGATCTACGTCCAGGCCTTCCAGGAACCGGATGGAGCCCGATTGACTGTTGGTGATACCGGGTATTCGGACGTCGGAGGCGTACTCGAGGAGCTTCGGGAGCGGCCGCGTCTGGGTGCCGTACATCGCGAGGTCGGTTGCGGTATCGAGCACCCCCGCGGCGACTCCCTCCGCCGCGATCGCGGCATTGGCCCCGATCAGCTCCCCGTCGACGGTCTGCATGTCCCCGACCGCCCCGACGACCGCCAGCGCGGCGAGGTCCCGGTTCCCGGCCGTGGCGTGATCGTGGGACGGGTCTGCCGGGGGCCCGGCTGGCGACGAAGCCGGGCGGATGTCGACACCGTCGGTGGCCTGAGAGCCGTCCGAGCCGCATTCGGCCATCGCCCGAGCGAGGACGTATGTCGTCCCGGCCCCGGAGAGCTCGCCCCCACCGTCGATGCCCTCCAGCAGCGGATTGACGTGGTACTCGGTGTCGGCGTCGGCGGGCTGGTGGTGGTCGGCGATCACCGGCGTGAAGGCCCCCTCGCGCTCGTGCTGGACGATGTGCTCGAGCTGGCCGCTGCCGAAGTCAGTGAAGAGGACCGTCTCGAATCCAGCATTCGCGATCGTCTCGATCTCGGCCGCGTCGAGTTGTTTTTTGAATGTCACCTCGAAGGCGATCCCCGCCCGCTCGAGGGCCGTCGCCCCGACCGCGGCGCTGGTAAGCCCGTCGGCGTCGATGTGGGAGGCCAGGAGCACGGAGTCGGCCGCCAGGAGTCGGTCGGCGGCGGCCGCGGCGCGGTCGGCCAGCGCGGGCACCGGGGAATCCATCACGCGAAGCTGGTTCGGCTTCTGGGTTAAAGCTACGGTCGGGCGGTGGCGCGATCGTGGCGGCCTTGTTACCCACTCAGGGGGTCAGGGACTCGCCGTCTCGAGTTCCGCCAGCGTCTCTCGCGCCAATGTCTCGAACTCGGCGTCGCCCGGGACGACGTCGACCGGGACGCCCAGCGACGCCGCGGTCTCGGCCGTCGGCGGCCCGATCACGCCCACGACGGCTTCCTGGAGGCCTTCGAGTGCGGCCTCGGCGATCCCGCGGTCCGCCGCGACCTGGACGAAGTGCTCGACGGTCAGCGAGGAGGTGAACAGCGCGGCATCGAGGGCCCCGTCGGCGGCGAGGACTGCCGATTCCCCGGCGCCCTCAGGGATCACCAGCTCGTAGAGCACCGTCTCGTGGGTGTACGCGCCGGCCTCGTCGAGGCCGTCGAGCAGGACGCTGCTCCCGTGGTCGCTCCTCGCCACTTCGACCTGGGCGCCGTCGACGTCCGCGGCGAGGGCTTCGACCAGGCCGGCCGACGTGTACTCGTCGGGGACCAGATCGACGGTCCAACCCGCGCCCTCGGCCGCGGCGGCGGTCTTTGGCCCGATGGCGACGAGCGTCGTGTCGCCGGGGGACCAGTCGGCCGCCGCGGCGATCTCGATCCCGGTCTTGCTCGTGAGCAGGGTGTATTCCCCGTCCGTGCGCGGCACCCGGCCGGTCTCCCGGATCGAGAGCATCGGGTCCGCCACGGGCTCGACGTCCATCGATTCCAGCAGCTCGACCGCGCTCGCCAGCCGGTCGTCGTCCGGCCGGAAGACCGCGACGCTGGGTCGTCCGCTCATCCGCGCTTGGCCTCCTGGATCAGTTCGGCGGCGCCCTCGTCGGCCAGGTCCTCGGCCAGGTCCCGGGCCGCGTCGGCATAGCCCTCGATGTCAAGCGCTCGCGATTCGCGGATCTCCTCTGTCCCGTCCTGGCTCAGCACCTGGACCGTGGTCTGGACCACGTCGCCCTTGACGGTCGCGTGCACCCCGAGCGGGGCGACGCAGCCGGCGCCGAGTTCCGCGAGCAAGATGCGCTCGACCGTCGTCGCGACGCGCGTGGGGGGATGGTCGAGCGCGGAGCGGATGTCGTCCCCGATCGCGCTGTCCTCGTGGGCCGAGATGGCGAGGGCACCCTGCCCCGCGGAGGGGACGTGGGCGTCAAGCGGGAGCTCGACGGTCTTCACGTCATCGAGGAGGCCGCTCCGCTCCAGACCGGCTTTCGCGAGGACGATGGCGTCGTACTCTGTCTCGACCTCGCGGCCCAGCGCCGCGCGTTCGATCTCCGCGAGGGAATCGAACCACTCCTCGGGAGACTGCTCGAATGCGTCGGGGTCGGCGGACTCGGCGTCCCCTTCGGCGCCCTCGCTCCGCTCACCCTCGGCCTGCTCGCCGCTCCCCTCTCCCGCTGCCTCGTCGCCGCTCCCTTCATCCGGCGCCGTACCAGCGGCGTCGAGTCGCGCCTCGTGTTCGGCCTGCAGACTCGGGGCGAGCACCTTCTCCAGCCGGGTATCCACGTTCCCGCGGAGCGGCTCGATCTGGAGGTCGGGGCGCCGCGCCAGGACCTGTGCCCCGCGGCGCAAGCTCGAGGTCCCCACTACGGCACCCTCCGGGAGTTCTTCCAGCGAGGCGCCCTCGGGGGTGACCAGGACGTCGTCGGGGTCGGCCCTGGCGGGCACGGCGGCGATGACGATCTCGTCGGGTTCCTCGGTCGGCACGTCCTTCATCGAGTGGACCGCGGCGTCGACCTCGCCGTCCATGACCTTGCGGTCGAGGGCCCGGACGAACGCCCCGGTCTTCCCCAGATCGCGGATCAGGGCGTCGTCGATGCGGTCGCCCCGGGTCTCGACCTCCACCAGCTCGGCATCGATCCGGTGGTCCGCGAGCCAGGATCGCACCCGGTTGGTCTGGCGGAGGGCCAGATCCGACCCCCGGGTGGCCAGCTGGATCGTCGTACGCGTGCTCATGGGCCCTCGTCCGGTCTCCGCAGTGAAAATCCCTCGTATCGTTCTCCGCGACTGATACTGGGTAGGAAGGCGTTGCTCACCTGGTGGCCCACAATCCGAGCGAACCGCTCGGCCGGCGACCGCAGGAAAAGGACTTCGCCCGACGGAGCCTCACTAGCAAATACGACGGCGCACACCCGGCGCCACCCCGGACGAACGACACGCAGTGGACTCGGCTGCCACCTATAGCACGGTCTCGTAGGCTTCGACGGTGGCCTCGATCTCGTCCTCGGTGTGGGCGGCCGAGACGAACTGGGACTCGAACTGGTTCGCGGTGAGGAAGACCCCTTCATCGCGCATCCGCTGCCAGAAGATCCGTTCCCAGCGGTCGGTGGCGGCGTCGTCGATGTCGCCGCCGTCCTTCGGGCAGTGCTCGTAGCGGTCGCAGGCGTCGTCCTGGCGACAGCCGTGCTCGCAGGGCCCGGACTGGGCCGGCCCGCGGCGCGTGAACGCGACCTTGAACATGCTGTCCGTGCCCGTCACCGTGTAACTCGGCGCCTTGTCGGCCACCACGTCCCCCAGGGCTGCCCGGAGCTGGTCGCCCAGCTCGTTCATGTGGGCGTGGACGTCCTCCTCGGCGGCGTATCGCAGGGTCTCCAGCCCCGCGGTCATCGTGACCGGGTGCCCCGAGAAGGTCCCGGCCTGGAAGACGTCCCCGGCGGGGGTCAGCGACTCCATGATCTCGGCCCGGCCGCCGACGGCCCCGATCGGGAAGCCACCGCCGATGACCTTTCCGAAGGTGGTGAGGTCCGGCTCGATGCCGAACGTGCCCTGGGCGCACTGTAGCCCGCCCACGCGGAAGCCCGTGATGACCTCGTCGAAGATCAGCAGGCTGCCGTAATCCGCCGTGAGCCGCCGGAGCGTCTCGTGGTAGCCGTCTTCGGGCATGACGATGCCGTGATTGCCGAGGATGGGCTCGGTCAGCACCGCCGCGATGTCCTCGCCGTGCTCCTCGAAAACTCGCTCGACGGTCGTCTCGTCGTTGAACGGCACCGGGATGGTATGCTCGGCGAAGGCAGCGGGGATGCCCGGGCTGCTCGGGCTGGCGCCAGCCTGGTCGCCCTCCACCAGCGTGGTCTCCTGGGCGCCGTGGTAGCCGCCCTGCATGACAACCACCTTGTCGCGGCCGGTGTAGCCGCGGGCAAGTCGCACGGCCGAGACCGTTGCCTCCGTGCCCGAGTTGACGAACCGCACCATCTCCACGCTGGGGACGTGGCGGGCGATGAACTCGGCGAGTTCGATCTCGACTTCGGCCGGGGCGCCGTACATCGCCCCGTCGCTGACCTGGGACTGGATCGCCGAGACGACCCGCTCGGGAAGGTCGTGACCGAGGAGGAGCGGGCCGTAGCCGGAGACGTAGTCGATGTACTTGTTGCCGTCGGCGTCGATGACGTGGGCGCCGTCCCCCCGCTTGACGAAGAAGGGATAGGGCTGGGTCGCCCGGACCGGGGAGTTCACCCCGCCCGGGAGCACGGAAAGCGCCCGGTCGTACAGGTCGCGTGACGCGTCGTGTCGCATGGGCCAGGGTTGGATGGGGGGCGAAATGAAGGTGGGTGATGCGTTCCGGAAGGCGAAAACGGCGGGCTGGCGCCGTGATGAGCCCGCAGGGACTGGTGCCAGAGGAGGTGGGAACGGGCCCTCAATCGCCCGCCCCGGGGGTGGCCTGGCTGACCGGCGGCGCTGCGACGATCGTCAGCGCGAGGACGACGAAGATCGGGAGCATGAGCAGTCCGCCTGCCAGGAAGGGGGTCCAGTAGGCGATGCCAGTGTACAACGCGCCAGCCGCGACGGGGCCGACAGCCCGGGCGATGCTCCCCGCCGACTGCGTGAGACCGAAGGCCCCGCCCTGGCGCTCCTCGGCGGCGTTCTTGGAGACCAGCGTGGTCATCGAGACGTTGGCGAACCCGTTGCCCACCGCGAGGATCGAGAGGACGACCAGCAGGGCGATGAGTCCGGCCGAGAGGGTCGGAACCCCGGCCACCAGCGGCCCGGTGGCCGGCAAAATCGCGCCGATAGCGGGCGCGAACGGGATGGCTGACAGCCCCACCGCCTCCACCGCGATCCCGCCGAGGGCGAGGTACTTCTCGGGCCAGATCTCCGCTGCTCGCCCCACCAGCCCGCCCTGGACGATCGCGATGATCACCCCGAGGTAGGCGAGGATGTAGCCGTTCGCCGTCGTCCCGAAGCCGTAGACGTCCTTCGTGAAGAGCACGAACATGCTCTCCATCCCCGAGAAGGCGAGGGACGCGAGGAAGAACGCGACGACGAGCCCGGCCAGCGCCCGCTGGGAGAGCGCGTCGACCAGCTGGGCGATCCGGCCCCGCCGCGCCGGGCTCGCCTCCGGTCTTCGGGTTTCAGGGAGCACGACGAACGCCGCGGCGAGGTTGAGGAAGGTGATCGCGGCGGCGACGAACGAGGGGATGGTGAACTGGGAGACGGGAACGACGGCCGGCAGGATCGAGCGCGCGAACGCGAGTGCGCCGTCGCTCGACACCAGCCCCCCGATGGCCGGGCCGAACACGAACCCGAGGCCGAACGCCGCGCCGATCAGCCCCAATCCCTTCGCGCGATTCTCCTCTGTCGTAACGTCGGCGATGTAGGCCTGCGCGGCGGCGATGTTCCCGCCCATGGCGCCCGCGATGAGGCGGGCGACGAACAGCATCCAGAGCGCCTCGGCGAGCCCGAACAGCGTCCACGCGATGACGCTCCCGGCCAGGGACAGGAGCAGGACCGGTCGACGGCCCCGTTCGTCCGAGAGCCGGCCCAGAAGTGGCGCGAACAGGAACTGCGTCGCCGAGTAGGAGGCGAGCAGCAGGCCCACCACGAACTCCGTGGCGCCGAAGGCTTCCGCATAGAGTGGAATCACGGGAATCAGGATGCCGAAGCCGACGAGGTCGACGAAGACGATCAACAGGACGACGGCGAGGGCCCGCTTTGGGCTGTCGACCGTGGGGGCATCGGCGTCGTTCATGCTGGACGCTCCTCCTGACGGGGCTCAACGCTCGCCGTCCTGCAGCCCTCGCTCGCACGCATCTGGTCGGGATTCCGCGCTGGACCGAAAATAGATTGGGGAGCCGGCATGCTTGCGCGGCGCCTGCCAGTCCCGAAACCATCACCCCGCCCGTTCCACCCGGTCGCGCTCGCGCGCCATTAGTTAATGACCAGCACTGCACCCGTGTCACGAGGACGATGCGGCACTGCCAGCCGGCGCCGGGCACGCCGCTATGGGTCAAGTTGGCGGGCTACAACCGGTCCGCGATGTCCTCGGCGAAGTAGGTGAGGACGAGGTCCGCGCCGGCCCGCTTGATGGAGAGCAGCGACTCGTAGGCGACCTCCTCCAGGGCGAGCCAGCCGCGGTCCGCGGCCGCGTGCAGCATCGCGTATTCGCCGCTTACGTTGTACGCCGCGACCGGATGGTCGAAGGACTGGTCGATTGCCCGCACGATGTCGAGATAGGGCAGCGCGGGTTTGACCATCAGCACGTCCGCGCCCTGCTCGACGTCGAGTTCGACCTCCCGGAGCGCCTCGCGAGCGTTCGCGGGGTCCATCTGGTAATGTCGCCGGTTGCCGAACGATGGCGCGCCGTCCGCGGCGTCCCGGAACGGGCCATAGAACGCGGACTCGTACTTCGCGGCGTAGCTCATGATCGGGGTGTGCTCGAAGCCCGCCTCGTCCAGGGCCTCGCGGATCGCGCCGACCATCCCGTCCATCATCCCGCTCGGGGCGACCATGTCGGCGCCGGCCTCGGCGTGCGAGACCGCGGTCTTCGCGATGCGCTCCAGGGTCGGATCGTTCTCGACCGTGAGCTCGACGTGGTCGGGCGCGCCCGGTTCGAGCACGCCGCAGTGGCCGTGTTCGGTGTACTCGCAGAGACAGACGTCGGTGATGACGTAGGCGTCGGTCGCCTCGGTCACGCGGCGGGTCGCCTCCTGGACGACGCCCTCCTCGGCCCAGGCCCGGGACCCCTGATCGTCCTTCTCGCTCGGGATGCCGAAGATGATGACCGCCTCGACGCCCGTCGAGCGCACCTCCTCGACCCGCGCGATGGCCTCCTCGACCGGCACCCGCTCGTGGCCGGGCATCGAGGGGATCTCGACGCGCTCGTCGGTCGTGGCGTCGACGAACACGGGCGCGATGAGGTCGCTGGCCGCGAGATCGGTCTCGCTGACCAGCTCCCGGATGCCGTCCTGCCGGAGCCGGCGCGGTCGGCGTGTCAGGTCCATATCGGCCTGTGACGCCCCGAGCAAGATAGTCTCCACGGAAATTGCCGCCGGCTGATACGGCTGCTGCCGACCGTCGGAACGCTGCGGGCGGTGGGTAGGGGTGGCCGACGGGCGGCAGCTGCCACAGCGGCATTAGTAATCGCGGGCAACACCTGGTGGCGGCTTCGTGTATCGCGAGGGAGGACCGGGGCGCCTGCATGAGGAAATCACCCGTGAGAGCACCTCGCACGCCCGGGGAAGGGTTTTTATCCCCCGCTCGAAAGGATTGGGTGCGTCGCTCAGGTGATCCACATGACCCGTCTCATCCCACTGGTGCTCGCTCGCCGGCGGAGCACCCCGGCCGTCGAGTGGCTCTCCCGCCCGCTCGGCGGACGTGGGACGGGGCCACGCTGGGCGACCGGCTGCGGTCCGGAGTTCGGACTCGCGGCCATCTTCGAGGCCTGAAGACCCCGTCTCAGGCCTCCTCAGCCTTCTGGCGCCACTTCCGTCGTCGATCGAGGACCCGCTGACCTGCCCTCCAGGTATCGAGGTCACGTACCGCCCTTCGAATACCCCCAGCGGCCACCCGTGCGGTGTCCCGCTGACCTGCCCTCCAGGCACATGTCACGACACGACCGACGTTCCACGGTGCACGCAACGCGTTACGACCACCGGCTCGACGCCCCCTCGACGGCGTCGCTGGCGATCTCGCTCGCGGTCCCCCTGCTGGCCGCGCTGCTCATCTCGCCCGCCGGTCCCGCCCTGGTGATGAGCCTGGCCGCCCTCGCGCTGGTCTCGGTCGCGCTCTAACGTGACCGATACCCGCGTCGCCGGCGCGCTATCCGGCTATCGATTCTCTGCACGCCGCTCGCAAAGCAGCCGCGAAACACAGCCGCCGAACAGCCTGCGCCGCGCTGTCGGTCAGTCCGCAGCGACCGACGCCTCGCCGCCCTCGGCCTCGAGGGCGTCCCAGACGACCTCCGCGAGGTCGACGATCTCGATGTCGTCCTCGTAGCCACCGGTCTTCCGGCCGTCCTCGTACATCGTCATGCACATCGGACAGGAGACGACGAACTGCTCCACCTCGTCGCCGTCATCGGTGTCCTCGATGGCCTCGCGCATCCGCTCGACCGAGGGGCGGGTCTCCTCGTCGATGTCCATCCAGAGGCCGCCCCCGCCACCGCCGCAGCAGAACGAGTCCGAGCGGTTGCGCGGCATCTCGTCGAGGACCACGCCGGTCGACTCGAGGACGTCCCGCGGGGCCTGGAACTCGTCGTTGTACCGGCCGAGGTGACACGGGTCGTGGAACGTGACCCGCTGGTCGAGTTCCGTGCCCGAGAGCGGCAGGGAACCGGACTGGACCAGGTCCTGGACGACCTGGGAGTAATGTTCGACGTCGTCGCCGCGCTCCCAGCCGAACTGCTCGTACTCGTTGCGGAATGTGTTGAAGGCGTGTGGGTCCGTGGTGACGACCGTGTCGAACTCGGCTTCCTCGAGGACGGCGATGTTCTCCTCGGCGAGCATCTCGAAGAGGCCCTCCTCGCCGACGCGCCGGATGTCGTTGCCGGCGTTCTTCTCGTCCTCGTAGAGGATGCCGTAGGAGACGTCCGCGGCCTCGAAGATGCGGGCCAGCGCCCGGGCGACCTTCTGGTTGCGATCGTCGTAACTCGGGTAGTCGCCGACGTACCAGAGATACTCCACCTCGGTCTCGCGGGCGTCGGGCACCTCGAAGTCGAGGTCCTCGGTCCAGTCCGGCCGGTTGCGCTCGGGTTCGCCGAAGGAGTTGCCGTTCTGGAAGAGGGCCATCATGGCCTCCTGGACGTTCTCGTCCATGGTGCCGGCCTCGATGAGCCGGCGGTTCATCTCCGTGAACTGGGTGACGTGTTCGATCTCGACCGGACACGCGTCCACGCAGGCCAGACAGCTCATGCATGACTCCATCGTCTCCGGGTCGATGACCGAGTCCGACTCGTCGGAGATGATGGCGATTTCCTCGGTTTCCCCGGCGTCGAGTTCGCGGCCGTACTCGCGCAGGTCGAGGATGACGTCCCGCGGGTCGAGGGGGCGGCCGGACTCCTTGGCCGGACAGACCGAGGAACAGCGGCCACACTTGGTACAGGCGTCGTGGTCGAGCAGTTGCTTCCAGGTGAAGTCCTCGATGGAACTGGTGCCGATCTCCTCCGGCGAGGCGTCCTCCGGGACGCCGGGGAGCCGCTTGCCCGCCATCGGGTCGCGGGTGACGACGTTCGCGAAACTGGTGAGGATGTGGACCGGCTTCGCGTAGGGGATCGTCGCGACGAAGGTCAGCGCGATGAGCGAGTGTGACCACCACAGCGGCCGGTAGACGGCCGTTGCCATTTCGGGGGTCAGGCCGAGGCCGTTGAGGCCGATGGCGATCGTCATCCCGACGACGCTGACTGCTTCGTGGGGCTGGAAGCCCTCGCCGACGATGCGAACCGCCTCCTGGAGGAACCCGCCCAGGCCCAACAGGAACAGCGTCCAGACGAAGAGGTCGTCCTCCAGGCTCGTGTGCTCGCCCCACAGGCGGGGCTTGTCGGTCCAGTACCGCTGGATCAGCGCCATGCCGACGCCCACGACGAAGACGAGGCCGAGGACGTCCATCACGAAGGAGTAAGACTGGTAGAAGTCCCCCACGAAGAAGGTGGGCTGGCCCAGGGCCTTCACCCAGATGTCGATCTCGAATGCCAGGATGCTCGTGCCCACGAAGAGCACGAGGAAGCCCCAGAAGACGAACGAGTGCATGACCCCCGCGTACAGGTCCCTGTCGTACTGTTTGATATTGCTGCCGACGATGACTATCGCGTCGTAGATCCGGCTGCCGAGCGATTCGAGCCGCTCTATTGGGTCCTCGCTGCCCGTCGTGTAGCGTCGCACCCGTTCGTAGAAGCCGTACGCGAACAGCGCGACCGCCACCACGGCGAGGAAGTAAAACACCACTTCCCCGACGTGGCTGATCTGCCAGAAGGTCGGTCTCGTGACCGCCCCTGCCTCGGCCAATAACACCATATCTATTTCTCGCGAAAGACCGCGCATAAAACTTTCCAAGAATCATGAAGAATCCGGACAGGGGGCCGCATGCCGTCGGTTTTCGCCACATCGCTCGCGGGTTGGATCCGGATCGCGACCGAGGGGAAAACCCCTGATACGAAGGGGCAGCGAGCGGCCACTCCGAGCGCTCGGGCGTCCCTCGATTCACCACACCCGACGGAGGCGGCCGGATTCGTCCGTCCGCGTCGAATCGGACATCGGATGCTGCATCGTGGGATGGATCGGCCGCTCCCGGCTGAAACCCTATATATAGGGCCACAGCAGGACCGGGCCAGACGCCGGAATCTCGCCGACAGCGACGCCCTCGTACCGTCAAATATTGCCGGTAGCGGCCGGCAGTAACTGCCCGGGAGTCACCCCGGACCTGGGTCACGCGTCGCCGAACCCAACCAGGATCTCGCTCAGCCGGCGCCGAGCAGCACCTGTATCGACTCCCCGAGCGTCCGCGAGAGGGCTGGACCGACCGTCCCGACCGCCAGCGCGAGGCTCGCCAGCACCACGACGTAATCGGCCGCAGTCATCTGCAGCCGGGGTGGCGTCGGATTCCAGGCGAAACATCGGGCCCTGAGGGCCAGGGCGAGGCGGTCGGCCCGGTCGAACGAATCGGCCAGGCCGCCGACCGCGAGCCGCTGGATGCGGTCGAGAATCCCCCGCCTGTCGCCGAGACGTGCAGCCGAGGCGGTCCGGCGTCGTCGCAGGTCTGCCAGGACGAGCGGGAGGAACCGAACCGAGACGGCGACCCCGGCACCGAAGAGCCGGCCGAGCCGACCCGGGATGGCCCACTGGACCGCCGCCCTCGACTCCCGAACTGGCGTGGTTCGGAGGACGCTGGCGGCGACCAGCAGTACGAGGACCACCCGCGCCACCGACCGGAGCGACGCCTGTGCCGCGGCTGCGTCGAAGCCGACCCGGATGGGTTCGAAGCCGGCAACGCTCGGCAGGAGACCCACTCCCGCCCCAGGTGGAGCTCCCAGCTGAAACCCCGCGCCGACGGGTCCCGTGGCGAGGATGGCCAGCAGGAACCAGTACTCGCGGAGCACGCGCCGGAGGGAAAGGCCGGCCAACTGGACCGTGCCCGCAGCGAGGAGCGCGAGGGCCAGGAACCACGCTGGCCCGCGCGCCCCAAAGGCGGCGACGGAGAATCCCACTTGCCAGGCCAGCCCGGCACGTGCGTCGAGCGCCCGGAACGGCGAGTCATCGGTGGTCGTCGTCACAATCGCGACACCCCCGTGAACGGCGCGATCCTCACGGCACGCGGACCCCCAACTCCGGTAGCCCCTCGCGAGCGGAGCCCGGTGGGGCATCGAGCGCGATCTGGCCGTCCGCGAGGGCGACGACCCGGTCCGCGTCAGCCAGGGCCTGGCCCGGGTCGTGGGACACTAGTATACTACTAGTCCCGCGTGCCGCGAGGTCGGCGAGTTCTCCCAGGACGCTCGCTCGTGTGTCGGCGTCGAGGCCCGCGAGCGGTTCGTCAAGCACCAGGTGGTCCGGTTCCATGGCCAGTGCACCCGCGATCGCCACCCGGGCTTGCTCGCCGCCGGAGAGCTCGCGGATGGGCGCGTCTCCCCGGCCTGCCAGCCCGACGGCGTCCAGTGCCTCGGCCACGCGCCGGTCGATCGCCTCGCGAGCCAGGCCCAGGTTCTCCGGCCCGAACGCGACGTCCGCGCCGACCGTCGCCGCCACGAACTGGTCTCGGGGATGCTGGAAGACCATTCCCACGCTCGCCCGTGCCGCAGCCAGGTCGGCCTCGACGGGCGTCCCGTTGACCCGCACGCGTCCCTCGTCTGGCGCCAGGAGGCCGTTGAAGTGACGGATCAGCGTCGTCTTCCCGCTCCCGTTCGGGCCGCAGAGGACCAGGTACTCGCCGTCGGCGACCGACAGGGTGACACCGTCCACCGCCGCGACGTCGCCGTATCGGTGGATCAGGTCCTCGACCGCGATCATCTGACGAGGTGGCCACCCCGGACCAGGAGCGCCGTCGCGGCGACCTTTATCGCGTCCCCCGGGAGGAAGAGGACCATGCCGACGGTCGCCGCCTTCTCGATGCCGTAGCCGGCCGTGAACGCGAGCCACGGGACCCCGAACGCGTAGATGGCCCCGAGCCCGAGCAGGAGGCCGACGGCCACCGTCGGCAGCGATACGAGCTCGAGCGGCCGGGGTTCGAAGCCGCGATGGACGACCGCGCCGATCAGCACTGCGGCGAGGAGAAAGCCGACCAGGTAGCCCCCGGTGGGCCCCAGCAGATAGCCAAGGCCGGCCCCGCCGTTCGAGAAGACTGGCGCCCCGACGACGCCCACGAGCAGGTAGAGCGCGATCGCAAAGCCGCCCCAGACCGGCCCGAGAACGAGCCCGGCGAGGAAGACGCCGAACAGCTGGAGGGATACGGGGACCGGCGAGAACGGGACCCGGAGCGATATTTGAGCCAGCCCGCCGGTGAGCGCGACGAGCAGCGCGGCCCGCGCGACGTACCCGACCGTCTCGTCGTCGATCAGGTCGACCGTCTCGGTCGGCGTGCTCATGGGTCGACAACCTCGTCAACCGGCTTGAAAGGTCGGGTTGACGAAGGGGGTAGCCGGGGCGGTTGCCGTACTAGTAATACTGCGAGGCAGAGCGTCCTCTCGGCACCATTCCCGGCCCAGGCCGTTGCAGGAACCGGTGTCTCCACCTACTCACTCTCCAGCCCCTCGCGCTCGACGGAAGGTATTTAACTCCCAGTGGCCTGACACACCCACTATCGATGGACGACAAGACCGAGGAGCTGCGGGACATCTTCCTGTCGGTCTCGGACTCGGAGACCGTCACCGAGCGACAGGAAGGCGGCCGGGGCTCCTTGCGATCCGACGAGGCCGTGCGGGCTGACCTCCGCGCGGCCATCGAGGGGATGGGGGAGGACCTGGCGTTCGAGACGCCGCTGCCGGTCGAAGCCCTGGTGACGATCGTCGTGGAGTATTACGACGGGGCCTCCGACGACGAGATCGCGGGCGAGATCGAGGATGCGATACCGGACGGCGTCGACCCCGAATCGGCGGTCGCCCGCGCCCGGCTCGACCTCCACATCGTCCGCGAGGAGGATCGTGATCGTCCCCTCTCCCTCGACCGCCTCGAGGAGTTACGGGCGGACGATCGGTCGGTGGACACGCTCGCGAACGAGCTCGATACCTCCCCGGACGAGATCCGATTCGCCTGCCGGGTGCTGGACACCGAACACGAGCGTCGCCGCGTGGCCGACCGCTACCGGGAGGCCTTCGAGGACGCGTTGCAGGACCGGGACCTCGCCGAGCGGCTCACGAGCAGCCTCGAGGAGACGGGCCTCGAGGAGGCCACCGCGGACCAGGAAGTCGACGTGGACATGTAGGGGG
>Ga0207797_1001453_pt1 | contig 17091 bp, 14 predicted proteins | sample PRCRCaboRojoPR_6_FD_187275 | JGI IMG/M metagenome (GOLD analysis project Ga0207797, IMG submission 187275) | Marine sediment microbial community from Cabo Rojo, Puerto Rico - PR CR 10% Liquid 1 (SPAdes) | ecosystem: Environmental > Aquatic > Marine > Coastal > Sediment | place: Cabo Rojo, Puerto...
TGCCGTTCGCCCCGGTCGACACCATCATCCGACGGAACGCCGGCGACCTGCGTGTCAGCGCCGAGGCGGCGGCGGAGCTCGCCCGGCGCATCCAGGACCACGGGGCCGGCCTCGCCGTCGAGGCGGCCGAGCGGGCGACCGCGGACGGGCGCAAGACGCTGATGGCGGGCGACTTCGACGGCGAGGGCGCCGACGCCGACGACGCCGACCTCGAACTACCGATCGCGCCGGTCGACCGCATCGCACGGCTCGACATCGACGACGCCTACCGGGTCTCGATGGACGCGCGGGTGGCGCTCGCGGGCGTCCTCGAGACGTACGCCGACCGGGTGGCCGCGGCGGCGGCCGTCCTCGCTCGACACGCCGGCCGCCGCACCGTCAAGGCCGAGGACGTCGAGGCCTACTACGAACTGCAACCGTACTTCGAGTGATGAGGTTCGGCTACCGCGAGGCCTGTCTCGACCACGAGACCGGACCGCGACACCCGGAGTCGGCCGACCGGCTCGAGGCGATCCGGCGGCGGCTCTCCCGGCTCCACGGGGTCGAGTACGATTCGGGGGATCTGGTCGACGTCGCCAGGCTCGGGGCCGTCCACGATCCCGAGTACGTCGCGGCGGTCGAGTCGTTCTGCGCGGACGGCGGCGGGACGTGGGACGCCGACACCCTCGGGACGGAGTCGACGTGGGAGGCTGCACGGGCCTCGGCCGGGCTCGCGGTCTGGGCGGCCGAGGCCGCCCTCGACGGGTACGACGGCCGGGACACCCCCTTCTCCATCGGTCGACCGCCCGGTCACCACGCCGTCTTCGACGACGCGATGGGGTTCTGCTTCTTCAACAACGCCGCGGTCGCCGCCGACGCCGCCCTGGACCGCGAGGGGGTCGACCGCGTCGCGGTCTTCGACTGGGACGTCCACCACGGCAACGGGACCCAGGACATCACCTACGACTGGCCGGACGTCCACTACAGCTCCGTCCACGAGCGCGGGCTCTACCCGGGGACGGGCGAGGTGGGCGAGACGGGCGCCGAGGGCGCCGAGCGGACGAACCTGAACGTCCCGCTCCCGGGCGGCTGTGGCGACGAGGAGTACCTCGCGGCCGTCGACGACGCCGTCGCCCCCTCGCTCGAACGGTTCGATCCCGACCTCCTGATCGTCTCGGCGGGGTTCGACGCCCACGAACACGACCCCATCTCGCGGATGCGCCTGACCACCGAGGGGTACGGCGTCCTCACCGCCCGGATGCGGGCGCTCGCCGACGGGACCGACGCCGCGCTCGCGTTCGTGCTCGAGGGGGGATACGGGCTGGACGCGCTCGCCGAGAGCGTCGCGATGGTCCACGAGGTGTTCGACGGCCGCGACCCCGTCGAGCCGGACGGCGAGCCGTCCGAACGGGCGACGGCCGTCCTCGAGGACGTCCGGGACGCACAGGGTCTCTGAGCGGAGCCGATCCCGGTGTCCGGATCAGGGGACGGGGTCGAAGTACCGCGCCAGTTCGACGCCGAACTCCGCCGCGAGCGCCGCCACCTCCGGCCCGGCGTACACCTCGTAGCCCGATTCGAGCGCCGACGCGACGTGTGGGCCGAGCGAGACGTCGAACAGCGCGTCGGCCTCGCAGAACGCCGCGGGCGTGCGGAACTGGCGCCGGCGCTCGACGACGTACCGCCCCTCCTCGACGAACGGGCCGTAGACGTCGGGGGCGTCCTCGTACTTCTCGTAGAACCCCTCGGCGTGTGCCCTGACGCCGACCGGCGGCCCCTCGTGGCGCCGGATCCGGGGCCGCTCGGCGACCGCGCACTCGACGAACAGCACGGCCGTCTCGGCGGCGAACCGCTCCGATCGAAGGGGGTCGAACCCCCGGCGCTCGAGTCCGTCGTGCAGGCCGGAGAGCGATCGGTCGAGCTGCGGGTAGAGCTGGTCGTCGACGACGTCGGGGGCGTCGAACCGCACCGCGACGGGCGTGGTCGCGCGGTCGGCGACGGCCTCCCGGACGTCGGCCGCCGAGAGCGGGTCGGGCTCGCGGGGCTCGAACAGCGACGCCCGGGGGGCGGCGAGGAGTTCGCGAGAGTAGTGCTGGAGGCGCGCGAGGTTGGTCGCCGAGAGCGCGGCCGCGACGTTCCGCTCGGGGTCGGTCGGGTCGACGACGACGAGCGGGTCGTCGAACTCGCGGACCCCGTGGTCCTCGGGGTCGAACCGGACCGGCGGGTTCCAGTCGGCGGCCGCCTCGAGCAGGTGAACGAGCCCGCCGTGTTCCAGCACCAGGAGTTCGACGAGGTAGCCCGCGAACCCCCGGGTCCGGAGGTTCGCGCCGTAGGCCCGGTGGGCCTTCAGGAACGCCTTGGCGACCCGGACGTCGCCCGCGGTCGCCTCGTCGAGCCGCTCGCGGAGGTAGGCGTTGTGGAACGGCGTCCGGTCGACCGCCGACCGGATCGCCGCGGCGCTCTCGACGTCGTGACACGGCACGCAGTCGACGTCGAAGCCGCGGTACTCCCCCTTGACGTACGGGTGTTCGGCGTACTCCTCGTGCCCCGCCGGAAGGACCTCGTGACCGACGGCGAGTCCGTAGCGCTCCAGGTCCTCGCGCGGGAGGTCCGCGGGGAACCGCACGAACAGGTCGACGTCGCGGTCGCCGGCCAGCCAGGTCCCTCGAGCCGTGGAGCCGACCCGGACCACGTCGGCGTCGACGGGGAGGTCGGCCACGGCGCGCTCGGCCCGGGCCTCGAGCTCGGCGGCGACCTCGTCCAGCAGCTCGCGCTCGGCCGCGTCCGGGGTCACCCGCTCGCGGACCGACTCGATCACCGCGGCGATCTCCGACCCGTCGCTCATCGTCGGGCGTTCGCCGGTGCCGGTCGAAAGGCTGTCGATGGCGTCCCGTGGTGTCACACCGGCCCGAAAGCGAAACTCCTTTAGAATCGATCCGACTACGGTGGACTGCGAGCCGCCTTAGCTCAGTTGGTAGAGCACCTCGCTGTTAGGGTGCGCGGGGGTGCCCGCGGACCGCAGACACGAGGTGGTCCCAGGTTCGAGCCCTGGAGGCGGCGTTCGGCCGAACGTTTCCTGCGAGCGGTTTCATCCGCGAGCAACCGCTTCGTTCGGCCGAATGGTCCCGACAGGGCTCGAGCCGGCGAGTCGCACGCCCGGAACGTCTCGGCTCGTTCGAGCCCTGGAGGCGGCGTCGGTTCCGGACACGTTCTGCGAGCGGTTTCGTCCGCGAGCGGTAGCTCCGGTCGAGCCGTGACCGGACGGGGCGAAGGGTGCTCGGCTCAGTCCTCCACCGTCCCCAGTCCCCGTGCGAGCGCGAGGAGGAACCCCATCCCGCGTTTGACCTCGGGGTCCCGGAGCGCCCGAACGAGGCCGACCGCGCCGACCGGCTCGGGCGGTTCGCCGCCCGCTTCGCCGACCGCGCCGAGGAGCCGCTGGATGCCGCGGGCGGTCTCGGGCTCGGCGGCGGTGTCGGCCACCTCGCCGAGCGAGCTTCCCGTGCGCGCCAGACGCATCACCATCTCGTCGTCCAGCGCCGCCGTCAGGAGGGTGGCGGCGTCGGCGAGTTCCGCGAGTTCGTCCAGCGTGCCAGCGCGTTCGAGTCGGACGAGCGTCTCGAGGGCGCCCTCCAGGTCCTCGGCGTTCTCGCCGACGCTCGCCGCCAGTCGAGCGGTCCCGGGGGTGGCGAGACCGTCCGCGGATTCCGCGAGCAGCGAGGAGGTCCCCGCGAGGCGGGTCACCATCTCGTCGTCCAGCGCCGCGGTGGCGAGCGCCGTGGTGTCGAGCAGTTCGTTCAGCAGTCCGAGCCGTTCGACGAACGCGAGGACCTCCTCGGGATGCTCGGCGACGGCGCGTTCGAGGGCCTCGCGTGCGGCCTCGGGCTCGTCGAGCGGCGCGGCGTCCGCGGTCGACTCGACGTCCGCCGTCTCCTCGGGGCCGGACTCCTCCATCTCGGCCTCGGGTGGTTGGTCGCTCATCTCATCACCTCAGAGGAGCCCCCTGGCGGTCAGCCAGTAGGACTCGTTGTACGCGAGCTTGCCCCAGTGGAGCAGCTTCGACGGCTCGCGGACGACGGGCTGGTCGCCGTAGCCGAACTCGACGAACGTCGCCTCGTCCATGCCGCTCTCGATGAAGCAGATGGTCTTGCCGTCGAACGTCGCCGTGGGGACCTGCCCGCGGACGCGGCTGGCGATGCGCTCGGCGACCGTGCCCGCCTCGTAGTGGGCGACGCTGCCCGCCTTCGAGGTGGGGACGTCCGCGACGTCGCCGATGGCGTAGACGCCATCCGCGCCCTCCGCCGTCGCCTCCAGGGTGTGCCTGTCGACGGCCACCCAGCCGTCGTCGCCGAGGCCCGCCTCCGTGACCAGGCCGCTCCCGGCGTGTGGCGGGATGGCGACGAGGAGGTCGTACTCGAGGGACTCGCCCTCCATCGTCTCGATGACCTTCGTCCCGGGATCGATCGCCTCGGGGTTGAAGAACGTCTCCAGATTGATGTCCCGCTCCTCGAACAGGTCGGTCGCCCAGTCGGCGACCGACTGGATGCCGTGGGCGCGCTGGATCGGGTAGGTGTAGGTGATCTCGACGTCCTCGCGCAGGCCCCGCTCGCGGAACCACGCGTCGGCCATCAGGACGAACTCCACGGGGGCGGCCGGGCACATGTGCGGGACGCCGATGACCGAGAGCACGAGGTGGCCCGCCTCGAACCCCGCGAGGGCGTCCCGGAGCTCCTCGGCCCCCTCGGGGCCGTAGAAGTGGTGGCCGCCCTCGACGAGGCCGGGCACCTCCTCGGGCGCGAGGTTCGCCCCCGTCGCGAGGACGAGCTGGTCGTAGCCGATGCCGCCCCCGTCCTCCAGCGAGAGCCGCTTCGCCCCGGTATCGAGGGCGGTGACGCGGTCGACCAGGAGGTTCACCCGGTCGGTGTCGATCAGGTCCGCGATCGGTCGGCGCGCCTCCGCGAGCTCCTTCCTCCCGAAGGCGACGTAGAGGAAGACCGGCTTGTAGGTCTGTTCGGGCGTGTCGTTCACGAGGGTGATTTCGACCTCGCCGGCGTCGATCTCCGCCGTCAGGTCGTCGGTGAGACGGTTGGCGAGCACCGTGCCGCCGGTGCCGCCGCCGACGATGACGATTCGTTCTGTCATGGTTGGGTCGTGTGTGGTAGGGGTGGTTCACCGGGCGGGGGAGCGGTACGGTGCTCGTGGGGCCTTCGACCGACCGCTCGGCCTACTCGGTCTTCTCGATGTAGATGCTCCAGTAGCCCTCCTCGTCGTGCTCGACGACGTCGAGCAGCTCGTGGCCGGCCTTCTCGACCCACTCGGGGACGTCGTGGCTGGAGGAGCTGTCGGTGGTCCGTAGCTCGAGGACGGTGCCCGCGTCGGCTTTCTTCACCTTGCCGATCAGGTCCATCAGGGGACCGGGGCAGGTCGCGCCGCGGGAGTCGATCGTCACGTCGGGTTGGATGGCTTCACTCATTTTCGTGGGTTGTGTTGGTCGTGGTGTCGTGTGGTCGGACGTCGGTACTTGGACCCTCGCGGATCAGACGAACATCACCTGCTTGTCCTCGGCGCGGGTCAGGAACCCCGAGACGCCGAGCACGTCGTCGAAGACGTCCTCGTAGTCCTCGAGGGCCTTCCCGAGCGCGTCCATCGAGAGCTCGCAGGCGTAGACGCTGATCGGACCTAGCTCCTTCGCGCGGGCGAGGTTCTCGCTGAACAGCGCCATGTCCATGTGCTCGGCCTCCAGCATCGCGCGACCGACCGGGCCGATCTCGAAGTCCATCCCCGCGACGACGTCGCGGTCGAACGCCTCGAGACCGTCCATCGTGGCGAACACGTCCACCGGGATCTCGGAGGCCGCCGCGATGGACGCGATGTTGGCCACGGCCTGGAGCCGCTCGAACTTCCCGGAGGCGAGTACTATTGCATAACCTGGCATCGTCAGTTCACGTGCTGAGGGAGGGCGCTCGCGGGGATAGTATTGTACGTTAATTCCAAGAACGTGAGAACGCGATGCGCGGATCCGGTTCCCTGCGACCGCCGAGACACGAACGCCTCCCGCGTCGGCGGTCGGTCCGCCGGCCCGTGGCCGTGTCGGTCGGCACGAGCCGACACCCGGCAAGCTAATTAGGAGGCAAACGGAACTGGGGGACGAGAGGGCCCTTAGCTTAGTCCGGTTAAAGCGATCGGCTCATAACCGATTGAGCGCTGGTTCAAATCCGGCAGGGCCCATAGGAACCCGCGAGCGACAGCGAGCGGTGTTCCGGCACGCACGCCGGTTCGAACCAGGGAGTGGAGCGAACGGAGTGAGCGGAACGACCGGGGTTCAAATCCGGCAGGGCCCATCGGAACCCGCGAGCGACAGCGAGCGGGCGGTGACTAACGGAGATACGTGTAGAAAGCAAGTGCGAGAAAGCCGAGAGGGACGACGAACACCTGGATCTTCATCAGGAGAACCGCCCATCGGTAGGATGTGTAAGTCCGGTCGACGAGTTGTTGGAGGGCGTACACTGTTCCGACGAGCTCCTCGTCCATATCGTCAGCCGACATCGACTCGACCTCGTCCACGAACGCTGGTGGCTCTGGGACGTCGCCTCCAGGCCACATCACGCCTGTCGTATCGATCGTGTCGATTTCAGTGAACAGCGACAGATAGGTTCCGCTTGGACGGATTGTCTGCAAGAGTAGCGCGGTGATGCCGATTACGAAGGCGAAGTTGACGAGCAAGAATCCGAGCACAGCGATGGTTTCCACAGTCAGTCCCTGCGTGACGGGAGGGAGGAAGAACGTGCCCAGAAGCCACACGATACCGACGAAGAGACCGGTCTGGATAGCGATGAAGACGTTGGCCTTGTCGTTGACGAAGTTCAAACGCCCCTGCAGATACTCGATACTGAATTCGAGAAAGCCCCTCTTTCGTACGGTTTGTGCGTCGTCGCTCGGGATCTCGCGGTCGAGTTCGTCTAAACCGACCGCTTCTTCGGATTCATCGTCTTCGTCCGACATATACTCGCCCCGAGCATAGGCATCGTCTTCAAACCGGGTGCCGGAGCGCCGACTGCCGCAGTGTCATACTGGAGGAATCGACCGGAGAGCCGTGTACGGGAAACACCCGTGCATCCCCGGTAGTCCCCATACGATAACGGGATCACTGTATCCCGGCGGGCCCCATGGAAGTGCCCGAGCGACGGCGAGGACCGGGCGGGACGCCCGTCGATCCGAACCGGGGAGCGAAGCGAACGCGGTGAGCGGAGCGCCCGAACCGCGAATGCGGGAGGGCCCGCGTGAGCCGCCGAGCCCCCCGACCGCGAACCGGCGCATCGCCGAACCTACTTGTACGATCCGGCCGACGGGTCGGCCCATGTCGGATATCCCCACCGAGTTCCGCGACCTCTTCGAGAAGAGGACGTTCGCACACGTGGCGACGCTGCTGTCCGACGGGTTCCCCCACGTGACGCCGGTCTGGATCGACTACGACCCCGACGGGAACCGGGTGCTCGTCAACACGGCGAAGGGGCGACAGAAGCACGTGAACGTCCGGAACGACCCGCGAGTGGGGGTGAGCATGACCGACCCGGACGACCCGTACCGGGCACTGTCCGTGATCGGCGAGGTCGACGGGTTCACCGAGGAGGGCGCGGCGGAACACATCGACGCGCTGGAACGGCGCTACCGCGGCAACGAGGAGTACCTGGGCGACCGGACGGACCGGGTCGTCCTGGAGATCAGGCCCGAGCGGGTCATCGCGCGATCGGGGTGACGAACCCGGTCGGGACGCTCGCCGGTGTCCGGCGAGCGGCCACGCGGGACGTACGTGCGCCGGTCGTCCGGCCCCCTTCGCCCGTAGCTCCGGGAAGTAGCGCCCGTGGAAGTCGAACGGGGCGGCGTGGGGGAGCGTCGCCCGGGCGCGTTCCTCGAAGGTGTCGGCGTCGAGCACGAGCAGCCGCGACCGGTCGGCGCCGGCGTCTCGCCGACGGCCTACGGCCCCGCTCTCGACGATCAGGGGGTCCCTGGAGGAGGCGGGACGGGACCCGGCCGCGTTCGACCCCGCGATCTACATCGACGTCGTGATCGACGAGGACGGGGACGCGGCCACCGACCGCACACGCGAGTTCTACACTACCCGGCGTGGGGGGCGGCTCGACGACGAGCAGGTGCGGCGCCACGGCGCGTCCGGCCCGCCGCCCGGGAGGACCGCCCGCCGACTCCCGAAGCTATTTCGGGCGACTCCGAGAGGGGTCGGCAATGCGAATCCTCGTGACAGGTGCGAACGGAACGGTGGGGAGCGCGATCGCGAACGAGCTCGGCGACCGGGACGAGTACGAGTTCACCTGGCTCGACGTCGAGGAGCACCCAGACCGCGAGACCGTCGTCGCGGACGTCACCGACTACGACGACCTGCGGCCACACGTGGAGGACCAGGACGCGGTGATCCACCTGGCGGCCGTCGTGGACGTCGCCTCCGACTGGGGGGAGGTGCTACGGACGAACTTCGTCGGGACGTACAACGCCCTGGAGGCGGCCGCGGACGCCGGCGTCGAGGACTTCCTGTTCGCCTCCTCGATCCACACCGTCGGGCTGTACGAGAACGACCTCGCGCCGGAGCTGTACGACCCCGAGTTCGACCGGCCGGTCGTCCACCACACCGACCCGGTCCGACCGGACTCGTTCTACGGGCTCTCGAAGGTGTTCGGCGAGGGGCTCGGCCGACTCTACATCGAGGGATCGACGAACCCGCTCTCGGAGGCCCACCCCGCGTTCGCGACGCTCGAACGGGAGTACCCGGAGCGGTTCTACTCGCTCCGGATCACGAGCGTCCGCCCCGACGGGTACGACCACCCCTACGGCCTCGCCGAACAGGGCGTCGAGGCGGGGCTGTGGGAGCGCGGCGACGAGGACTACGAGTTCGTCGCCGACCGGTTCAAGTGTACCTGGCTGTCCCACCGCGACCTCACGCAGCTGGTGGACCTGTGCCTGCAGGACGAGTCCGTCGACTTCGATATCTTCTGGGCGGTCAGCGACAACGACGGCCGGTGGATGGACCTGGAACACGGCCGTGCCGTACTGGGATTCCGCCCGCAGGACAACGGCGCGGAGTGGGACGGTCCGCCGGAGTGAGCGGGCTCGTCCGGTGTCGGATCCACCCGATAACCGTCATCGGAATCTCTCCGGACGCTATTGAGACTCCCCGAACCGATGGAATCCGACGCGCTCGACGGTGTCGTGGGCCGTCGGGGGCGGGGGACGGGATCGACGTCCCGATGGACGAGGGGACGGGACCGGTTCGGAACACGAGGCGGCCGGGTCATCCCGACGACTGGGACGAACCACGCGACTCTATCCGAACAGCGACCAGGACGAGACCGCTCCCAATCACGCTTACCACCATCGCGCCCAGGAACACCGGCCGGTACGTCCCGAACAGGTCGAACGCGAGCCCGGTCAGGTACGGCACGAGCGACCCCGAGACGGCGATCGTCCCGAAGATCACCCCGACCAGCGCGTTGATGCCGAGGGTGCCGAACAGGTCCGCGACCGTCGGGGCCAGGAGCCCGATGTTGATGCCCCAGCCGAACCCGAAGATCACTGCCGCGCCCAGCACCCCCGTCGGGTCCGAAACCGCGAGTAACAGGGCCAACCCGACACCGATGAACACTCCCGCGGAGGCGTAGGTGACCGGTCGCCCGATCCGGTCCGAAACGCGTCCGCCCACGAGTTTCCCGGCGACGTTCGTCGCCCCGGCGACGCTGATCGCCAGCACGCCGGTCCCCCGGCCGAGACCGGCACTCGTCGTGAACTCGACGACGTTGACCATCACCGTGAACACCGCCGTCGACAGACAGAACACGGCGAGGAACACCAGCCCGAACGCCGGTCTCCGCGCGACGACGAAGACGTCTTCGACCTGTGATCGCCAGTCGGTTCCTGTCGTGGTCGGCTCGGGCATCCCGTCGGGGAACTCGTTCGTCGGATCGAGCTCCAGATCGGTCGGCCGGTCCGAGATGAAGACCGCCGCCACCACGTACGAGGCGAGGAACGCCAGCAGCAGGCTCCCGTAGGCGTCCCGCCAGCCGACCTCCCGGATCAGCCCCTCGAGGACCGGCGGGAACAGGAAGATCCCGACGCCGGCACCGGCGCCCGCGATACCGGTCGCGAACCCGCGGCGGCGGTCGAACCACCTGCTGGGCGTCGCCTTCTCGATGACGCTCGCGATGGCGAACCCCGACCCGACGACGAGGCCGTACGAGAGCAGCACGCCGGCGAACGAGTCGAACTGGCTGACGCCGAACAGGCCGAGGACGACCAGCCCCGCGGCCAACACCATGAGGCGGCGAGCGCCGTACCGATCAATGACGAACCCGAAGACGGCCGCACCGGCCAGCGTGACGAACGACTGGAGCGAGAAGACGACCGACGTGTTCGCGTGAGAGAGCCCGAACTCGTCGGCGATGTAGCCGAAGAAGACGCCGAACGACCAGACGGTGCCCCACGTGATGACGCTGATGACGAAACAGGCGATGACGACGACCCAGCCGTAGTAGAGCGGTCCATCGGCGAGTCGGCGGCGCACAGCGGTCGGGATGGATGTGACGTCGACGGACATGGATCACCCCGAGTGGCTCGCGTCGCGTTCGATCCGTGGAGAATCCGTCTTCGTTCGGGACATCGTCACGTCCGTTCGGTTCCAACCGTCATCTAGCCTCTCACTGGAAGTTTTTCACGGTCCGGAACGCCAGCATGGATGGTTTCGTGGCGAGAGGCGGGTCCGCGTTGACGCATTCCGCCGAAGGTCGATCCCTTCAGGACCCGGAGGACTCCCACGCCGATAGGCCGTAACGTCGAGTGGTTCCGGGTTCGTCCCGTCCGCGAACTACTCCTCGCCCGAAAGAGTAGACGTGCGAGATACCCGGCGCTCGTCGGTCAGCGCCGCTCGTCGGACGTGAACTCGTGTGTGACAACAGTTAACATTACCCGAATCGAAGAGCTACCACTCTCCAGTGGTGATCGAGATGGATCAGGACCTCGAGGAACTCGTCCGACGGGCGGAGGCCGAATGGATCGAGCGGTTCGTCGCGGGCCCCGAAAACCTCCGGTGGGACGAGCTTCCACCGCAGGTCGGCGACCCCGCCCCGGATCTCGAGATACGGGATTCGACCGGCACGCGGCGACAGCTCCACGAACTCTGGGCAGACGGTCCCGCACTGTTGCTGTTCTGGCGGCACTTCGGCTGTGGCTGCGGGCTCGACCGGGCGGACCGGCTGGCGGACGAGTACGACGATTACCTCGACGCGGGTGCGACCGTCGCGGTCGTCGGTGAAGGCGACCCCGAGCGGGGAGCGGTGTACAGGGCGGAGTACGGCATCGAGTGTCCCGTCCTCTGTGACCCGGATGGCGGGGCACACGAGGCGTACGGCCTTCTCGACTTCACGGTGGCGCAGACCCTGTACCACCTCCCGGAGCTGGTCGATCGGGACCGGGAGGCCGTCGAAGCGGTCGCCGAACGGAAGCGGGACGAGGGCCTCCCACAGGTCGACAACCCGTGGCGGCAACCCGGCGAGTTCGTGATCGACGAGGACGGGGCCCTCCGGCTCACCTACCGCTATCAGTACTGCAGGGACTTCCCCGATCCACGGGTCCTTTCGACCGCGATTCGGGAAGCGAAGCGGTAACGCGAGCACCCTCAACGGTCGGTCGTTTCGGCGATGTCGGGCGACAGACGCTCCATCGCCTGCCGGAACGCCCAGGGACTGAACCCGTCCATCTCGACCGCGTTCGCCCTGTACGATTCGAAGACGGCCTCTGCCCACTCACGGCCCCCGGGCGACTCCGTATCGACGAACGTCCGTAGCGTCCTCGCGTCCCGATCCCGAACCCCGATCCCGATTCGGTTGTCGAGGATCACGAGACTGTACGGCAGGTCGTCGTGGAGGTACACCGTTACGTTGCCGCGCTCACACGCCTCGATGCACTTGTCCGGGTGTTCGGCGAGGATGTTCGCGATAGCTTCCGGGGTCTGGACGTTCTCGGCCTCCATTCCCTCGACAACGAGCTGTACGAGGTCGCCGAGATAGAGCGGGGCGATGGAGTTCATATCTACCGCGCGCAGCGAACTCGTCCCTTGGAGGAGCTTGATACACCGGTTCACCGGGCTGTGAGCGTCGCCGGACTCGGTCGTCGTCACCGTCGCGTCGGCGAACGCTCCGAGGTCGAACGCGGGGGTGGTGCCGCTCACCGCGTCGAGCACGGGACCGAGTCGGAACGCGGTTCGGGCCGTGGTTTCGAGAGCGGACACTGCCATCGCGACCGACTCGCCCGCGGGCGTGAGTGCGTACTTTCCCCCCGACTTCTCCACCACGCCCATCTCCTCGAACGACCGGGTGAACCGGTAGGAGGTGGTCCGCGAAACGTCGAGCCGGCGTTCTAGCTCCCGGCGGTCGCGTGGACCGGTCGCGAGCGCGTCGAGTCCCGGTGCGTATCTGACGACGTCGAGGAGCAGGTCGCGGTCGCTCCCGGCGAGCCCCAGTGCCCTCGTGACGGCCGTCTCGAACCGAACGGCTTCCTCGGTGATCACCTCGCCCAGCCTCGTGAGCGCGAACCCCTCGCTCGACTCCTCGACCAGACCCCCGTCAGCGAGCCAGTTGGTGTACCGGTAGCACGTGGTTTTCGAGACGTTCAGCCGCCGTTCCAGCGCCTCCCGACGGAGGGGCCCCCGGCGTAACGCCTCGAGCACCGGCAGCCGCCTGACGACGTCGACGAGCCGGTCCGGGTCCGTCGAAAGCGTGATGACCATTGACGTCGAATTCGTAATGATTGATATTAACGATATCGGCGAGGCTACCGGGCCGGCTCGATGTTCTGGTTCAGCCGGAACAGGTTCTCCGGGTCGTACTCGGTCTTCACCTCGACCAGCCGGCCGTAGTTCCCGCCGAAGGTGGCCCGGGTCGTGTCGTCTCCCACCTCCTCCATCGAGAAGTTGAAGTACATACTGTCCGACGCGTACGGCTCCATCGCCTCCCAGAACTCGCGGGTCCACTCGATGTTGTCCTCGTCGTCATCGGGGGCCTCCCACGTGGAGTCGATGCTCAACAGGAACGGCGAGTGCCGGTCGGGGAACGCCGTCGCGGTCGGATCGATGCGATTTATGGCTCCCCCGCGTGCCCTGATGGGGACGATGGTCCGCGGCGAGGGTCGGCTCCCGGCGTACTCGACGATGGTGTCGATGGTCTCGTCGCTCAGGTCCGCCAGGTAGCGCGACTTCCAGTAGGACCGGAGCTCCCCCTTCGGGAAGAAGGGGTCGAGCCCCCGCTGGGCCTGCGTGTAGGGAACCGGACCGCTCAGATCCACCAGCGGCGTCCCGAACTCGCGGAGCGGCTGCATGGCCCGCTTCCCCTCCGCGACGGGACCGGCGTACATCCCGCCGACGACGACGACCGGCGCGCCGTGGTGCTCCTCGGGGAAGTTGGGATGGGCCGGGACGCTCCAGAGGGGGGCCTGGCTGGTGATCTCGTCCGGCGCGCCGTCGACGAACTCGCGCCACTCGCGGAGCACGGTCGGCGCAGTCTCGAGGGGGTACATGGCGGTGACGACCATCACCTCCGGACCGAGTTCGTGGAGGTCGTACTCGAACCCGGTGACGACCCCGAAGTTGCCGCCGCCCCCACGGAGCGCCCAGAAGAGGTCCTCGCGTTCCCCCTCGCTGGCGGTCAGGAACTCGCCGTCCGCCGTGACGAGGTCGACCGACCGGAGGTTGTCGACGGTCAGGCCGTACTTGCGTCGGATGTTGCTGTAGCCGCCGCCGAGCGTCAGCCCGGCGACCCCCGTCGTCGAGACGACGCCACCGGGGGTCACCAGCCCGAACGCCTGCGTCTCCCGGTCGACGTCGCCCCACGTGGCACCGGCCTGCGCGTACGCGGTCCGTGCCTCGGGATCGACGACTACCGCGTTCATCTCCGCGAGGTCGACGACGATGCCGTCGTCGCCGGGGAGGAGCGTTTCGCCCCGGAAGCCGTCCCGGAACTCCCGGATCACGTCGTCCCCGATGCGTGAGTGCTCGGTTTCCATCTCGGTTCCCGTTCCGGGTATCCGACGCCGGACGTATTCTAGTCACCCAGTGAAAAATTTCCACGAGGGGGGACGTTCCGCGACGGGGGATCGAGCCGTATCGACCCCCGAGCCCGTACCGACCGTGGACGAGCGACGGCTCGACCTCGGGCACACTGGAGCCATCGGTGCCGGGACAGGAGACGTCACATCGATCCCCTCGAGGAACGAGCCGAGCGAGCCCCGATAGGGCTCCCCGAACGCGATCCCCGCACGTTTATGCGACCGGCGACGGCAGGGCGGGTATGGTTTCGACCGGTGAGCTGGAGATATTCCGACACTCGCTGGAGAGCGTCGTCGAGGAGATGGGCGCGACGCTCCAGCGGACCGCCTACTCGACGAACATCAAGATCCGGCGGGACCACACCTGTGCCCTCTTCGATTCGGAGCTCCGGCACGTCGCCCAGCACGACCTCGCGCCACAGCACATCGGCTCGCTCGTCTCCGTCGTCCCGCGGAACGTCCGCCGGCTCCGCGAGGAGGGGTTCGAGTTCTCCCCGGGAGACGGGATCCTCATCAACGACCCCTACCGGGGCGCGGTCCACCTCCCGGACGTGATGCTCATCTGTCCGGTGTTCCACGAGGGGGAGATCGTCGGCTACGCGGCCAACTCCGCCCACCACGTCGACATCGGGGGAGGGACCCCGGGAGGGATCCCGAACGACTCGACCGAGCTCTACGGCGAGGGGATCATCATCCCCGGCGTCCACGCGGTCGAGGACTGGGAGTACCGCGAGGAGGTGCTCTCCTTCCTCCTGCGGAACGTCCGGGAACACGAGATGCGTCGCGGGGACTACCAGGCCCAGCTCGCGGCGAACCGGATCGGCGAGGAGCGGTACTCGGCGCTCTGTGACCGCTACGGGCTCGGGACGGTCGAGGACTCGCTGGACGAACTGCTCGACTACACGGAGCGGCGGGTGCGGGCGGCCATCCGCGAACTGCCGGACGGCACGTACACCGCGTCGGACGAGATGGACGGCGACGGGATCGTCGACGAGCCGGTCGGCCTGGAGCTGGCCATCGAGATAGCGGGCGAGGAGCTGACCATCGACTACACCGGCACCGCGGACCAGAACCGCGGGCCGCTCAACTGCACGCCGGCGATGGCCTTTGCTGGTGCGATGTCGGTCGTGATGGCGTTCGTCGGCGAGGACCTCCCGAAGAACGACGGCTTCTACCGCCCCATCGAGACGATCACCCCGGAGGGGACGATGGTGAACCCCACCGACAACGCCCCTGTCGCGGCCGGCTGGGAGATCGCGATGCGGGCGGGCGACCTCGTGGCGAAGGCCCTGGCCGACGCGGTGCCCGAGGAGACCGTCGCCGCCACGAAGGGCGTCGTCATGAACATCGCCTTCGGGGGGCGTGACCCCCGCGACGACGGCCGCTACGTCTACTACGAGACCGTCGCCGGCGGCTACGGCGCCCGGGCGGAGAAGGACGGGATGGACGCCGTCCAGACCCACTTCCAGAACACCCCGAACAGCCCCATCGAGGAGCTGGAGTCGGAGGTCCCGGTCTACATCCGGCGCTACGAACTGATCGGGGACTCCGAGGGCGCGGGCCGCCAGCGCGGCGGGCTCGGGGTTCGACGCGACTACGAGTTCTACGGCGAGGAGGCGACCTTCTCGCTGCTGACCGACCGGACGAAGTCCGAGCCGTGGGGGCTGTTCGGCGGGGAGAGCGCCAGCCCCTCGCGGTTCTTCCACCACCCCGACACCGACGAGGAGGCGCGGCTCTCCTCGAAGTCGACGACCGAACTCGACGTCGGCGACGTCGTGAGCGTCCGGACCCCGGGCGGGGGCGGCTACGGCCCGCCGACCGAGCGCGACCCCGGGGCGGTGCTCGCGGACGTCCGCGACGGGAAGGTCAGCGTCGAGAAGGCCCGCGAGGTGTACGGGCTGGCGGTCGACCCCGAGGCGGGGACGGCCGAGCCGACGGCCGCCCGGGAGGAGGGGGTCGAGACCGGGGAACCGCGCCCGGACGGCGGGACCGGCCCCGATCCGGTCGGCGCCGAGGACACCGGGGGTGAGCGCGAGTGAGCGTCCGCATCGGCGTCGACACCGGCGGGACGTTCACCGACGTGGTGCTCTACGACGAGGCGACCGGCGAGGTCCACACGACCAAGACCCCTTCGACGCCCCCCGAGTTCGACCGCGGGGTGCTGAACGGCATCGACGCGATACTGGCGGAGACCGGCGTCGACCCCTCGCGGGTCGAGTTCCTGAGCCACGGGACGACCGTCGGGACGAACGCCGTCCTCGAGGGGGAGGTCCCGCCGCTCGGGCTGCTCACGAACGAGGGGCTCCGTGACGTCCTCGAGATCGGCGACCAGACACGGCCCGAGCTCTACGATCTCCAGCAGGAGAAGCCGCCGGCGCTGATCCCCCGGCGGCGTCGGCTCGGCGTCCCCGGCCGGATCGCCCACGACGGGTCGGTGATCGACGAACTCGACGAGGCGGCCGCCCGGGAGGCGATCGACGAGCTCGTCGACGCCGGCGCGGAGTCGATCGTCGTCTCGACGCTGTTCTCGCACCTGAACGGCGAACACGAGCGTCGGATCGGCGAACTGATCGAGGCGGCCGACCCCGACGTGGAGTACGCCCTCTCCTCGGCGGTCTACCCGGAGCCCCGCGAGTACGACCGCACGGTGACGACCGTCCTCAACGAGGCGGTGAAACGGAACATCGCCGACTACCTCGACCGGCTGGGTTCGGGCGTCGACGAGCGGGGCATCGACGTGCCGCTGAACGTGATGCACTCGGGCGGCGGGATCTTCAGCCCGGAGCAGGCGACCCGGTTCGCGCTCCGGACGGTGCTCTCGGGGCCGGCAGCGGGCGCGGTCGCCTGCCGGGACGTCAGTGCGAAACTCGGCTACGACGCCGCCATCGGGCTGGACATGGGCGGGACGAGCGCCGACGTGAGCATCGTCGAGGGGGGCGAGCTCGTCCGCTCGACGGAGGGGGAGATCAACGACCTCCCGATCAAGACGCCGCTCATCGACATCAACACGGTCGGGGC
>Ga0207797_1001454_pt1 | contig 17089 bp, 10 predicted proteins | sample PRCRCaboRojoPR_6_FD_187275 | JGI IMG/M metagenome (GOLD analysis project Ga0207797, IMG submission 187275) | Marine sediment microbial community from Cabo Rojo, Puerto Rico - PR CR 10% Liquid 1 (SPAdes) | ecosystem: Environmental > Aquatic > Marine > Coastal > Sediment | place: Cabo Rojo, Puerto...
GGCGGGAGTGGCGGGAGTCGGGGCGGTGGTGGCACCGGGAGCGGCTCGGACCGTACGGCCCCGTCGTGGAGCGGTCCGACGTCGTGGGGCACGCGTAGCGCCGGACGGGCCGGCCGGTCCTACCCCGCTATCCGCCGGTCGTGATCCGGCGACCGTCGCCCAGTCGGTCGTCGGGATAGAGCACCACGGTGTCGCCGGCCTCCAGCCCGGCGACGATCTCCGTCTCCCGGGCGTTGCGGTGGCCCACTTCGACCTCCCGCAGGTGCGCCTCGTCGCCTTCCACGGTGAACACCGCCCATCCGTCCTCCCGCCGGAAGACGGCCCCCAGCGGCACCGCCAGGACGCTGTCCCTCTGCCAGGTCACGATCCGGGCCTCGACCCGATATCGGTCCCCGAGGACCGGCGACTCCGACATCAGGTCACCGATCACGTTCACGCGCTGTTCCTCGATCCCCAGGGGCGAGATCCGGGTAAAGCCCGACGGTGCCACGCGACGCACCCGGGCCCGCAGGGTGTCGTCTCCGCCCCACTCCACGAGCTCCATCGGGTCGCCGACCTGCACACGTACCGCGTCGGAGGACAGGACGTCCACCACCACCTCCAGCCCCCGGACGTCGCCGACCTCCACCAGCGGAGTCCCGGCGCTCACCGTTCGCTCCGATCGCTCGTGAACCTCCAGGACCCGTCCCCCCGCCGGCGATCGGAGAACGAGCGGGCCGCCGCCCGTGGCGCCCTCCGGCGAGGCCGCCATGAGAGCCGCACGGGCATTCCGGACCTCGTATGCCGCCGCCTCGGCCCGAGACCGGGCGGCGCGCAGCTCCAGCTCCCGGGTCCGGACGGCCGTGGTGAGCTCGTCCACCCGCTCCGGCGCGACGCCGCCGGCTTCCGCCACCTCACGGATCCGCTCGAGCCGACGCCGGGCCTCCTCCAGCTGCTCCCCGGCCTGCTCGACGCGGGCCTCCGCCTCCTCGCGCCCGGCCTCTGCCGCGCTCAGCCGGGCCCGGGCCTGCTCCCGCGAGCGGGGATCCAGCGGAAGGGGCTGCAGCCGCGCCACCGGCGACCCGGCCCGAACGGAGTCGCCCTCCTCCAGCCCCGCGGGGACGTATCGCCCCTGCACCGGGGCGTTCACGACGTACCGGTGCCGGACACGGGTACGGCCGTCCTCCTCCACGGCCACCTGCATGGCCCCGCGCCGGGCCACGGCGACCTCCACGGGGATGGGATCGGGGCGTAGCAGCCACCAGAGCCCGAGAGCGAGGACGATCACCACCCCCGCGATCCGGGCCACCCGCCATGGGCGCCCTGCCCGTCGCCCGGACCGATCGCCGTCCCCCCCCACGCCGGTCATTCCCGTGATTTCAGCGCTTCCACGAGATCCATGCCTCGCACCTTCCGGTGAACGACGGCTGCCGACACGAGCGCGGAGGCCGCCACGACCCCCGCCGCGAGAACGTAGGTCTGCCGCGAGACCACCAGCGGCAGCCGGAACAGCTCCGCCTGATACGCCGCGCGGAGCACCCAGCACAGCATGTAGCCCAGTGCCAGCCCCGCGGGAATCCCCGTGACCGTGAGGACGGCCTGCTCGCCCAGCAGGATACGACTCACCTCGCCGCGGCTGTACCCCAGCACCCGGAGGCTGGCCAGCTCGCGGGCACGCTCCGACAGCGTCACGCGAGCGCCGTTGTAGACGATCCCGAAGGCGATGACCGTGGCGAACAGGACCAGCACTGTGGTGGCGATGGCGAACACCCGGGCGAAGGTCTCCTCGAAGGTGTCCAGGGTCGCCTCCCGAACCGAGATCCCGGCGACGCCGCGACTCTGCTTCAGACGGGCGTACAGGGCGTCCATCCGTGCGGGGTCCACGGCCAGCCGGGCTCCGGAGAGCACCTCTCCCTCCTGGAGCTCGCGCCGCAGGCCCTCGATGGGAAGGTAAGCGTTCGCCCCCACCACCTCGTCCACCACGCCGTGGACCTCGAGCCTGAGGCGCGGCCGTTCGCCCGTGAGGACCTCGGCCGTGATCTCGTCGCCCACCCTCGCCTGCAGCCGCTCGGCCAGCGCCGTGCTCAGCAGCACTCCCCCGGGCGGGAGACGTCGGATCGATCCGTCGCCGTCCACGATGCGGCGAAGGCTCCCGTCGGGTGGCAGTCCCACCAGGCCCGTCCTGTGGTCACGATGGCCGGCGCGCAGGCGAGCCGGAATCGTCCGGAACGGCTCGGACCGGAGCACGCCCGGCATGTGCTCCAGGCTGCGAAGCGCCGGGCGTCCCCGTGGCTCGGCGAAGGTCACCGTGACGTCGGCCCGCTCCGCCACCTGGAACTGCAGGTCCCTGATCCGGTCGACGGCGTCGAAGGTGAATCGGCCCACCACGCCGACGCCGGTAGCCAGTGCGATGCCGATCACCGTGAGGGCAGCCTTTCCCGGACGACGTTCCAGGTTGCGGACCACCATCCTGGGGACGACCCCCAGGAACCTGCCCAACCCCAGCCTCTCCACCACCGCCGGCCTGTAGCTCTCCGGGGATTCCGGCCGCATGGCCTCCGCCGGAGGGAGCGCCGCGGCACGTCTCGCCGCGCCCAGCGCTCCGACGACCGCGGCGGCCGCGGTGATGGCCACGGCGGTCAGCGCCACCCCCCAGCCGGGGTCGTAGGTGACCCGGGGGAACCGGTACACGTCGGCGTAGACGCCGGCCAGCTGCACCGCCAGCCACATCCCGAAGGCCGTGCCCAGGACGCCGCCGGCCATCACCGGCACGGCGGCCAGCTTCAGGTAGTGGCGTCCGATGGCTCCGTGCGAGTACCCGAAGGCCTTCAGGATGCCCACCTGCGTGCGCTGGTTGCCGACGAGCCGCGCCAGGACCATGTGGACGAGGAAGGCGGCGACGCCCAGGAAAATGACCGGGACGATCGTGGCCGTGACCCGGTTCGTGGCGATCTCGTCCGAGAGGAAGCGGTGCGAGAGCTGGTCGGGCCTCCCGTAGGCACCGAGCCCCCCGTGGTCCTCGAGAACCCGATCCAGGGCGTCGACGACGCGCCCGGCGGTGGCCACGGGGGCCAGGGTGAGGGAGACGTCGTTGAAGGCGCCCTCCATGTCGAAGGCCGCGGCCAGCACCCGGCGGTCCATCCACAGGATTCCGAACCGCCGGCGGTCCGGCAGTACCTGGCCGCCGCGGAACTCGTAGACGTATTCCGGCGAGATCCCCACACCCGTGATCCGAACGTCCTGCCACCGGCCGTTGATCACCGCGCTCAGGGTGTCGCCCACGCCCAAGCCGTTCGCCTCCACGAATCCCTCGCTCGCCAGGGCTTCGTCCCGGGTACCCGCCCGCGGGAGGCGCCCCCTCCGGACATGCACGGCGTTCAGGCGCCGGGACCCGTCGGCCGATATCGATATCAGTCGCCCGGTGGCGGGCTCGCGGAGGCCCGGCACGTCCAGCACCACGTCGTGCACGACCCGTGTCTGCACCGCGGCGACCCCCGTGATGCGCCGTATCTCGTCCTCGACGCGATCCGGCGCGCTCTTCACGGCGGCGAACACCTCTCCGAAACGATACTCGCGGTAGTAGGCGTCCCGGGAGGTCTTCAGGTACTCGTACATGCTCCACAGCGAGACGAAGCTGGCCACTCCCACCGCGACGACTGCCGCGACGGCGGCCATCTGGCTCTTCATCATCCAGAGGTCCCGGAGGACCTTGCGGTCGAGGGGGCTCACCAGTGCAGGTCCTCGGGCCGCGCCCGCTCGGCGTTCTCGCGCACGTTCTCGATGCGCCCGCTTCCCATGAGGATGACGCGGTGGGCCATGTCGGCGATGGAGACGTTGTGGGTGATGACCGCCGTGGTGGTCCCCAGCTCACGGTTCACCTGCTCCAGGGCGCGGAGAACCAGCCGCCCCGTCTCCAGGTCCAGGGCGCCCGTGGGCTCGTCGCAGAGCAGCACGTCGGGCTGCTTCGCCACGGCCCGCGCGATGGCCACCCGCTGCTGCTCGCCGCCGGAGAGCTGCGCCGGGAAGTGATCGACCCGATCCCCGAGCTCCACGAGTTCGAGCGCCTCGTCGGCAGGCATCGGATCCGCGGCGATCTCGGTGACCATCTCGACGTTCTCGCGCGCGCTCAGGCTCGGGATGAGGTTGTAGAACTGGAAGACGAAGCCGACGTGCTCGCGGCGGAAGCGGGTCAGCTCGTCCTCGTCCGCGGCGGTGAGCTCCCGGCCGCGGAACCACACCGTCCCGCTGCTCGGCACGTCGAGTCCGCCGAGGATGTTGACCAGGGTGGACTTGCCGCTGCCGGACGGGCCGAGGAGGACCGCGAACTCGCCCTCGTACAGGTCCACGTCCACGTCGTCGAGGGCGACGACGTCCACCTCTCCCATCCGGTAGACCTTGCGGAGCGCCCGGGCGCGGAAGACCGCGGTGCCTGTCGAGGCGGAGGTGACGACGTTCATGAGAGGGCAATCTACCCCGGCGCCAGCGCCCCCTCCGTCGGGAGTCGGCCGGGGCGGGGCGTGGGGAATTGCCCCCGGCGCGCCGGTGTGCAGGCCTCCGCCGGGCTCCTATACTGCGTCCGCTTCACGAAGCCCCGATCTCGATCACCGCAGGCGACTTCCCAGATGGACGATTCCGGACGCGAGCTCGATGCGCCCGTGCTCCTCTACGGCACGGCCCTCCTCCTCTCATCCTTCCTGATCTTCTGGGTCGAGCCGCTGTTCACGAAGAGCGTGCTGCCGATGCTCGGCGGCTCGCCGCGGGTGTGGAACACGGCCCTCGTCTTCTTCCAGGTGACCCTGCTGGCCGGCTATCTCTACGCCCACTGGACCTCCCGCGTGCTCTCGGCCCGCCGACAGTCCCTGCTGCAGGTGGCCCTCGTCGCGGTGGCGGCGGTGGGCCTGCCGGTCCTGGCGCCGGAGGGCTGGTCACCGCCGGCCGACGCGCTCCCGATTCCCTGGCTGTTGAGCCTCTTCGCCGTGGGCATCGGCCTGCCGTTCTTCGCCCTGTCCAGCATGGCGCCCATGCTCCAGCGCTGGTTCGCCCGCCTCCCCCATCGCCACTCCGACGACCCGTACTTCCTGTACGCGGCGAGCAACCTGGGCAGCCTGCTCGCCCTGCTCGCCTTTCCCCTGGTCCTCGAGCCCTGGCTTCCCCTGGGCGCTCAGAACCTCGCGTGGGGATGGAGCTACGCCGCCCTGGTGCTCCTGGTCGCTGCCGCGGCCCTCTACCTGTGGCGCCGGGCGCCCGAGGCGGCCCCCTCCCCCGGCTCCTCCGCACCGCACGGCGGTGCCGGGGCGGACGGAGACGCGGCCGGGTCGGGGCCGACGCCCCGGAACGGGCCCGTCTCCTGGACCGACCGCCTGACGTGGATCGTCCTGAGCTTCGCCCCGGCCAGCCTTCTCCACGGTGTCACGAGCCACATCACGACCGACGTCGCCGCCGTTCCCCTGCTGTGGGTCGTACCGCTGGCCCTCTACCTCCTGACCTTCGTCCTCGTCTTCTCCCGCCGGAGCCCGATCTCCCACCGCTGGATGCTCCGGATCGAACCCTGGGTGGTCGTGCCCCTGGCCCTCTTCTTCGGGATCATGGGGACGGCCTACGGCCCCTGGGCCCTGGTCATCCACCTGGCGGCCTTCTTCGTCCTGGCCATGGTGTGCCACGGCGAGCTGGCGCGGCGGCGCCCGGAGGCGAGCCACCTCACCGAGTTCTACCTGTGGATGTCGGCCGGCGGCGCCTTCGGCGGAATCTTCAACGCGGTGGTGGCCCCCTACCTCTTCGAGTGGGGCGTGGAGTATCCGCTCATGATCGCGGCCGCGGCGTCGCTGCGCCCGGTGCTCCGGGGCTCGGACCTCGTGTCGTGGCGCGACCTGGCGTGGCCGGCGGGTCTGGCCGCGGCGGTCCTCCTTCCCGCTCAGCTGTTCGGGATCCGCTACTTCGAGCTCCCGGTCCCCCTGACCTGGCTCATCGTCCTCGGCCTCCCGGTGGTCGTCTTCGGATTCCGGCACCGTCCCGTCCGCTTCGGGCTGGGCGTGGGCGTGCTCCTGGTGGTGGCCTTCACCGCCCTCTCGCAGTCCCCGGACACCATGGCCCGGGAGCGGAGCTTCTACGGCGTCCTCACCGTGGAGTCGGAGGACGACGGGCGCGTGCACCGACTGCGACACGGCACCACGCTGCACGGCGTGCAGATCGTCGAGCCGCCGGACCTCCGCACCCTCCCCGTGGGCTACTACAACCGGGGTGGTCCCGTGGGACAGGTCTTCCGGGTCACGAACGACCCGTCCACCCCGGCCGTCGACGACATCGGCGTCATGGGCCTCGGCACGGGTGCGCTGACCTGTTACGCGCGGCCCGGCGAGCGGTGGACGTACTACGAGATCGACCCCCTGGTCGTCCGGTGGGCCCGGGACACCAGCTACTTCCACTATCTGTCGGAGTGCGGGCGGAACGTCGACGTCGAGGTCGAGATCGGCGACGGCCGGCTCTCCCTTCGGGATCGGCCGGACGACAGCCTGGACCTGCTCGTCCTGGACGCCTTCTCCTCCGACGCGGTCCCGGTCCACCTGCTCACGCGGGAAGCCCTGGACCTCTACCTGGACAAGCTGAGCGATCACGGGATCCTGCTCTTCAACACCTCCAACCGGTACGTGAACATCCCCCCGGTCCTGGCGCGCCTGGCCGAGAACGCCGGCGTGGCCGCCCGGGCCCAGTACCACGCTCCGGGCCTGGACACGCCGCACCGCGATCACATCTACACGTCCGAATGGGTCCTGATGACCCCCGACCGACGCTGGCTCTCCTGGCTGGAGGGGCGCGCCTGGCGACCCCTGCATCCCGAGGAGGGCGTGGGGCTCTGGACGGATCACTACTCCAACGTGCTCCGCATCCTGGACTGGTAGGACGTGGTGCCGCCCCCCCCCGCGACACCGCACCCCCGGGACGCCGGCACGCCCCCCCGGAATCCGGGTATGTGCCCGTGCCATGGCCCTTTCCGAGCAACTCCGTGACCTGAATCCGCAGCAGCGCGAGGCGGTTCGCCACTTCGAGGGACCGCTGCTGGTCCTGGCCGGGGCCGGGAGCGGCAAGACGCGCGTCCTGACCGTCCGCGCGGCCCACCTGGTGGAGGAGCACGGGGTTCCGCCGGAGCGGATCCTCTGTCTCACGTTCACCAACCGGGCGGCGGGGGAGATGCGGGAGCGCATCCGGTCCCTGCTGGGCGAGCGGCCCGAGGGGCTGTGGGCCGGCACCTTCCACTCCTTCGGTGCCTGGCTGCTCCGGCGCCACGCGAACCGGGTGGGCCGGTCCCGCCGCTTCACCATCTACGACGCCGACGAGAGCCTGGAGCTGGTGCAGCGGACCATGGACCGGCTGGGCCTGGACCGGGACCGCTTTCCGCCGCCGGCGGTGCGCGGGGAGATCGAGGACGCGAAGCACTATCTGGTGACGCCGGACGCCTACGACGTGATGCTCGGTCCGGAGCCGGAGCCCTACGAGGAGGCCTGCCGGCACGTGTACGGGGCCTACCAGGACGCCCTGGAGCGACAGGACGCCCTGGACTTCGGCGACCTCCTGATGAAGGCCGTCGAGCTCCTCCGGGACCACCCGGAGGTCCGGGGGCGGTACCGCAACCGGTTCGCCTTCCTCCTCGTGGACGAGTACCAGGACACCAACCACGCCCAGTTCCGGCTGGTCCAGATCCTGGGCGAGGAGCACCGGAACGTGATGGCCGTGGGCGACGACGACCAGTCGATCTACGGATGGCGCGGGGCCGACCTCCGGAACATCCTGGAGTTCGACTCGGACTTCGGCGGCTGCCGCATCCTCCGCCTGGAGAAGAACTACCGCTCCACCGGTCACGTCCTGGCCGCCGCCAACGCCGTCATCGAGAACAACGAGCAGCGGCGCGAGAAATCCCTCTTCACGGACCGGGGGCAGGGCGAGGAGGTGCGGGTGGTCCGGGCCGGGAGCGACCGGGCCGAGGCCCGGTGGATCGCCGACCGCGTCGAGCGGATGGTCGGCGACGACGGCCTCTCCTACCGGGACTTCGCCGTCCTGTACCGGACCAACGCCCAGTCGCGGGCGCTGGAAGACGCCGTGCGGAGGCGGGGCATCCCCTACCAGATCGTCGGGGGGCTTCGCTTCTACGAGCGGCGCGAGGTCCGCGACCTCCTGGCCTACCTCCGGCTCGTGGTCAATCCCGCGGACCGCGCCGCCTTCGAGCGCGCCGTGAACCGGCCACGCCGGGGCATCGGCGAGGTCACGCGCAGCCGGCTGTTCGAGTGGGCCCGGGAGCTCGAGGTGCCCGCGATGGAGGCCGCACGGCGCGCCACCGACCACGACGACCTGCCGGCCCGTGGAGCCCGGTCGCTGGAGCGATTCGCCGGCCTGATCGATCGACACCGCTCCCTGGCCGACGAGCTCACCGCGGCCGAGCTGCTCCGGCGGCTGATCTCGGAGCTGAGTTTCCTCGAGAAGCTGAAGGAGGAGGGGCCGGACGGGGAGGAGCGGGCGGAGAACGTCGAGGAGCTGGTGGCCGCCGCGGCGGAGGTGGACGAGCGCGACGACCCGCCCCCGGGCTCACCGGCCGCCGCCCCGGACGACGCGGACCTCACCTCGGTGGACCGCTTCCTCCAGGAGGTGGCGCTGGTGACGGACGTCGACCGGCACGACCCGGAGGCCGACGCGGTGCTGCTCATGACGCTCCACGGCAGCAAGGGGCTCGAGTTCCCGCACGTCTTCGTGGCGGGCGTCGAGGAGGGGCTGTGCCCGCACTCCCGCTCCGCCGGCTCCGCCGAGGACATGGAGGAGGAGCGCCGACTCTTCTACGTGGGCCTCACCCGTGCGCAGGAGACCGCCTGCGTCACGCACGCCGAGACCCGCCGGCGCTTCGGCCGTCGCAGCTACAGCGCGCCGTCCCGGTTCCTGGACGAGCTGCCGGAGGAGCACGTGGAGGAGATCCGGGCCGGATCCGGCGGATCGGAGTCCGCCGACGGCCTCTCTCCCGGCGACCGCGTCGAGCATCCACGCTTCGGCGGCGGCGAGGTGGTGGAGCGGACCGGCGGGGACGGGGACCCCCGCATCGTGGTCGACTTCGACGACGAGGGTCGGAAGCGCCTCTCCGCCCGCTACGCCAACCTCACGCCCGCCGGCTGACCCCGGCGTCGGGACGCTCCCGACCCCGAGCCACGGACGGCGCGCGGCCTACTCGCCCTGCACGAGGGTGGCGCACTCGTCGGCGTCCTCGATCTCGTGCCGGGGCTCCTGCACGAAGCACACGCGCTGGGTCACCCACACGCCGACGGGCCTGTCGCGATTCAGGGCCGGCAGGTACTTCTGGTCCCGGACGACCCTCACGGCGGCCGTGTCCATCCGGCTGTGGCCGCTGGTGGCGATCACCCGGGACCGGGTGACCCGGCCGTTCGGATCGACGTAGATCCACAGGTCCACGACCCCCTCGACGCCCGAGGCCTCCAGGACCGGCGGATAATGACGGTCCAGGCGCATCCGCTGATTCTCGTCCCGGTCGGGCCGCGGGGCCACCTGGTGCCGGATGTAGGAGGGGCGGTCCCAGCCGTCGTCCGCCGGCGGGGGCGGCGGGGGCAGGTCGCCGACCTCCGGCGAGGCGTCCAGGGCCGGCGGCGCCACGGCGTCCGAGGTGGCGTCGACCCGGGTCTCCCGAACCTGCGGCACCTCCGGTCGCACCACGGGATCCGGCGGAGGCGGGGTCTCGACCTCCACGGGCCGCACCTCGATCGCCCGGAAGTCGCTCACCACCCTCGGCAGCTCCGGGGCCTTCAGCGTCGGCGAGAACTCCACCGCCAGGAGATGACCGGCCAGGGAGAGGACGAGACCCACGGTCAGCGCGCGCCCGTAGCCCCGGCGGGAGCGTCCGTCTCTCCCGCGTCGCCGCGGACCGTCGTCTCCCGTGCCTCCCCCGGACGCGTCGTCGCCCGGGTCGGCCGAGCTTCTGCTCGATGTCATCGGTGCGGGCAGAGGGTGCAGCTACAACGTCCGACGGAGTGCCCCCTCCGTCAATCCTCTGACGCCGCCGGCAGGATGTGGCGCCGGAGGAGGTCGTAGATGTCCCGCAGGTGGGACCCTCCGCCCCGGGTCTCCGGACGATTGGTCGAGGTGGTCACCACCACCATCTCCAGCTCCGGGACGACGAAGACGAACTGCCCGCCGTATCCCCAGGCGTAGTGCACCGTGTGCTCGGCGAGCTCCCGCGTCCACCAGCAGTAGCCGAAGCCGTAGGTGGGATGCCGCCGTGAGTGCGTGTAGACCTCCCAGGACTCCCGCACCCAGCTCTCGGGCAGGATCCGCTGCCCCTGCCAGCGGCCGCCGTTCAGGTAGAGCTCGCCGAAGCGCCACATCTCCCGGGGCGAGAGGCTCAGGTTGTTGCCGCCGAAATAGTAGCCCTGCGGATCCTGCTGCCACCCGCCGGGCTGGATCCCCAGGGGACCGAACAGGTGGCGCCGGGCGAACGCCAGCGTGCTGGTGCCCGATGCCCGCGTGAGGATCGCCGACAGCAGGTGGGTGCTCCCGGTGCTGTAGATGAACCGGCCGCCGGGCTCCGCGACGACCGGCTGCTCCAGGACGCCCTCCACCCAGTCGTCGCCGGCGACCCACCGGCCGTAGCCTTCGAAGCTGGTGCTCCGGAGACCGCTCCTCATGGTGAGCAGGTCGCGGATGGTGATCTCCCGCTTTCGGGGATCCGCGCTCTCCTCCACGTACTCCGGGAAGAACTCCTCCACCCGCTGGTCCAGCCCCTCCAGGACCCCCTCCTCCAGGGCGATGCCGACCAGCGCCGAGATCACCGACTTGGACGCGGACTTCATGTTCACGTCGCGGCGCGCCGTCAGGCCGTTCCAGTACTTCTCGGCCACCAGGGTCCCGCGGCGAGCCACCAGAAGGCCGTTCAGCGGCTCGAGCTGGTCCGCCCGGCGATAGGCCGACCACAGCCGCCCCGGGTTCAGCCCCCACTCGGCGGACGGGCGGACCTGCCACTCGGGGTCGGGATCCGGGGCCGGCGCGCCCCCGGACGTCTGAGCGAGGACGGCCGGAGCGGCCGCAATGAGCGTCAGGAGGGCCGCCGCGAGGGCCAGGTGCCGGCGGACGGCGGCCGCCGCCGTGCTCATTCGCCGTCTCCGGCCCGGTCCCGGAGCACCGCCTGCGCACCTGCGGCCACCAGCGTCCACTGCAGGTCCATCTGCTCACGAACGGGCACCGGCGTGATGCCGGCCTCGCGCGCCCGCTTCCGCAGGGCCTCCCGCTCCGCTCCTCTCTCGAGCTCGCCCCGCCAGCGACCGAGCCGCTCCTTCCAGGCGCGGAGGGCTCCCGCGTCGCCCCGGCCCGCGGGGTCGAACTCCTCGACGAGGAACAGCGGGACCTCGGACACCGCGGTCAGCGGATCGCCTCCCAGCGCCTTGATCGTCTCCATGGAACTGGGCCGAAACTTCTCGGCCATTGCCGGCTCCCCGCGCCCCATGAAGTGGGCGCGCATGGCCCGCGAGTCCGGTCGCGTCGCGAAACCGGGCGCCAGCCTCTCGAAGCCCTTCTCGCCGTGGCGGTCGATGTCGTGGAGCCGGTGCCCCAGCTCCCCGGTGCGCCGACGACACCGCCGGACCAGCCGGTCGCAGCGGTGACGCCAGTCGGCGTCGATCAGGAACCAGGGCCCCTCCCCCACCGCCATGCCGTGCAGCGACGCGTGCAGGTCGAAGGGCCCTTCGGCTTCGCGCCACCACCCGAAGGCGGCCCGGTTCTCGGGCCGCGCTCCCTCGTCGTCCGGACGACGCGGGAACCCGAACTCCACGTCGTCCGGAGGGGCCTCCCGCACCACCGAGGCCACGTAGTCCGCCGGGTCGTACCGCCGGGGGCGGCCGTCGGTCCACCCGCGGTTGTCCGCAGCACCGTCCGGGTTCAGATGGGGCAGGATCCACCACTCCGCGTCCGTGCGCCAGGGGTCGGACGCCGGGAGGCTCTCGAGAAACCGCGGCAGGCGGCACAGCAGCCGCGGCCCCACCGGCTCGTCGGCGTGGCAGCCGGCCAGGAGGCTGATCCGCAGGTTCCCCTGGCCGATCCGCAGGCCGCGAATCGGACGCCCGCCGCGGGAGGTGCCGATGTCCGGCAGATCGTCGTACTCCACCGGCTCCGTCTCCAGGACATCCGCGCGCCGCGCGAAGAACGACTCTCCGGTCATCGGCCTTCCGCCCGTCTGTCGTTCGTGAGGAGCCGGGGGGGCTACCTCCCGGTGGGGCCTCCCTGCCCCGTTCCCGTGCGGTCGTACTGTCCGCGGTTCCCCTGCGAGTCACGATCGCGGAACTGGCGCCACAGCTTCCTGTGCTTGCTGTCCAGGGAGATCTCGCGGCCGCCGATGTACATCTTCTGCACGGTGGTGGTGAGCTGCAGCGGGTCGCCGTCAGTGACGATCACGTTCGCGCGCTTCCCTTCCTCCAGGCTCCCCATCTCATCACCGAGCCCCAGGAACCGCGCCGGGTTCGAGGTGATGGCCCGGAGCGCGGCCTGCTCCGGCAGCCCGTACGCCGCCGCCTTCGCGGCGTGCTCGGGCAGGCGACGGGCGTTGCCGCTGCTCTGCGTGCTGAACGCCACCGGCACGCCGGCCTCGTACAGGAGCGCCGCGTTCCGCCAGCCCGCCGTCACCGGGTCGTCGCGATCCGCCGTCGGCGAGTGGGCCGAGCCCACGATCACGGGCACGCCCCGTTCGGCCAGCTCCTCGCGCACCCGGTAGGCCTGGGCTCCGCCCACGATCACGCCCCTCACCTCCGGGAACTCGTCCAGGAAGAGGAGAAGCGTGCCGATGTCACGCTCGCTGTCCACCTGGAACAGGACCGGCATCTCGCCGCGGAGCGCGGGGGCCATGGCGTCCAGGTAGACCCTGTCGCCGCCCCACTCGTTCAGGACGAAGGCATCGTCGGCCTCCTCCGCCACGGCCTGTGCCTCCGCGTACGTTCGTGCCCGCTCGAAGAGGTCCATCAGCTCCTCGACGCGATCACCGTCCAGCGCTGGCTCCTCCCAGTCGTGACCCGACGGCGACGGGAAGTCCACGACCAGCGCTGCGCGATCGTCCACCGACATCTTCCACGGCGTGTCGCCGGCCAGCTCCACCGTGGAGCCGGTGCCGATCACCGTGCCCGCGGACTGCGCCGTGAGCGAGGCCGTGATGCCCGCGGCCCGCGCGACCGGAATGTGGACACTGTGCGGGTTCAGCCCCGCGACGGTCCGCAGGTGTGGGTTGTACTCGCCGGTCTCCCGCGTGTCGCGGCTGGCGGCGACGGCGCCGATCTCCACCAGTCCCAGCTGCGTCCGGGGGTCGATGAGGCCCGGGTAGACGTGCTGGCCGGAGACATCGACGCGCTGCGCGGCCGACGGGACGGAGACCTGGCCCGACGACCCGACGGCGACGATGTCGCCGCCCTCCATCACGACCACGCCGTCCCGGATGCTCCGACCGCTTCCGGCCACGGGGTGAACGGTACCCCCGACCAGGGCGACCGTCCCGCCGTCGGCGGGCTCCTCCTCCAGGTCCATGCTGGCGTCGGGCCAACTGGATGGCAGGGACCGGGGCCCGGCGTCGTTCCGGGCCGTCGAGAGCTCCGGGAGGTCCCGGACCGGCTGTCCCCGGGCCTCCTCCGGAGCGCTCCGGTCGTAGAAGACGTTCCCGTCCACCACGGTCTCCTCCACCCGGGTGTAGGTGTCGAAGGGGCTCCCCGAGAGGAGCACGAGATCCCCGTCCTTGCCTTCCTCCAGCGTTCCCACCCGGTCGTCGATGTGGAGCTGCCGCGCCGGGTACAGCGTCAGCATCTTCAGCGCCTCGTGCTTCGAGATCCCGCCGTAGCGCACCGGCTTGATCATCTCGTAGACCATGAACGACTGCAGCCAGGGGATGTCCGAGTTGATGCTGGTGAGCACCCCCTGCCGGTGCATCATGGCCGCGTTGTACGGGATGGCGTCGTAGGCCTCGAGCTTGTAGCCCCACCAGTCCGAGAACGTGGAGCCTGCGGCGCCGTGGGCGGCCATCTCGTCCGCCACCTTGTAGCCCTCGAGCACGTGCTGGAAGACGTCGATCTTGAACCCGAAGCGCTCGGCGATGCGCATCAGCATCAGGATCTCGTCCGCCCGGTAGGAGTGGGCGTGGACCCGGATGTCACCCTCCATGATGTCCACCAGCGCCTGGAGGCGGGCGTCCCGGCGGGGGGGCGTCCGGAACTGGTCCGGGTTCTCCCGGTAGGCCTCCCACTTCTGCCGGTATCGCTGCGCGGCCGTGAAGGCCTGCACGTAGGTCTGCTCCACCCCCTGCCGTGATCGCGGGTAGCGGACCGGCTCGTCCCAGTCGTCGCCCTTGTTGGTCACGTTCTCGCCCAGGGCGAACTTCACGGTGCGCGGCGCGCCCTGGACCAGGAGCCGCCGCGAGTCCTCGAGGCCCCACCGCATCTTGATGATGGCGCTCTGCCCGCCGATGGGATTGGAGCTGCCGTGCAGGATCATGGCGCTGGTGACCCCGCCCGAGAGGGCCTGGTAGATGCCGAAGGACTCGGGGTCGAGGGCGTCCACGACCCGGACCTCCGGCACCACCGGCGACGTCCACTCGTTCACGGCCACCTGCGCGGTGTGGGAGTGGGCGTCCACGATGCCGGGGATGGCCGTCCGTCCCTCGCCGTCGATGACCCGCGCGCCGTCCGGGACGTCCACGCGGGGGGCGATCTCCTCGATGGTGCCGTCCCGGATCAGCACCGAGACGTCGGTGAGCACGGTGTCGGTGGCCGTCCACAGGGAATCCAGGCCCTGTACCACCAGGTCCCCACGGGGCACGGAGAGGGCGCCCCGGTCGATCTGCACCGAGTCGTTCCGGGGGAAGCCCTGCAGGCGGTCCTGCGCACCCGCCGACTCGGCGACCGCGCCCATGCCGAACACCGCCGCCAGGGCGATGAGAACCGTTCGCTTCGCGCCGTGAAGTGCGTCCATCGCTCTTCCCTTCATCACTCGGCCCCTTCCTCGGGCGTGGACTCCCGCGTGGCTTCCCACGTGAACGATCCGAACGGTCCGCTGCCCGACCCGCTGGCCGTCTCGCCTTCGACCGTTCCGCTGAGCGAGATCTCGATCGTCTCTCCCCCGGCCGACGCGCTGAGCGTCATCTCGAGGCTGCTGCCGGAGACGCTCCCGTCGTCGATGTCCAGCGGCGGCGCCTGCCCCGAGGAGGAGAAGCTGCCGCTGAGTTCACCCTCGTCCTGCTTCAGCTTCATCGTCCCCTCGAAGCTGCCCTGCCCCAGGTCGAACTCGACCGCCCAGGTGCCCGTCATGTCGACGGCGGGCGGCTCCCCGGCGCCGGCGTCCGGCTCCTCCCGCATCACCTGTGGACGACCGTCCACGAAGGTGTAGAGCAGGTCGGTGTCCTCGTCGAAGAGCGGTCCGTCGGCCACGACGAAATTCGCGGCGACCCCCTCCCGGAGCGACGCCAGCGCCGGCCGTCCCACGAGCCCGGCCGGCGTCGCGGTCACCGCCCGCAGCGCGGCGTCCTCGGGGAGGCCGTACTCCACGGCGGTCCGTACGCCCTCCCGGAGCTCCGCGTCGCCGTCGCCCGTCGTCAGGGCGAACGTGACGCCCGCCTCGTGCAGGCGCGCCGCGTTCCGGTAGGCGTTCTCCACCCGCCGCTTCTCGCGCAGGATCTCCGGCGCCAGGGTATCGGCCTGCACCGAGTCCGACGCCTCCGGGTCCCAGCGCTGAGGCTGGGGGTAATCCGTGGTCGCCAGCACCGGCACGTCGCGCGCGGCCAGAAGGTCGGCCACCTTCCACGCCTCCTGGCCGCCGACGATGACGGGGTCGAATCCGGCGCCGGAGGCCAGATCCAGCGCGCGGCGTATGTCGTTCGAGGACTGGGCGCGGAAGAAGACCGGCGTCTCGCCCGCTGCCATCGAGGACAGCACGCGGTAGTCGGCGTCCCACGCCGGGGGCGCCAGCCCGGCCGCGCTCTCGGTGTAGGCGGAGGCCACGCGGACGTGGTGCTCCGCGTTCCGGAACTGCTGCCGGTGAAAGGCCATGACGCCGAACAGGGTGCCGGGATAGACACCCGGGGCGGGCTCCAGCGTGAGCACGCCCCCCAGCTCCGGGTCCAGCACGAGATCCCGGGGCTGCCTGGCGGTCTTCCGGTGCAGCAGGAGCGCGCTCCGTCCCGGCGCCGGCCCGTCTTCGGGATGCACCGCGGCGGCCACGATGCCGGCCTCGCGCTGCTCAGAGACCGACGAACCCGAGGACCTGAGGTGGTCCGCCACCCGAAGGTGCGGCCGGAAGCGCTGGACGTCCCGCGGAGGGTTCCAGGAGGCCACGTCGCCGGGCGAGGAGTCCGGCTCCGGCAGCTCCATCTCGGCGCTCCCCGCGGCGTCGATCATGCCGGGATAGATCCGGAGCGAGTCGCCCTCCAGCAGCCGGGCGCCGGCCGGGATACCGACATCCGCCCCGACGGCTGCGATCCGGCCGTTGCGGACCACCAGGTTCACCCCCTCCAGGGTGGTGCCGTCGGCCCGTACCACGGTGACGTCCTCCAGCCCGTAGGCCGCGGGGGGCGGTGGCTTCTCGTACTGCGCCGCCAGCCGCTGCGGCACGGCCAGCGCCAGGACGGTCAGTGCGAGGAGGACGGGAAGCGTCCGGGCCGCTGCCCTTCGCTCCACCCCGTCCTCCGCGTCACGGCGATCGAGTTCCATCGTCGCTCTCCTCTCCCTCGGTGGCCAGGCGCCCGGCGGGAACTCCCCGCGGAGCGCGGGTCGGCGCGCACGGCGGCAAGTGTGGGTCCTCACCGAGAAGAACGAAAGCGACCGGAACGGCGTTGAACCGCGCTGGACCGGCCGGCCGCCGCGCTCAGGCCAGCACGCTCTCCTGGCCGGAGTCGCGGACGAAGAGACAGGTGGACGTGGAGAGCTTCACCAGCCGGTACAGCCGCCCGAAGTCCGGCTGCTCCACCAGGCCGAAGACGCTCACGTCGGCCTGGGGGACCCGGGGAACCTGATCCTCGAACTCTCCGGCCCGGACAACGATCTCCGTCTCGGGCAGACGGGCCAGCTCGATGAGATCGGTGAGGAACTCGCGGGCCTCCGGCCGGTGC
>Ga0207797_1001455_pt1 | contig 17086 bp, 11 predicted proteins | sample PRCRCaboRojoPR_6_FD_187275 | JGI IMG/M metagenome (GOLD analysis project Ga0207797, IMG submission 187275) | Marine sediment microbial community from Cabo Rojo, Puerto Rico - PR CR 10% Liquid 1 (SPAdes) | ecosystem: Environmental > Aquatic > Marine > Coastal > Sediment | place: Cabo Rojo, Puerto...
GAGAGCGCGCCGGCCGACGCCCCGTGGTACGAGCCCCGGAAGGCGATCATGCCGCTGCCGCCGGTGTTGTACTTCGCGAGCTTGATCGTCGCCTCGATGGCGTCGCTCCCGGTGGGCCCGCCGAAGAGGACCCGATTGTCGCCCCGCAGATCACCCGGGGCAATCTCGTCGAGTTTCTCGATGAGGTCGATCCGGGCCTCGGTCGGGAAATCGATGGTGTGGGCGACCTTCTCGAGTTGGGCCTCGACGCCCTCGAGCACGTAGGGGTTCGTGTGGCCGACGTTGAGCACCCCGATCCCGGCGAAGAAGTCGATGAAGGTGTTGCCGTCGACGTCCCGCAGCGTGGCGCCCTTCGCCGCGTCGATCCCGATCGGGACCGAGTGCGGATACGCCACGGCACTACTGTCAACTTCCTTTTGCTTCTCGACCAGCCGCCGGGATTCCGGCCCCGGCACCTCGGTGACGAGGTCGGGGGCCGTCTCGTAATGAAGGTCGGCGATCGGGGGTTGGCTGCCCATACGACGCCATCGAGAGAGAGGGTCATACTTGTACCGGGGGTTGGTCCCGCGCGAGCGGGCGCGATATTATTTATTATGATGGTTCTTTCATGTTCTGCCCGATGACTGCCGACGGTGTGCGCGCATCTCGCTCGATGATGGGAGTGACTGCTCAGTGCCTGTCCCGCTGGGACCGGCCCGGTCCACCGACCCGGCGTCTCCGCGTGCGAACGGCTCACTGGCCAGTACGGGCTATCACCCGAGACCCATTGATGATGGGTATCGGGGAGAGATGGATGGGGGGGTGAGGGAGCGGGGATGGGGTGAGGGACAGAGCGGTGCGGGTGGAGACCGCCTCGACACGGGTGTGGCCGAGCCGAAACAACCCGACGGCCGCGGGCAGGGTCGCCTTTGCGGGAACTGCTCCGCACCGCTTGACGTGGACTGGACAGCCACGTCGCGCACTGGTGGGTGCGCACGGTCCCCAACCCTTTATAATCAGGTTATATTGATAAGGTTCGAACCGATGCGCTCGCGGCCCCTCGATACAGTCGAATGGGGCAGCGAACCCGGTCCGGCGGCCCGGGCACAGAGACGGGAGCCGGCGGCTTCCGGTCCACCTGGTTCACCCGGCAGGGCCGTGCCTGTCGCGACGAGACCAGGCGGGCCCCGGAGGTCCGTTCGCCTGTCCCGACACACTCCAGCCATCATGTCACGAAATCAGCCGAACCCGAACCACCCCGACGTCGATCAATCCGATCGCACCATTCCCAGAAACCTGCGGCAAACAGGCGACACGGACGTCGACCTGTTGATCTCGACCCGGATCCGGAAGTCACCGTTCTGGCACCTCTCGGTCGAGGAGGGCACCTGGATGGCTACGGTGTACAACAACATGTACCACCCCCGGGGATACATCGACCCCGCGGACGGCGGGCTCGAGGCCGAGTACGACCTCCTGGTCAACGACGTCGTGCTCTTCGACGTCGCCGTCGAGCGCCAGATCCGGGTCCAGGGGCCCGACGCCGAGGCCTTCGTCAACTACGTCATCACCCGAGACGCGACCGAGATCGAGACGAAGCGGGGCAAGTACGCCATCTGCTGTAACCAGGACGGCGGCATCCTCAACGACTTCGTTCTCCTGCGTCCCGAGGACGACGAGTTCTGGTTCTCCATCGCCGACTCGGATTTGATGCAGTGGTTGCAAGGCGTCGCCGTCGGCACCGACTACGAGGTGGCCGTCGACGAGATCGACGTCTCCCCCATGCAGGTCCAGGGCCCGAAATCCCTGGACGTGATGGAGTCGCTCATCGGAGACGTGGCCGAGGACATCCCCTACTACGGCTTGCTGGAAACGACGATCAACGACGTACCCGTGCTGGTGAGCCAGACCGGGTTCTCCGGCGAGGAGGGGTTCGAGATATTCGTCCGCGACGCGACGGAAAACGCCGAAGCAGTCTGGAATCCGGTCCTCGAGACCGTCAAAGCCCACGGCGGGGCCGCGACCGCCGTCTCCCATTCGCGGCGCATCGCCGCCGGCATCCTGTCCTGGGGGCAGGACATGGATTACGAGACCTCGCCGTTCCAGGTCAACCTCGGCTACCAGATCCCCGAGGACAAGAACGCGGATTACGTCGGCAAAGCCGAGCTGGAACGCCAGAAGGACGTCATCGAATCCGGTGGCTTCCCGTTCGAGCACAAACTGGTCGGGCTGAAGATCGCCGGCGACCCCGTAAAGGACTGGGCCCCGGACTTCTGGCTCATCTCTGACCCGGAGACCGGCGAGGAGTGTGGTTACCTGACCTCCGTGTGGTGGAATCCGGAACTGGAGACCAACATCGGTCTGGGCTTCGTGCCAGCTGAGCGGCTGCAGGCCGAGACCGACGTGCCCCTCGACGACTCGATCTATTCAGCGGACCTCGACGTGGAGTTCGCCGTCCACCTCCCCGAGGAGTACGCCGACGAGCCAGGCGAACCCGTATATGCGACGGTCGCGAAGGTTCCGTTCAAGGAGTCAGCCAATCCCAGCGCTCGCGAACAGGCCATGATCCACGACAGGGACCGGATGGACGAGTGACCGGTCCCCGACGTGGAGGCCTGCGGAAGGCCGTCGCGTTCGTCGCGGCAACCTGCCGCCTGGCATCCCTGCGTTCGGTGCGGCACTGACCCGTCCAGTCGTCATATAATAATGTCAGCCGAACTTCCCCCGCAACGACGATGACGGGTATCAGCGCGGTCCTCCGAGTCACGCATCCGGACATCGTGCTCACGCAGACGGTGACACACGACGGCAGTTCGACGGTCACGTCGGTCTCGGAGGCCGGAACCGACCCGACCTCGGGGAAGTTCTTCTATCAGGTCGAGTCGGCCGATTTCCGCCGGTTCGAGGACGGATTACGGGCCGACCCCACGATCGGGGCCTTCGAACGGGTCATCGAGACCCGGGACCAGAAAGCGATCTATAGCCTCGAGTATACCGAGGAAGCGACGGTCCTCTCGCCGATCATCTCGTCGGCGAACGGGGTCATCCTCGACATGGAGAACGACGGTCCCAGTTGGCTTCTCACGGTATGGATGTCCGAGCGAACGGATCTGGATCACCTCTGGGAGTATGCCAACGAGCACGACATCGACATCGAGTTGCTACGTCTCAACGAGTACGCCAGCATCGGGGCCTCGGACGCTGGCGTGACCGATAGCCAGCGGGAGGCACTCCTCGTCGCGTTCGAACGCGGCTATTTCGAGGAGCCACGGAACGCGACACTCAGCGAGGTGGCCGCCGAGCTGGGCATCTCGCAACCGGCGGCCGGTGGCCTGCTTCGACGCGGGACGAAGCGACTCATCCTGTCGTGTCTGATCGATGACCGCGACGGACCGGACTGATCGTCGGCGACGGGAACCGGGGGGAAAGAGCGCCCACCTCGCTACTGTATCAACGACCGGATCCGGTCGCGGCACTCGTTGAACCCCTCGTCGGTCCGGTCTCGCGGGCGGTCCAGGTCGGGATCGACGACCGACCGCACCCGGCCTGGACTCCCGGTCAGGACCACGACCCGGTCCGCGAGCGTGACTGCCTCGGCGACGTCGTGGGTGACGAAACAGATCGTCTTCCCGGTCTCCCGCCAGATGCGGAGCAGCTCCTCGTGGAGCATCAGGCGGGTCTGGGCGTCGACGCTGGCGAAGGGCTCGTCCATGAGCAGGATCTCGGGGTCGACGGCGAGCGCGCGGGCGATCCCGACCCGCTGTTTCATGCCGCCGGAGAGTTCGGCGGGGTAGGCCTCCTCGAAGCCGTCCAGGCCGACCAGGTCGATCATCTCCGCCGCGACACGCCGGCGCTCCTCGGGTTGCATGTCGCGCTGTTCGAGCCCGAATTCGACGTTCCCCGTGACCGTTCGCCAGGGGAAGAGGCCGTACTCCTGGAAGACCATCCCCCGGTCCATGCCGGGGCCCGAGACCGGGGTGCCATCGACAGCGACCCGGCCGCCTGTCGGCGTTTCGAGACCGGCGATGATCCGGAAGAGGGTGGTCTTCCCGCAGCCCGATGGCCCGAGGACGCAGACGAACTCCCCGGACTCGACCGCGAAGGAGACCTCCGAGAGCGCCTGGACGGTCCCGTCGGCGGTCTCGAAGGTCTTCTCGACGTTCGAGAGCGCCACTGTCGGCTCGTCTACACCCGCCACGCCAGGACCCTCCCTTCGATCCGCCGGAAGACCGCGTCACTCGCCAGGAAGACCAGACTGATGACGAGCATGTAGACCACGGAGACCTCGAGCTGGAGGTTCTGGGCGGCATTGATGATCTCGTAGCCCAGGCCCGGCGCGCCGAAGAGCTCCGCGGCCACGACGATCATCCAGCACTGGCCGATGCTGGTGCGGATCCCCGTCATGATCTCGGGGGCCGCGCTGGGCAGGATCACCTTGCGGATCATCGCGAGGTCGTCCTGGACCCCGAGCGAGGCCGCGACCTCGGTGTACTCGCGTGGCACCCCTTCGACGCCGGCCGAGGCAGTATAGAAATTGATCCAGAAGGCGCCGATGGCGACGATGAAGGTCGCGCCGCCGTGCCCGATCCCGATCCAGACGATAGCGAAGGCAATCCACGCGAGTGGCGGAATGGGGCGAAGCACCCTCGTGACCGGGGTGAGCGCGTCGTCGAGCCAGGCGAACCACCCCATACCGACGCCGAGCCCGATCCCGAGCACGGAGCCGATCGCGAGGCCGGGAACGTAATGATAGAGACTCTGGAGAAGTTTCACCGGGAGCCGCGTGGCCGCGATGGTGCCCTCGCCGAACGGGAACTGGATGAGGGCGGCCGCTGTCAGCTCCGTCACGAACGCCCCCGCTACCTCGACCGGCGAGGGGAGGAGGTACGTCGGCTGGAAGCTGGCGGCCACCCACCAGATGACCAGGAAGGCGGCGGTCCCCAGCGCACCCCGCCACAGCCGGGCGCCGTCTGCCTGACCAACCAGACCAGTCGCTCCCGCCAAGGTCGAGGAGGTCGACCCCGTGCCGATGTCGATGCTCATGCGGTGACCTCGTCGTAGAGCCCGTCGTCGAACAGCTCCTCGGTCGAGAGCGCCGTCTCGATCTTCCCCAGCCGGGCCGCGTAGTCGCTGAATATCGCCGCGCCGTCCTCGATGCGGTGGGGGTTCGAGATGAACGCCGAGGCCTTCGAGTCCATGGCCTCCTTCGCGATGTCGGTCGGCAGTGCAGACCCGATGACCGCACTCGCGTGCTCGGCGGCGGTGTCGGGATTGGCGTTCGTGAACTCGGTTGCCCTGACGTGTTGGCGGATGAACGCCCGGGCCACCTCGCGGTGGTCGGAGCGCAGCCGGTCGTGCAGCAGCGTGACCGCTGCGGGCTGTCCCGGCATGAAGTCCCCCGCCCACGCGATGGACCGGTACGGAGCGTCCGTGGCTTCGACGACCGTCGGGACCGGCTCCATGATGCTGGTCCCGTCGATCTGGCCCGCGAGGAGCGCCTGTCGCACCGGTCCGGCACCTGCCATCCCGACGATGTCTACGGCTGTCTCCGGGTCGAGGCCGAGATGCTCCTCGAGCCAGAACCGCAGCAGGATGTCGGGGACGCTGCCCGGCGGGAACGTCCCGAAGGTGAACCGCCGGCCCTGCTCCTCCTCGAAGACCGAGAAGGCCTCGGCGCCGTGGGTCTCCCAGAGGGCCGCGAACTCCTCGGAGGCGATGATCTGCATCGCGTTCTCGATATTCGCGGTCGCGATCTTCGACGGGATGCCTTTGTCCATCACGATCATCGCGGGGACGATCCCGAAGAGCATGGCGTCGAAGTCGCCCGTCGCCGAGGCCTGGACGATGCTGGGGCCGTCGGAGAACTGCTCGGCCGAGACCGGGACCTCCAGGTCGTCGAGATACCCCTCCCGCTCCATCACGAAGTACTGCATGTCGGGATAGATCGGCATGTAGGCCAGCCGGATCTCCTCGAGTCCGCTTCCGCCCCCACCACCGATGCAGCCGGCGAGGGCGCCCGTTCCGAGGCTCGACAGCATCCCGAGATACGCTCGTCGCGAGTGTGCGTGGTCTGTCCCTGGCATCGAGACGGCGTTGGCGGTGGAGGGGGAGGACTCCTTGGCAACGGGAGGGCCTGACCGCCACCGCTGACGCGCAGCGAGCCAGTTTTCGAGCGCCTACGGCCTGAAACTCCCCGCAGCCGGCATTCGCGACGCCCGCAGGCTCTCGAGGCCCGTCATAGACCGAGGCAGGTATTGCCCCGGAGCGGCGGAGCAGAGGGGGGTCCGGGACCGGGGACTCTTTACTGGCGGAGCGGTAGTACTCGTCCGTGACGGACCCAGAGGCCGCACCCGAGCGTTCTGACCCCGAGGCTCCGGACCGCGAGTCGCCGGTGGGCGAGCCGGTGGTCCGCGGCGACAGCGAGGTCCTGGGCGAGCGGGCGAGCGAGGCCCTCCGGCTGGACCCCGAGGACCCCGAAAGCGTCGACCTGGCCGCGGACCTGGTGGGGGTGTTCGGCGCGAATCCCGACGCGGACACGGACAGCCTCTACCTCCTCCGGGGTGCGGCGGCCTGCGCAGTCCTGGTGCGAGCGCTCGGTTCCTACACCGCCGCGGCGGAGCGGGCCGGTGCGGACGTGACGGTCTCCTTCGTCCGGAAGTGGGCCCGGGTGCACGACCTGCCGCGACCGATCCGGATCCAGGTCGCGACCGGCGAGCTGGCCCCATCGGCCGCGAAGCACATCGCCAGGCTGCAGGGGACCGATCGGTGCTCGCTGGCCTGGGCGGCGGTCGATCACGACCTCACAGTCCGGGAGGTCCGCCGGATCGTCAGCGAGCGGGCGGCTGGCGACGCGCTGGAGGCGGTGCTCGCCCGGCACGGCATCGACTTGGGGCGGCTGGAAGTCGATCTCGATCCCGAGGTCTACCGGCGGCTGCGCCGAGCGGCCGCGACCGAGGGAGAGGAGCCGGAGCGGCTCGTCGAGGCGGCGGTCCGGGACTACCTCTAGCCGGCCGCACGGGCCCCGGGATACAGCTATTATCGCCCGCATCCCCTCCCAGTATCGAGGGGCACTCGTCCTGTCGCTACCGCAGTAGCGGGCACGATTCGGGGCGTCGCTGACGCCGAGGTGGACTCCTGGGTCGCCCGATCCGATGGTCCGGTGCGGGAGAGACCCGCGCAGATCGCGAGCCGTCTCCCTGGATTCGGGCTCCGTGTCGCGAACGACTCGCCTCGTCCAGTCTGCCGAACGGTCGGGCGAATCGTCGCCTGGTTGTTTTCGGTAGTCGCAGATCGGTTATGCCAACCGCGGGATGCATACCCGTCGGCGTCAGGGTGTCCCTTTCAGCACCCGGCAGCGAAATCGTGGTTGGGTCCGGGAGCCGGCGAAATCACTCGCTACCGCCCGGTTCCCGCTCTCGAGACCGGTGTCACGGACTCGTCGACTGCCTCACCCGCCTGGCGGCGAGGAGCAACAGTATTCCGCCGCCACCCCCGACCGCGGCCACGAGGATGCCAGCCACACGGACTGAGTTGGCAAATCCCACGGTCTGCGTGAGCGAGGCGATCACCCCGCCCATCGCGATGGGCGTCAGCGTCCCGAGCAACCGCCCGCCAGTGGCGCCGATACTCACGACGCTGGACCGCTGGGAGTCGGGTGCGAGGTCGGTTAGGAGGCTCACGAACGTGGCAATCGCGATGCCGAAGGAGACCCCGAATACGGCCGTCCCCACGAACGCGATCTCGATCGAGGTCGCGAGCATGACGACGAGTAATCCGGCCGTATAGCCGAGCGCTGCCGTCACAGCGAGCGATATCCGTCCCGGGAACCACCCCGAGAGCCGCCCCGCTTGGCTCGCGGAGCCGCCAATGAGGATGCTGACGGCCGCAAACATGGCGCCGGCTTGCACCGGCGATCCGCCGAGGATGCGGACGACGACGATCGAGATGTACGTCGCGAACGCCACCCAGACCACGTCCGGGAAGAATCGGGCGACGATGATCGTGCGAACCGCTGGTCGCCGGAGGAGGACGAACAAGTCCCGCCGTTGGGTGCGGGCGTTCGGCGTCTCCCCGTCCGCTACCGATCGAAGCGTGGTGGGCTCCTCGAAACGGAGCAACACCAACAGCCCCACCGGGATGGCCAGGCCGAACAGCAAGAAGGGGTACTGCCAGGAGACCACGACGAGTGCGCCGGCGATGAGAGAGACTGCCGCGCCGGTCAACCCGGTCACGCCGACCCGGAGCCCCTGGGCCGTGAGTTCCCGTGGGGGCACGTACAGATCACCGATAATCGTGGTGACGATCGGCAGCAGGCCTGCCCAGCCGATCCCTTGCAGCAACCGGAGTATCAGGGCGTGGGTGAAACTCTGGGTGAACGCCATGGCGAGACCGGCGATCCCATAGACGAGCAACGAGACGACGAGGATTCGCTTCCGACCGTAGGTGTCAGCGAGGAGGCCGGCGATAGGGACGATCAGGATGCCGGGCGCCCAGAAGACCGAGATCAACCAGCCGATGGTGGCTGGTGACGCGCCCAATGGCTCGACGAGGGAATCGAGCGTGGGGGAGAGCAGCCCATTTCCGAACGGAATCACGACCGCGACCAGGAGGACGATTTGGAAATCGATCTCTCTGATGACGGAGGCGTCCTCACCGAACAGCGTCTCTAACGGCGGCACGGCCGAGCCGTAGATTGGAGAGAGCCTGTTATAAAAGGATTTGACGGATATCTGTGGGTCCGTCGGCACCGTTCATCCGATCGGAAGGCCCCACGGACGGGTCGGAATTTGCTAGCCTGATCGAACAGGAGCCAGGGTCCAGACCGCCGAGGGACTGAGGACGAACCGGCGTCCGAATTCGGCCGCCGGGCCGCATTTTGGTCGAAGAGTCGGTTCCATCCCCTCGCCGTCGGCAGCTGCGGAGTCCTGTACCCGGCTCGAATCTGCCGAATGGATCTTCGGGCAATGAATCGGCGCAAGGCTACGCATCGAGCACAGATGCCACGACCTCCGCCAGTTCCCCGAGGGACAACGGCGTGAGCGAAACCCGTTCTCCCGGTCCAGAATAGAAGAGACTGGCAGTAACCTCGCGTGCCGGATAGACTCCCTCGAGCACGTGGTAGTACACGCTCAGCTGTTTTCGATACTCTTGCTCGGCCCGTCGGGTCGAGTCGGTCTTCCAGTCGATGATCTCGACGCCAGCGTCTGTCACGTGGACCAGATCGGCGACCCCCGAAATCGTCACTCGCTGCCCATCGACTTCCACGGGTAGCCGGGCTGGCTCCTCGACTCGCTTCTCGCCCTCGAGGTCGTCGATGAACTCCTTGATGTGTCGTTGGTGGTCATTCGAGGGCGTCACGGCCCCGCCAAGGGCATATTCCTCGGCGAACTGGTGGACCTCGGACCCGAATCCGATCCCGTCTGCGTCAGCTTCCACCTCGATGTCCCCCGTTTCGAAGACACTCCCGTCCATGAGATCGTGCGGGGTGATGCCGATCGGCCCGTCGGGTGGTTTGACGGTGAAGGGGAGTTGTGCCTGCGTGGTTCGCTCCCGCTCCACTGGGGCGACCTCGGGGATTCCGGGCTCGATCGCCACGGGGAGCGATTCGAGGAACGAGTTCGGTTCCTCTCCCCCGGCGAAGATCACGTGATGCTTTGCTCTGGTCATTGCAACGTATAGCAGTCGCCGCTCTTCGTCGTATTCTTCGGGGAGACAGTGACGAATAACGTCGTACCGCCAGTTATCGAAAACGTGGGGGTGCTCCAGGACCTCGGAGTATTCGTTTCGCTGTCTGAGCCCCACCGATTCCTCGTATCGGATTGTCTTCTGGTCTCGGGACCGGGGCGGGAACCGACCCTCGTTCATATTCGCCAGGATGACGATCGGGTATTCGAGCCCTTTCGCCGCGTGGATGGTCTGAACAGTGACGGAGTCCTCGCCCGCACTCGTGTGCACCTCGTGGGTCGCCCCGTTCTCGATGGCCCGGGAGATGAACCGACTGAGGTCACCCCGGGTGAGCGTGGTTGCGTCGTGAACCGACTGGATCGTGTACAGGATGACGTCTACGTCCTCGCCGTCGAACCCGTACCGGTCGAAGACGCGGCGGGCCACGGAGGCCATGGAGTCCATCGTTTCGAGCTCGTCCCGGAAGAACTGCATATTGATCGGGTACTCACCGGTCGAGAGCGTCTTCTTGATCTCGTCGTAGGTGTACCCAACCTGCTCCAAAACGACTGCCCAGCCCCGATCGGCGTCGGATTCGAGGATCCGGAGCCAGGCCAGCAGCAGCTTTGCTGGATCGGTGCGGAAGAGTTCGACTCCACCATCGTACGCCAGCGGGAAGTCGTACGTCTCGGCGACCTGCAGCAGTTCGCGGCCGTAGTCTCGTGTCCGGGTCAGGACAGTGATGTCACCGTAGTCTGGCGGTCGGGCGTTCCCGTCCTCGTCCTCGACCGGGTAGTCCTCATTGCCCTCGATCTCCTGGATCTTCGCAAGGACCGCCTCGTGCTCGTCCTCGTGCTGGATGGCCTCGATGGTCGTGTCCTCGAAGGAGGCATTGGTCGAGAGCGAGACCACGTCGTCGAGAATCGATTCGTCCACGTCTTCTTCGTCCGAGGCGGGGGCCACCAGGGCGTTTTCGGAGAAGTCGAGGATCCGCTGCGTGGAGCGATAGTTCTCGGTGAGTTCTATCCTCGTCGTATCCCCCGCCCCGAAGTCGACCCGCTCTGCGTCGTCGTTGAGCGCGTGACTGAACCGCTCCAGCCGCTCCTCGAACTTCGAGATATTGGCGATGTCTGCGTACTGAAAAGCGTAGATTGACTGCTTCCAGTCCCCGACCACGCAGAAATTGTCGGTCTCCGCGAGCAGGAGGGCAAGCTCGAACTGGATCTCGCTTGTGTCCTGGAACTCGTCGACCATCACGTACTCGAATTCCAGGCGGTCGCGCAGCTCGTGGTCCTCGCAGAGGAGCACGTAGGCGAACACCTGGAGGAAGCCGAAATTCAGGTAGTTGCGGCCGAGAGCGAACTCCAGGTACTCGAAGTAGACGTCGTGGATGAAGGACTTGATATCCTCGCGCTCCGCCTCGAACACCCGCTCCGCGACCGATGGGGCGACTTGCTTCGTCCCGCGTTCGCCCCGCAGCGTTGACTTCTCGGGAGCGTCCGGCAGGTACGTCTTGTTGCGGCCGTATCGACCCAGCTTGTCCCGCAGCTTCGACTGCTTCCGACCGCCATTCCGGGGCCGGTTCACGTCGTCGAAGAGCGACCTGAACGTCTCGAAATCCCCGTCGAGCTGGGACTCGGAATCCCGGTACCATCCGTCCTCGGTCGGGAAGATGCCTTTCGCGGCGAGCTGTTTGACGAGAGCCAGGAGGTCGAGGCCGTCGTCGATGGCCCGGAACTGGTCGGCATATTCCTGGTGGGCATCCCGGAACTGGCCGATGAACTCCCGGAACAGCTCGTCTTCGACTAATTCGTCCTCGATCACTCTCGTCGAGCCGGTGATCCGGTCCTCGATCCCCAGGTGCGTCGGGGCGGCGTAGCCATGCTCCTGAAGGAGGTGATGGCAGTAAGAGTGGAACGTCTGGATCGGAGCATCAGCGAGCTCGCGGAGCCCGTAGGTCGAATGGTCGACGATCCGCTCTTTCATCTCGGTGGCCGCATTCCGGGTGAAGGTGACCAGGAGGACGTCCTCGGGCTCGACCCCGGGTTGGTCGATAATGTGGGCGTACCGCCGGGTCACGGCCAGCGTCTTGCCGGTTCCGGCCCCGGCGTCCACGAGATAGATCCCGTCGGTGTTCTCGATGAGCTGCTGTTGGCTCTCGTTCGGCTCTGGGGCAGTCATCGCTCACCCTCCAGAAGGAGGTCACGATGGTCGATACGGCGGTAGTTGGGGTCGCCGCCACCTGGCCCTTCGATCGGAAATCGACCGTCGCCAGCTCGATACTGATTGATCTCTTCGATCCGCTCGGCGAGGAACTCCTCGAAAGCGTCGAGATCCTCCTCGAAGAACGCCCGCTTGCGGACGCCGTTCAGTGCCCGGATCGCCTGGTCGGTCCCTTTCTCGGCATCCACGGAATCGGCTGTGGCGTCCGCGACGGCGGCGGTGAACTGGTCGGCGAACGCAGACTCTCGGAGTTCGTCGGTCTCGGTGGTGTCGGGGAACGAGAGGTCACTGAGGATCTCCCGGTAGGCCTCGAACCCGAGGTCCTCGAAGGTTTCGACGCAGTCGTTGTATCCGTCGAGCAGTTCGTCGTAGGCTTCCCGCGACCTGACGAACTCGTCGAAAGTTTGGGGGTGGTAGGTAACGGTCGTGAGAGCGTCCTCGAGTTGTGCGTCGCCGGCGATGACGTCATCGAGCGTCTCCAGGAAGTGGAAGAACGTGAACTCGATTCGCTGGTCGGGTTGCTCGGTCCGGAAGTGGGCGAGATAGAGTGCCGCCTGGAAGTTCGGGGTGTCGTCCGGGGGATCGACGGATGCACGCTTGATCACCTGATATTCGGACTTCTTCGTCCCGCTCTTGTGATCGACCAGGTGATCGGGGGCTCGGACGAGGTCGATCTTTCCCTTCGCACCGAGCTCGGTGTTCTCGAACCACCGCTCAGTGAGCGGGGAGTCGATCGGCTCGTCGTAGTGGTCCGCGAAGAAATTGCGTCCCCAGCCAGAGGATGGGGTGAGGAACTCGTGGTCCTCGGGACCGTGTTCGTCGAGGTATTCGACGATGGTCTCGAGGCCGATCCGGTATTTCCGTCGGCGCAAGGGCGCCTCGGTCTCGGTGAAGAACTCGCCTGCCGCCTCGAGCATCACGTCCACGATCTCATCGATCTCGGCATCGTCGACCAGCTCGGGGTGGTTGACGTAGAACTCCGCGAAGTCGTGGAAGAGGTTCCCCTCCCGGAAGTACTCCCTGTCCGGGCTGGCCAGCAGCCTGCCGAAGAGGTAATCGCGGGGACTGTTGACGTAGCTGTTGAGACTGGACTGGCTAATGGTGTCGATGGCCGTCGACTCGACGTCCACTTCCTCGTTGTCGAAGCCAGCTGCCGGTCCATCGGCGGTGCGCGTGTGCTCGACCGATGCCAGGTCGCTGAACCGCTCGAACTCCTCGTCGAGCAGCTCGCCGAAATAGAGGCATGGCGTCACGGGCTGGCCGCCGGCGGAATCCTGTACTAGATAATACTGTTCTGTGCCGCTCTGCAGGAGCAGCTGGAACTGGCGGATGTATCGCTCGTACTGGGCCTCGGTGTCGACCCACGGGCGCTGTGGCGCCGTATGCGTCCAGCCCTCGTCCATCCCGAGGAAGAAGACGGCCGGCCGGTCCACGTAGCCGGAGGCTTTGGCGTCCGCGAGGAGGACGCCTTCGTTCTCGCGGTCGACCGGGACGTCGTAGGTCTGGAGGTAGTAGGCGAGGTCCCGGACGCGGTCGCTGGTGACCGGCGATTCGAGCAACCCGAGGGAGTCGAGTTCGTCGCGGAACCCCTCTAACTGGCGGCCCGCATTCGCCTCGTAGGTATCCAGTGCCTGGGCGAAGGTGTGATCGTGGACCGAGTCGGCGAACGCGGTGATCCAGGCGATTTCGGGCAGTTCCAGGGCCTCGATCCGCTTCTCGTCGTGTTCGACGGCGATCTCGATGCCCAGTTGCGAGCAGATCGGCCGCACCTCGCCGACGGTCGTCTCGGACCCGCGATCGGCCAGGCGGAGCAGCCTGAGGAACGTTCGGTGGTCGGGATCGTCGATGAATCCCGGGCCGCCGTAGAAGGGGATCTCCGCGGCTTCGAGCGCGGATTCGACGAGCGAGGAGTACTGACTCGCGCTGTCGAGGACGACCGCCACGTCGTCAGCGGTTTCAGCCGATACGGTGTCACGGACGGCGTCGACGATTTCGCCGGCAGAGTCGAAGAGATGGAACGACGGCAGGTCGAACGGTTCGTCAGCAAAGAGGTCGATCCGGTCGGCCTCGTCGGGGATGATGGAGCGTTCGAGCTGGGTCAGTTGCGCCTCGCCGAGGACGGCGACCGACTGGTCACCGGCGATCTCGTAGGCGGTCAGTTGGCCGGAGGTGGTCCGGAGGTCGGCCATGATCTGGACGACTGCGTCGGTGGTCTCGTCGGCGAATCGGGGGTAGTCGAGGATGGCGCCCGGGGTTCCCTGGTGTTCCCAGCACTGGAGGACGTTCCCGATGGCGTACGCGACGGCCTTCCAGGAGTGGTCTGTTCGGCCGATAACCTCGAGGAACGCGGTTCGGTCTTCGGCCGTTTCGCGACGGCCGGCCGCGAGGCGCCGTGGGGTGGTTGCGAAGGTGCCGAACTGTGGCGCTTCGACGCGGCGGTTGATGGCGTCCGCGAGTGGGTTGTTGGGTACTAGTACTAGTGTGTACTCGCTGAGGTCGTCGTAGATCGCGGAGAGGGAGCGCAGGCGTCGGATGGACACGTGGCTGTAGTGGTGTCAGGTTTGAATAAAGATACGGGCTAGGTCTAGATCGGGTGGTATCGGTTCACGGCAGCGAACTCAACACGACCGCGAAAGCCCCTGACGGTGTCGGGGGGCTTGCTGCGCTCCTCGGCTCGCTCCACTCGCCTCTGGTGCTTACGGCGCCCGCCTTCCCCGACTGGGCGGTCGGCTCCGCCGACCGCCTGCACCGTGGCGGCGAAGCCGCCACGCAAGCGCCGGCCCCTTTCATTCCCGCCCCGTCGGATCTTCACGTTCGAAGTGACCGAAACCGGATCGCCGTCGCTTCAGTTGGGGGGTGGTGGACGAGGCAACGGAACGAAGTCCAGTCTGCACTGGCCACATCCTGATGACAGAGCCGAGTGTTTCGACTAGTGACAAGATACATTTCCCGGACATGCGTGGCTTCGGACGATGAGTGCCGTGGGGACAGGGGACAATCCAGCTGAGCCGGAGGTGCTTGCGGTCACGAAACAGACCCTCTTTCCACCGGGCGAGGATGGGGCCTATGCCGTCACCGATACGCAGTTCGCCCGGCCCACCTGGACGGCCGGCCGTAGCATCCCAGAGGCGGTCCGCGATATCCTCACGCCATTCAATCACGTTCGACTCGGGAACGGCTATCCCGATCTCGTCGGCATCGGCCGCCTGCCCGAACGGTTCGTCCAGGGAGACGAGGTGCCCGCCCAACTCGACTCCCGTCCGCTGGTCGCAGTCGAGTCCAAGGGATATTCCCAGGGGGACGTGGACGTCGAACGGGGCATCCTGCAGGCCCACGACCGCCTGGCCGACGCCAACGTCGCCTATCTCTCGGCGCCGGCCAGTGCGATTTCGGGTTCCGCCCGGAGCCTTGCTCGTGATCTGAACGTCGGGGTGATGGGGATCTCCGGGGGCACCGTCGAAGTCTTCGAAACGCCGCGGATCGTGGGCGCTCAGGCCCCCGAGGCAGCGCAGGCGATCCGGTTCCAGGCGACTGCGCAGGGGGTCGCCGACCAATCTTTCGGGCTGAATCACCCGAAGAACTATCTGGCATACCCCCTGGCCGAGTTCCACCCGGAGTCCACAGACGAGGTCCTCTCGCGGCACGTCGTCGATGCGGTCGATTCGGCGCGTCGAGGGGCAGCGTTCCTGGGGTTGGTGTACACGACGCCCGATGGAACGGGATTGACGAACCTCGGGCGGGAGCTCGTCCGGCTCGCGATCGACCTCGAGGGCTCACTTGAGGAAGCCTTGCGACGGTTCGAAGACTGGCAGCGGTCGCGCCAGCGGTTCGTCGACGTCGCCGGGGAGTGGGGGACGCTGGCCCGATGGGTCGTCTACGAGTATCCCGCGACGGAGCTACTGGTCGAGGAACTGCAGCGACTGCATCAGGCGGGACACGAGGAACCGACCCTGCGGGAGCTGGTCCTCGCGATTCACGACGAGCATCCAGCCTTCGCCGTGGAACTCTTTATTCGCGGGACTGACAGTGCTCGTCAGGCTGTCTTCCGGGCGGACGATTCCCTCGACGCGGATGCCCTCTCACGGGGCGACGTCTACGCCGCACCCACGACGTTCCAGCTGAAAGCGATGCTCTACCATGCGGGCATCCTCTCGGAGCGAGGGGCCGAACCGCACCGACTCGACCCCGAGGAAGACGTGTGGCAGCTTCGGAATCCGCTGTGAACGCAGGTCTCGCTCTCGCGCGCGTATTAATAATTGGCCCTGTCGTCAACCCAGCGCAGCCGATATTCACCGTTGCCGAGGAACTCGATCAAACCCTCGTCGCGGAGGACCTGGAGTTGCTGTCGGATCTTCGCCCGGACGTGGTCGTTGTCGGGATACAGGTCGGCCAGCCGGTCCTCGAAGGCGTAGACGTCCGTCAGCTCGAACTCCTCGCCCTGCTGGACCGGGAGTTCCTCGATGCAGTCCATCACCGCGGTCGTCCAATCCCTGGCGCTCGCGTCGGTTTCGGCCAGGAATGCCGTCTGTTCGAACTCCTGACGGACGCGTTCCCGTGGCCGCGGTTCTCCACCGGCGACCAGTTGGATATGCCCGGCATCCGGAATGCGATCGAGCAGGATATTCGACCCGACCCAGCCCGACCGGCGCGCGTCCGAACTCAGTGGCTCGCGCTTCTCGATTACTGTCGGGGTCATGAAGTGTCCGGGTACTAGGGAGAGGTCCGTCACGCGCCACTGGTCCGGATCGAAGCCCATGAACGCGTAGTCCGGCGCCTCGTTGGCCCGGATCGCCTCCATCTTCGGGTCGTAGGCGGAGTTCGCCACTTTCCGGCCGTGACCCCCTCGCGCTGCCTTGAGCTGAACCCGCCGGTCGCAGGACGGACACCGGAAGTCTTCGACCCGCTTGCCCGGCCTGTGAGCCTCGAGGGTTTCCGCCCCGCAGTTCGGACAGTAGAGGTTCTGGTCGGCCCAGGTTTCGGTGATGACCCGGCTCCGCTGGGCTTTCGAGGAGTACCCCTCGGCGACCGAGGGGTCGAGGGCGAGGTCCATGTCGGCCCGTCGGATCTGGGGATCAAAGATCCACTGGTGATTCGGAGAGACCGCTCGGCACGCGGTGGTTGACCGCTCAGAGTTGATGGTCGGGAGTCAGGACAACACCGAACGGACCCGACGGGATTTGAACCCGCGACATCTTGGTCCGGAACCAAGCACTCTATCCAC